>Ga0070738_10004206_pt1 | contig 17623 bp, 16 predicted proteins | sample Coa_R2_2_FD_66446 | JGI IMG/M metagenome (GOLD analysis project Ga0070738, IMG submission 66446) | Surface soil microbial communities from Centralia Pennsylvania, which are recovering from an underground coalmine fire - Coalmine... | ecosystem: Environmental > Terrestrial > Soil > Unclassified ...
CCCACACCCCACACCCCACACCCCACACCCCACACCCCCTGATAGTAAAAATTATTATGTTTTCCTGGATAAGTTTGCTTTCAATAGTCCTAAGTGTTTTACTAATGAGCTGTTCAGCTCCAACGCCTGCAAATCCTCCTAGTGTTACGTCCGATTCGCAATCCCAAGCGTTACCCAAGAAGAATGTTGGCCAACAACTACCAATTTCAGGTCGTGCTATTGTTCCTAATGGTACGACTTTGCTGTTAGAAGTGGCTTTAACAGAGCAACAGCAAGAAATGGGATTAATGTATCGACCAGCTTTGCCAGACAATAGGGGTATGTTGTTTCAATTTCCTTCACCGCAGCCGATTAGTTTCTGGATGAAGAATACTTATGTACCATTAGATATGATCTTTATGCGGAAGGGAGTTGTACAGTATATTGCCGCTTCTGTACCGCCTTGCACTAATGATCCCTGTCCTAGCTATGGTCCTAGACAACCGATTGATCAAGTGATTGAACTGCGAGCTGGACGAGCAGCCGAATTAGGTTTGAAGACAGGCGACCAGATAAAAATTGAGTTTCTATCAAACCAAACTAAAAATTAAGGGGGAACAAGGAAAGGGGAACTCTTAACAGGGAAATCCCCATAATTAAAATCAGGGGATGTGAAGCAGACGTATTTTTTCTTGAGCTGCGCGTTGCAAAAAAATATTTTTATTTTTTTTAATTTCTGTCCCCTGTTCCCTATTCCCTGTTCCCGCGCGAAGGGGCTTGGTCAAAAAACTATCCTTAAGTTTGATAAACAAGGAAGTTTTAAGGATAAAATCTGATACTGATGTGAATGATGTCGAGTCGTCCTGCCTTCAAGGTGGTGCCGACTTTTTAGAGCTTAGATTACAAAAAATATTCCTTTTGGCGTACGTGCAAAGAGTCGCCAACAAGGGAGTATAAGCTAAGGAATCCTTCCTAGTACAGGTGTAGTTGAGTAATTGACTGAAGTAAAAAAAATAATATTCCATCTGAGAAAAGTGTTGCTTGTAGCTCTAAGCAGACAAGTAGCGCTACAATCTATAATTCCTCCTGCATTGCGCTGGTCTTAAAGCACCACTTAGGCCGTAGTGGAGTAAGTTCTAATACCAGAGTGTCAAGAGGAAAATAGTTGAGTAATAACTTCAGACTGGAAAATTATGTTGATGTATGACAATACACTCTATACAAAAAGGTGAGATACAGATGTCACCGTCTACCTACTCTCGACTTGTTCGTTTCCTTCAAGAAGATTTAGCAATTTCTGCAGCTTCAATTGCAGTTGCTCTCCGGCACAGCAAACAAGATCCAGGCCCTTTGCCGATGATTCTTTGGCAGTATGGGTTGATTACCATAGATCAGTTAGATCAAATTTATGATTGGCTTGAGACTGCATAATTAGTAGTCTATCTAGGAAAAACAAGCATGCCACATCGATTCTGCTTTTGGCAAAGGCTGATAGATAGGGAACTAAACTTTATGGTTTTTTGCGTATTGACTTATAAGTTAGGAGAGCGGGTTCATAATTCAGTAGCCCGCTCTTTTAATTTTGTTGAATTGGATAAACTCATTCACTAATCAGAGGTTGCAACTTGTCCATTGCTAAGATGATTAAGTGACCAACGGTAATCAACTTCCAGAGAGGAAAACTGACAACTTTCTTCCAACTGCTTTTGTTGAGCAGCTGCTTTACGGAGAGTAATAATGAGTTGATTCACCTGCTGCCGCAAGCTTGGGTCATCATTAACTGCCAACATAGTTTGTCTCTCTAAGAGTTGCAGTATGATCTCGTAGTGGATAGGTGAAGGCAGAGGAATTGACTGCATGAAAATTTTCTATCTATAGAGGATTCGTGAGAGCTTGTTCGTCAATTCTAATTCCGAAGCATAGGCAGTTCCTGTGGGCACACGGTAAGCAGTTCTAATCTTAAAGTATTAAGACTACCAATGTACCTATATTAATCATGTTCGCAATGTACATAACATAAGTCGGAGTAGATGAAGGCTTCTTGATAATTTCCCCATGTTTAGAATGCTTTTAGTAAGTATCGTGTGGCAAAACTGCAACTGTCACTCTACCTTACCTTAAGAACTATGTTAATATAATGACATAAGAATTTACGTAAATTACGAAACTTTTATGATATCTTTAAGACTTGGTACCGTTACAGTACACCAAAGGTGATGCGAGTGCTTTTCATTTCTAGGAATTTATGAACAAAGGTTTTAACAACATTTTTATCTAGATTGGGCAAACAAATGAGTGATCGCTAATTCAGGATCTGGTTGTTTCACCAAAGACTCTCCGATCAGAACAGCAGATGCTCCTGCTTGTAAAACTAAATTTAGGTCATCAGAGGTATGTAATCCTGACTCGCTCACAACTAAGATGTTTCGTTCCTGTAATTCCTTACCTCTAGCCGTTAATAGCTCACAAGTGGTTTGCAAAGTCACCGAGAAATCTTCTAAGTTGCGATTATTAATACCTACCAAAGAGACTCCGTCTAAGGTTAAGACACGGTCAAGTTCAGCCAAGGTATGAACTTCTATCAAAACCGCCATTTTCAGAGCATTGGCAATTTTGATAAAGTATTGCAAATCTTGATCACTAAGTATTGCAGCAATCAATAATACCGCATCTGCACCTTGAACACGTGCTAAGTACATTTGGTAAGGATAGATAACAAAATCCTTGCAGAGTAGAGGTAAGTCTACAGCATTACGAACTTTAGCCAAGTTATCAAAGCTACCAGAAAAGAACTTTTGATCTGTTAGCACAGAGATACAACTAGCACCGCCTTGCTCATACTTCTGTGCGATCGCCACTGGGTCAAAGTCTTCTCGCAAAACACCTTTACTTGGTGAAGCCTTTTTAACCTCAGCAATTAAAGCTGGTTTTGTCTTGCCTTGCCGCAGCGCCCCCACAAAATCACGGGGTGGCGATGCTGTGAGCACTTGACGTTGCAACTCCTGTAAAGGGAGCTTTTCTCGCATTTGCTCAACTTCTACTTCTTTGTACCAAACAATTTCCTCCAAAATATTTTGTGCCTGAGCATCACTCATAGCAACTTGATATCGCAATATAGATACAGCAATAGCTGGATGGGGTGAACGGCGACGAATTTGAATCATAGGGAGGTAAATAAGAGTTAGGAGTTGGGAATTAGAATTAGGGGTTAGGAGTTGGAGTTGGGAATTAGGGGTTAGGAGTTGGAGTTGGGAATTGGGAGTTACATTTCTATTCCTAACTCCTAACTTTATTCCTCTTTCATTCCTAACTCCTAACTCCTAACTTTTTTATACGCTTCATCTAGCACTTCCGAAAGTGTTGGGTGAGCATGAACCAAATGAGCTAAGTTGTGAACAGTTTGGCGGTTAGCGATCGCGGCTGAGGCTTCATGGATTAAGTCTGAGGCGTGTAGTCCAAAAATGTGGACTCCTAAGACTTCACCTGTATCTTGACGATAGACGACCTTTGCCATACCGTCTACTTCGGCTTCTGCTAGCGCTTTAGAATTGCCTTTGAAGTATGACCGTGTCGTTCCCACGGTCCATCCCTCGATGCTGCCTTTTTCCTTGGCTGCGGCTTCAGTCAAGCCGACGTAGCTAATTTCTGGATGAGTAAAGGCTGCTGCTGGTACGCTGAGATAGTCTGCTTCTTTGTGCCGTCCACAGATATTTTCTACTGCTATGATGCCCTGTGCTGATGCAGCGTGAGCCAGCATCATTTTGCCGTTGGCATCGCCAATAGCCCAAAGATGGGGTACAACTTCGCCTGACGATAGTACAGCCATACTATCATTCACTGGAATAAAATTCCGGCGATCAAGCTCTACTCCTATTGATTCCAGACCCAGATTTTGTGTAGCTGGAATACGTCCCGTAGCAACTAGGCAAGCATCCACCTCTAATACGTCAACAAATTCTTTGGTTTTGAAATCGGCTAATTCAATAACGACAGGTGAACCGGGAATAACTTTCCGGGCATATATCCCTACATATGTTTCAATATCGCGGCCAGTGATCAGTGTGCGTTCAGCGAGCTTGGCAATATCCCGATCAAATCCTGGCATAAGTTGGTCTAGAGCTTCAATCATCGTTATTTCACAGCCTAAAGCTGAGTAAATATCAGAAAACTCCAAACCGATGTAACCACTGCCAATGATCGCGATCCAGTCTGGTAACCATTCCAGCTTGACACCTTGGTCGCTAGTAAACACTGTTTTACCATCTACCTCAATTCCAGGAGGAACAAAAGGAACAGAACCAGGAGAAAGAATAATATCTTTGGCAGTGATGATTTTTTCACCACTGTCTGTGCTCACCACTACCTTTTGTATGCCGGCTATTTTTCCCCAACCCCGGATGATATCGACTCCTAAGCGTTTGAGGCTATTGGTTAAGTCACCTTGAATTTTTGAAACAAGATCGCAAGCATGGTCGGAGATCGCTTGCCGATCAAATTCTACGCTTCCAAGTTGAATTCCTAGCGTTTTAAGGTGATGTGCATCTCTTAACTCTCGCACACGTCCAGATGCAGCCAGTAGCGCCTTGGAGGGGATACAACCTCTGTTAACACAAGTACCTCCCATGTCAGCTGCTTCCACAATAGCTGTTTTGAGCCCGCAGCTAACAGCGTGTAAGGCTGCGCCGTGTCCACCGACCCCAGCGCCGATAATCACTAAATCGTAATCAAATACCTGACTCACGTTAGTTTCCCCGTGTGCTTTGCCTATTTATTCTTAACTGAGCTGAGCCATCAGTGCAAGTTTCAACAATTTTAGGCTTTCCCGCAATTAAATTTATGTCTTATGTTACCAGGGGAAAGGATTGACGCTTTGGATTATTAAGGTAACATAAAATACTGTTACATAACACCAACTTCTGGTTATGTCTATTAAGCAGCTTCCCTCCATAGAAAAACTACTTGCGCGCCTAGATCTTGCGCAAACCCAACAGCTGTTACAAGACCTAGTAGCAAAGCATCCAGAACTTTTAGAGGAGATTGACCAGTATATCGGCTTGATGACTAATCCTTCATTCAGCAAAGAACACTTTTTTGTGCGTCAAACTACTCTTGATCCATCCTCTTTGCGGCAACAAGTGCGCCAAATTATTCGAGATGCAGTGCGTTTTTGGGAAGAAGGATACGAAGATGACCCTATTAGTGAGGAATTGCTGAATATAGTTCAATTTGCCATAGATTTTAATGAACGTGGTGAGAGTAAGAGTGCGCTTGCCATTCTGGAAGTGATTACTTCTACTTGTGTAGAAAATTGGGATGATGTAGCAGACTATGGTGCAGATAACGAAGAAATTGTTCAGGAATTGAATGAAGCTTGGTGTGAGGTAATTTTAACAGCCGAACTGACGTCAAAGGAAAAAGTTGATTTAAAAATCAAGCTAGAGTCATGGCAAGACGAGTGGGATGCTGATTTTGGTCTAGCCCTCGAGGCTTTGCACCAAGGTTGGCATTATCCGCCACTGATACGAGTTCTGCAAGGGGATATCACGCAACAGGGAGCTTGGGAAGGAGAAGCACCAGAATACGCTGATGATTTAGCACTCATTCGGTTGAAAATTCTGGAACGTCAAGAGCGTTACCAAGAATACTTGTACTTGGCGAAAGCGGAAGGACAAACCCAGCAGTATTTAACAATGTTAGGTCATCTAGGTCGAGTTGAAGAGGCAACAGAAGCGGCACAAACCCAGATGATCTCCATGGATACAGCCTTTGCTTTAGCTAAAACTCTCAAAGATCAAGGAGCATTACCGCAAGCACTAGATATTGCACACAAGGGGCTGCAGTTGCCTGGTAGCTACCAGTATGAGCTGGGAAACTGGACCAGTGATTTAGCAATTGAGTTAGGAAATCATCCACTTGCTTTGTCTGCTAAAAAGGCTGCTTTCAAATCTAGACCTTCTTTTGAAGATTACCGCAGAATAGAGAGTTTAGCTGGAGAAAACTGGACAAATGTAAAAACAGAACTGTTAACAGTGCTTTATACACATGGGGGTTGGGGAATTGAAGAGGCAAAAGTGGATATTTTCTTGTATGAAGGCTTAATTGACGATGCGATCGCCACCGTTGCCGAACTCAGTTCTTACTATTCAACAATTATCCGTAAGGTGATGGATGCTGCAATACCTCACAACCCCGATTGGGTGATTGCAAATGCCCGTCGTCGTGCCGAGACCATTATGGATGCAGGCAAATCTGAACAGTATTTTCATGCAATAGATTGGCTGAAAAAAGTGCGTGCAGCTTACTTAGCAGCTGGCAGACAATCGGATTGGTCAACATATCGGGCCAAGTTGATGCAGGCTCATGCTCGCAAGCACAAATTGATGGTGCTATTCAAGCAACCAGATATGGATTGAGATACAGCGAATTGTTTAACACTCTCAATGTTTATTTAAAAGACATGGGGAGTGTCAATCAATCCCTCAATTCTAGTTGTTTTGCCCAACAATAGATTTTTCAAAAAGTCTGCTTTTTCCTGACTTAAACGATAAATTTCAGGTGAAGGCTTGCCAACAATATACCCTTGAATATAACTAACACCAATCTCTTTAAGACGATGTAAACTAATCGGAATCGTCTCATCTACACCTTCCACTATGACATTTGATGGATTTAGGGTATTTGTTCCAACAAGTTCATGAACAAAACGAATAATGACATCACTATGTTGATGATGTAAAATTTCTCGATCAATTTTTACATGAGATGGGTGTAAACCAACAAGACGAGAAACAGATGCGTGTCCTACTCCGAAATCATCAATAGCAAATTTAATCTTGAGTTTTATATACTCTAAAAGTTTCTTTTTAAAGACTTTAATTGACGACTCAAAACTCTCATCATTTGAAAACATAGGTAATTCAGACTTTTCAGAAATTTCTAATATAAGATTTCTAGGTTGAATAACCTTTTCTTTAAGAATTTGACACACTGTCTCAAAATAAGCTTTTTGTATCAGGGAATCAGGATAGACATTAACTAATAGTGGCTTAACATCATCTGCTCTGGCTTGCTTGGATTTTTTGCGAGCTTCTAAGTATGTTTGAGTAGCAACTCTCAGAAAATACTGATCGAGTTCAAGAGAAAACTGTGATCCCCACAATTGTGCTGCATCAAACAGATCTGAAGGTGCTGTCAAGCTGTCTGGATTCCTGGCTAAAGCTTCCCAACCACTAATAAATAAGTCTTCTGGATCTAAATGAAGAATAGGCTCAAAATAAATCACCATTTTTTGGAGACGTTCACAGAATAGTTGAAACCGTCTCTCATAAAGTGATGCACACACAAATCCAAAATATTTTTTTAAATCATCAATAATAGCAGCTTCAATTAGCGTCGGTTGAAATGATAGTTTTTGACTCACTTGATAAAGTGTCGATACAATTCTGCTATAAGCATCCCCTAACAAATGTGAATTTTGCCTAAGACCGCAAACAACCATCATCTCAGCAGTCGGTGGTGATATCAATGGGATGATCACAACAGTGCTATGATTACCGTTTTGATCCTCATGGGTATGATAAATACCACGATAAGCAGGGTTAAAAACCGACTGTATACAGATATTTGAGAGGATTTGCGACTTTAGGTTTTCTACATAAATCTCTCGATCTTGATTTACAGCCAAATCACTTTGTGATTTCACAAACCATCTATCTTGACTATCCTGAGCAAGAACAAAAACAAAGTTTGCTTTGGATGTCTCTCGGATTATTTCTAAGATGCGATTTTTGAGTAGAGAGTTATCAGTTAAAGGCTTAAATGCTAAATCGGTAATCCTAAGAGTATCTTCTAATTGGTTAATTAACTGCTTAAGAAAAGACTCGTAAGGCTCTAGAAAGTTGGGTAAATAAGAGATTTGTGGATGTATGTTGCAGTTTTCTGTGTGTGGTGCTGTTTCTATCTTCACTTCTCCTGAGTAAACCATATTTCTGATTGATTCAGATTCTTCTGTTAGCTCATAATCTGCGTTTTTGCTAACTATTTTCTGATAGCTTAATAAGCTTAATAATTAGCTTCACAGGTTCACTATAGCAATCCATGTAGGATCTGTAAAAATTAAAAGTTTCAGAATCCCGGTTTCTTCAAAAAACTGAGATTCTCGTTTCTCTGGAATGAATAACGATACTTTATTAGATTTGGTTGACTATAAAGCCCTAAAAGGCCAAAGAGCCCAGGTTTTTTGAAAGACCTGGACTCTCATTCCCGCTTAATCGTTGAACCCAAAGGGTTAAAACCCTGAGAAACGGAGAGGGAGGGATTCGAACCCTCGTTGAAGTTGCCCCCAAACAGCATTTCCAGTGCTGCGCCTTCAACCACTCGGCCACCTCTCCAGGCGTTATGAGTTACAAATATATCATGAAATCTAATAAACTGCAATTAGATTAAATCAAAAATCAAAAAACGAAAATCGAGATGCCCCGTACATACACCATTAAAGTTTACGATCGCGCTAGAGACACAAGATACACCTTGCAAGTCCCCGATGACCGTTATATCCTACATAGTGCAGAAAAACAAGGGGTAGAATTGCCATTTTCCTGCCGAAACGGGGCTTGTACCACTTGTGCTGTTAGGGTGAAAACAGGAGAAATTTATCAACCAGAAGCTGTGGGACTATCTCCAGAGTTAAGGCAAAAAGGCTACGCTCTTTTGTGCGTTAGTTATGCTCGTTCCGATTTGGAGGTGGAAACACAAGATGAAGACGAAGTCTATGAACTTCAATTTGGACGCTATTTTGCCAAAGGAAAAGTTCGCACTGGTTTACCGTTAGATGAAGATTAAAATTACACTTTTACTATGCTGCTTACTACTTCTAGCAGCCTGTCAGCCTCAAAAGCAACCGGATGCAGGCAAATTGGTGCAAGCAAAAGTAGTACAAGTTGTAAGTGGGCAAACCTTACAGGTAGTTGGTCTAGCTGAGCAACCTACTTTAATGTCTCAAGTTCGGTTACTGAGTATTGACGCACCAGATTTGCAACAGCGTCCTTGGGGAGATCAGGCAAAAGAACGCCTAGAGACACTGGTTGGGGGACAACCTGTGAATTTGGAGTTTGATTTAGAAGCAAAAGATCAATTCGGACGGACTTTAGCTTATGTCTGGAAAGATGAGGTGTTGTTAAATGAGCAGTTGGTGAAAGATGGGTATGTGTTATTTGTGGCACGAGCACCCAACCACAAATATGATTTACGTTTAGAACGTGCCCAACAATGGGCTAGACTTATGGGGCAAGGAATTTGGAACTCAGAAAATCCTATGCGTCTTACTCCCGCTGAATTTCGTAGTCAGAATCGTTAGTGCGAAGATAGTCAACAGTCCGCAGTCAATAGTTTTTTACTGCGGACTCTTAACTGATAACTGAATAACTGATAACTGATTATCAATGACGAATTTACAAATTTTTCTAGACATTGCTACGGAAGCAGCGCTTGCTGCTGGTGCTGTTTTACAAAATTACTTGGGTAAGTTAGAAGATGCAATTATTGAAAAAGGGCGTCCTGGCGATTTGGTGACTGCAGCGGATAAAGCCTCGGAAGTGGTAGTTTTAGATGTTTTGCGTCGCCACTTCCCTCAACACTCTATTCTTGCTGAAGAATCCGGGAAACTAGACAATCAACAACAAGAATACCTTTGGGCAATTGACCCTTTGGATGGCACAACTAACTATGCTCACCAATATCCTTGTTTTGCTGTTTCTATTGGGCTATTAATCAACGGAGTCCCACAAGTTGGTGTTATCTATGACCCTTTCCACAATGAACTATTTCGTGCAGCGCAAGGTCTAGGTGCAACCTACAACCGCCGCCCAATTAAAGTTTCAACAACGGCTGAACTGAGTAAAAGCCTTCTTGTGACAGGATTTGCCTACGACCGTCGAGAAACCTCTGACAACAACTACGCTGAATTTTGTCACTTCACCCATCTGACCCAGGGAGTCAGACGCAGCGGTTCAGCATCGCTTGATTTAGCATATGTTGCTTGTGGACGTGTTGATGGTTACTGGGAAAGAGGTCTTTCTCCTTGGGATATTGCTGCAGGTATCATTTTGGTACAAGAAGCAGGAGGAAAAGTGACTGCCTATGATGGGACTCCCTTAAAAATTGAGTCAGGCAGAATTCTTGCCACTAATGGTTACATTCATCACAACATGAGTCTAGAATTACAGCAGGTTCCGCCGCTTTCTGCGTGGGTATAACACAGTTGAGCACAGGGTAATTCGTATCATATCGATAACCCATATCTACTCGTAAATAACTAATGACTAATGAAGCAAAGTACACTAGAGTGGGTGTAGCTGAATTCTTTGCTACTACTGTGCTCTATGTCTTTCAAAATAGATCGTGGACTGTTTAAATATGACTTTATAGATCATCATGCAGTCTTGTGCATTCCTGTTGATGCGGATGCCAAGGACATTCGTAAACGCTACCTTAAAGTTGCTCGCCGTCTTCACCCTGATAGTAGGGTAACTCCAGATCCTGCTGAGAAACAGTTAGCCACTGAGTTATTGTCTAAGTTAGTTAATCCAGCTTACGAGAAACTCTCTCAAGAGAAAAATTACGCAGAATACATTTTAGTGCTATCTCACATGGGCAAGCGCTTAGTACAAGAGTCGGCTTCAGTAGAACTTAGTAGTGATATTGCTAAGCAGTTAGCAACTGCACCTAATGTAGAACATATTTATAAGACGGCGATCGCCAAAATAGCTGAAACCCAATATGAATCTTTACAACAAGCACTGCAAGTGATCGGTGTGCTGAGTGAGTTAAACTTGGTTTACTTGATGCGGAGTGTAGGGAAATCATTCGCAGCACAGCCAACACCCACTCAAAGTCATGCTAAACAAACACCACCCCTACCCACTCTAGAACCACCAAAGCAAGATTCTGCTGTGATTCAATATCTGCGTCGTGCACAAGATCTGATGGAAAAAAATCAATTGGCACAGGCTAGGGTAGAATTACAAGATGCTTTAAAGCTAGAGCCAAATAACAGTCGATGTCATAGCTTAATCGGGGTGGTGTATTTGAAGCAAAATCAAACAACGATGGCAAAAGTTCACTTTGACCGTACCTTGCAACTAGACCCCAATGACCAAATAGCATTAGCAGGGAGACGTAAAATTGAACAGCTTACGGGGTCCAAGAGTGGTGCGAAGCTAAAAGTAACCTCAGACACTAAGGCTAAGCAACCCAATAAGTCTGGGGGTGGTTTGTTTGGTGGTTTGTTTGGTGGGAATAAAAAATAATGGTTTATCAGCCAGCAGCGGGAGCTAGGGATTTACTACCTTTAGATGTTGCACAAAAACGCTGGATCGAAGATAGGTTAGAGCCAGTATTTCATCGTTGGGGATATCACAGAATTATTACCTCGACGCTGGAACGGATGGATACACTGATGGCTGGGGGAGCAATTCAGCGTTCTGCAGTGATTCAGTTGCAAAATGCAGAAGATGAAGAATTAGGACTGCGTCCAGAACTGACAGCTTCCATTGCTCGCGCCGCTGTGACACGAATGGGTGGTGTTACATATCCACAACGGCTATACTACAATGCCAATGTTTTCCAACACACACGGGAGTTCAAGCAAAATTACCAGCAGGAATTTTACCAAGCTGGAGTAGAGTTATTAGGCAGTGGTGGATTGCTTGCTGATGCAGAGGTGCTACTGTTATTGGCTGATTGTTTACAAGCGCTCCCATTAAGCGAATGGCACTTGATTTTAGGTGATGCAGGAATCACACGCTCACTTCTTGAGGCGTTTCCTTCCGACTTGCGCGGACAAGTCCGGAGTGCGATCGCTCATCTTGATCGTGTCACTATAGATACTTTACCCCTAAGTGACGAACTGAGAGAACGCGCTAGAATTATCCTAGATCTACGTGGAAAACCAAGTGATGTACTGGAAAAGGTAAGTCGTTTGAGTCTTGAGCAGTCTCAAGAAGCAGTGGCGAATTTAAAGTCTTTGGTACAACTCATCGAATCTCGAGGAAACTTCCCATTAATTCTTGACTTGAGTCTAATTCAAACCATAGACTACTACACCGGTATAGTTTTTGAAGTTGTTAGTGATGGTGATGCTCAGGTACGGGTTTTAGGGCGGGGTGGTCGCTACGATCAACTTTTAGGACTCTATCATCCTCAAGGAAAAAACACCCCTGGCATAGGGTTTGCCCTCTACATAGAAGATTTATACCAAATTCTATTGTCTACTCAGCAATTGCCGCAGGCGATCCCAACTAGCAATTGGTTAGTTGTAGCTGAAACATCAGATGCTTACACCGCTGCCTTTGCGTATGCAGCCAAACTCCGAACTTCAACCCATCTAGTACGGGTGGAACTGGACTTGGGTGGGCGAGATACACAGGCAATTCAGGAATACGCACGCGATCGCAACATTGCCCAAATCGCTTGGGTGAAAGCTGATGGTTCTCCTCCTATAATTGAATCATTAACAAAACTTAACACCGATTAAGTCGAGTTTCATTTCCAAGGGAAAATATTAAAAAGTTGTAACTATTGTTGCTAGCCTAGAAACATCTAGCTCAATATAGCTTCTGAATCGAGAGGGGAACTATGCCACACACAATTGTGACGAATGTTTGTGAAGGGGTTGCTGACTGCGTAGACGCATGTCCAGTAGCTTGCATTCATCCAGGTCCTGGAAAAAATGTTAAAGGAACAGACTGGTACTGGATCGACTTTGCTACTTGCATTGACTGTGGCATCTGTCTCCAAGTTTGTCCAGTGGAAGATGCGATCGTTCCTGAAGAACGACCAGATTTGCAAAAAACGCCAGAATAGTTATTTGTCCTGTACCTGTGTCGCTTGTCCTGTGTCCTTTGTCAATTTTGTAAATAATCATGACTAAATAATGACCAATGACCAATGACTGATGACCATTTACTAGAAGTTAAAAACGTCCACGCTGGATACATTAAAGATGTAGACATCTTGCAAGGTGTCAATTTCTGGGTGGACCAGGGAGAATTAGTCACCGTAATTGGTCCCAACGGTGCAGGTAAATCTACCTTGGTAAAAACTATTTTTGGGCTTTTGACTCCTCATACAGGCTCAATCACCTTTAAAGGAGAGAATATTGTTGGACTCAAATCCAATCAAATCGTTCAAAAAGGGATGTGCTACACACCACAAATTTCCAATGTTTTCCCATCACTTAGTATAGAAGAGAACTTGGAAATGGGTGCATTTGTCCGCAATATTGCCTTAAAACCACTAAAAGACAAAATATTTACCATGTTTCCGAGGCTTGCTGATCGCCGTCATCAACGCGCTGGTACTCTTTCGGGAGGAGAACGCCAGATGCTAGCGATGGGCAAAGCCTTGATGTTAGAACCCGACCTATTGCTTCTAGATGAGCCTTCTGCAGCGCTGTCGCCTATCCTGGTCACACAAGTGTTTGAGCAGATTAAACAAATTAACCAGGAAGGTACAGCAATTGTATTGGTAGAGCAAAATGCCCGTAAGGCGCTAGAAATGGCACATCGGGGTTATGTACTAGAGTCAGGACGTGATGCTATCTCTGGTCCTGGTTTGGAATTGCTGAATGATCCCAAAGTAGGTGAGCTATATCTTGGAGTCAGTAGGGGACATTGATCCATGGTTCTCAAACTCCAACCAGAACACTTACAAACTATCTCCACACAAGGTGAAAGCGCTTACCCCCAAGAGTGCTGTGGTATTATCTTTGGTTATCTCACAAGCGAGAGCAAAACTGTAGTAGAAGTGAGACCAACAGATAATGCTTGGAGTGAAGAAGCAGCCGAGTTGTTCGATGATCATACAGAACAAAGCAAAAAACGAAGGTATGCGATCGCTCCTCAAGTTATGTTACAAGCACAAAAAGAAGCGCGCGATCGTAATCTAAATATCATCGGCATATATCACTCTCATCCAGATAATCCCCCTATTCCTTCCGAATGTGACCGTCAATACGCTTGGCAGGAATACTCGTATATCATAGTTTCAGTACAAAATGCCAAAGCTACCGATATCAAAAGCTGGTATCTTGACGATGATCACCTCTTTCAAGAAGAAGTCATTCTGAGTTGTTAGTGGTTGCTACCTAACGGCTCGCCATCAGCTCACAAATTTCGGTACGATTAAAAATCTGCGCTTCCACATCAAACTGTCATGCTCAATCCCAATCTGGATGAAGTCCAGCTGATCAAAGAAGAATATGAACGCTACTCCCGCCACCTAATTTTGCCAGAAGTTGGACTGGAGGGACAAAAACGCCTGAAAGCTGCTAGTGTGCTGTGTATTGGTACAGGTGGACTTGGTTCACCCCTGCTTTTGTATCTTGCAGCAGCTGGGATCGGACGTATAGGTATTGTCGATTTCGATGTTGTCGATAGTTCTAATTTACAACGCCAAGTGATTCATGGCACATCCTGGGTAGGTAAACCCAAGATTCAGTCTGCCAAGACACGTGTGTTAGAGATTAATCCTTATTGTCAAGTAGATCTATACGAAACACGGATCTCATCCGAAAATGCCCTTGATATTATTAAGCCATACGATATTGTCGTAGATGGGACTGATAACTTTCCGACACGGTATCTTGTCAACGATGCTTGCGTGTTGCTGAACAAGCCCAACGTCTACGGTTCTATTTTCCGTTTTGAAGGGCAAGCAACAGTATTTAACTATGAAGGTGGGCCAAATTATCGTGACCTTTACCCCGAACCACCACCACCAGGAATGGTTCCCTCCTGTGCTGAAGGTGGGGTACTAGGTGTTTTGTGTGGCATTATCGGCTCGATTCAGGCAACGGAAACTGTCAAGATTATTATTGGACAAGGTAATACCCTAAGTGGGCGACTGCTGCTATATAATGCCTTAGAAATGAAGTTCCGCGAATTGAAGTTGCGTCCCAACCCGGTACGTCCGGTGATTGAGAAGTTGATAGATTACGAACAATTCTGCGGTATCCCACAAGCGAAAGCCGAGGAGGCGAAACAGCAGATGTCAATTTCAGAAATGACTGTACAAGAGTTAAAGCAGTTGTTAGACAGTGGTGCAGATGATTTTGTGCTGCTGGATGTCCGTAATCCTCATGAGTACGAAATTGCGAAGATTCCTGGTTCTGTCTTAGTGCCTTTACCAGATATTGAAGAAGGCAAAGGTGTTACTAAAGTGAAGGAATTGCTCAACGGTCACCGCTTAATTGCTCATTGTAAGATGGGTGGACGTTCTGCAAAAGCTCTTGGCATCCTCAAGGAAGCAGGAATTGAGGGTACAAATGTGAAGGGTGGTATCACTGCTTGGAGTCAAGAGATCGATCCATCGGTTCCACAGTATTAAAAATGATTGACTGTTGACTGTTGAATGTTGGCTGTCAATTATCCATCAATGTATGGTGGACTAAGCGCACCATGGTTGAAATGTTGCTTGATAACTACAGTGCGCCTAGCCCACCAAAAATATTTTTTTAATTGAAAATCCTTAAGTACTTTAGACATAATTAATTGCACACATTGAAATCTTGTTCCCTGTTCCCCATCTCCCAAGAGTGAATTTAATTGTCCAATTGCTCATGACTATAAAAGAACTCCTACTTCAAGAAATTGAATCCTCTCCAGAATCCCTCCTAGAAGAAACCCTTGATTTTCTACGCTTTTTAAAAACTAAGAAAGCAACTGTTAAAAACAATACTCAACCACAGCACACGAAGCCAGACACAGCAAGTTCTGATACCCTACCTCAATCAAAAGAAACTCTAACCGAAAGTTCTCAGCTACCATACCGTCCGGCTTCCGGTCGTTCCATCCTCAGAAACGCAGGAACTTGGACAGGTGATGACTTCTATGAGTGTCTTCAGTCTGTTTATGCAACTCGTGGCAAAGCTAAGTTCGATTATGACTTAAATCCTTTTGAGTAATGTATCTTTATGATCTTAGCATTGTATCAGCTGACAGCGACTTTCAGAGGATTCAGCAAGTAAGAACATTGTCCGTTGAATGTTGGTTGTAAATTTGAAATCTAACGAGTAAACCATCGGCGGATTAACTCTACTTGAAAGCGATAAGCGTGTGCTTTGCACTCACATCTTGCTCGCTTTGGTCATCTGCTCCCACCACCCTCTTCTTCACAAAATTGGGATGATTTCCCCGATGACGGCTAAAAGTTGGCATTAATTCTGCCTACTTTTTTCCGGCAAAGTCTCAGCCGGAAAAGTTGCTGCTGCTGAAGGTGGTATTTATGGCAGTGTCAGTGTGTTACTGCTGAAATTTACCTAATTCCGAGAGAAGGCTCCCGCTATAATCTCCGATTTAGCGGAGAGATGAATCGAGGGTTAAAACTGCCACATTCTCTGATGGCTTTTTTATATGTAAAAACAATGAGGAGGATAGTGGCAGTTTTAACAATCTCTGTGCTATAATTACGTTAATGAGTTCAACGTAAACATGTTAGTATACGAAGCTAAACTAGAGGGACAAAACGAACAGTACGAACGGTTAGACGAAGCCATTCGCACTAGTCGTTTTGTACGCAATAGTTGTCTTCGATACTGGATGGATAACCGCAATATTGGACGATATGAACTATCAGCCTACTGTGCTGTACTAGGGAAAGAGTTCTCTTGGGCGGGGAAATTGAACTCAATGGCACGACAAGCATCTGCAGAACGTGCATGGAGTGCAATTGCAAGATTCTACGACAATTGTAAAAAAGCCAAACCAAGCAAAAAAGGATACCCACGTTTTAAGAAAGAGCAGACACACGGTAGCGTGGAGTATAAGACGACTGGATGGGCATTGTCGGAGGATAGATGCCACATCACGTTTACCGATGGGTTTAAGGCGGGAACGTTCAAGATGTGGGGTAGCCGTGACTTGCATTACTACCAACTCAAGCAGATCAAACGGGTGCGGGTGGTGCGTCGCGCCGATGGATATTATGCACAGTTTTGCATCGACCAAGAACGAGTGGAGAATAGGGAACCGACAAACAGCACAGTAGGGCTGGATGTGGGATTAACCCATTTCTACACTGATGATAAAGGGAACCAAATTGAAAACCCGCGTCACTTGCGCAAGTCCGAAAAGGCGCTTAAGCGCTTAAACCGCAAGTTATCGCGTACACAGAAGGGTTCCAAAAATCGTGTCAAGGCACGAAAAAAGCTAGGTAAAAAGCATCTCAAGGTAAGTCGCCAGCGTCAAGACTTTGCTGTGAAATTAGCAAGGTGCGTGGTTAAGTCTCACGACTTAGTGGCGTATGAGGACTTGCAGGTGCGCAATATGGTCAAGAATAGACACTTGTCTAAATCAATATCCGATGCAGCATGGACGCAGTTCCGTGAATGGGTAGAGTACTTTGGGAAGGTATTTGGCGTAGCGACAGTTGCTGTTCCTCCTCAATACACCTCCCAGAATTGCTCTAATTGCGGCAAGGTTGTGAAAAAGGCGTTATCCGTCAGAACACACGTATGTTCTCACTGTGGGCATACCCAAGACCGTGACCACAATGCTGCAAGGAATATTCTTGAGATTGGACTCCGTACCGTGGGGCACACGGGAACGTTAAACGTCTCCGGAGACATCGACCTCTGCGTGGGTGAGGC
>Ga0070738_10004207_pt1 | contig 17621 bp, 11 predicted proteins | sample Coa_R2_2_FD_66446 | JGI IMG/M metagenome (GOLD analysis project Ga0070738, IMG submission 66446) | Surface soil microbial communities from Centralia Pennsylvania, which are recovering from an underground coalmine fire - Coalmine... | ecosystem: Environmental > Terrestrial > Soil > Unclassified ...
TCGATGCCGACGATTCGGCTGACGTGGCGGTCCTGAACGGCAAGGGTCGTTCGTTCTGCGCCGGCGCCGACGTGCGCGAGCGGCTCCTCGCCTCGGTGGGCGGCGGGGTGGAGAGCCAGTACCGCCCGAGCGAGATGGATGCGGTGCTCCGGTGCACCAACTACAAGCCGATCATCGCCGCCGTCCACGGGTACGTGCTCGGCCACGCGCTGGGCACCGCCATGGCGTGTGACTTCATCGTCGCGGCGAGCGACGCGCGCTTCCAGGCCACCGAGGTCAAGGTCGGTATCCCGCTCCCGGCCATGTGGGCCCACCTGGCCTACGTGGCAGGTCCCACCTTCGCCAACGACGTCACCATGACCGGCCGCATGTTCGACGCCCACGAGGCGCAGCGTGCCGGCTTGGTCCTGCGCGTGGCCGGCGAGGGCGGGCACCTGCAGGCAGCCGACGAGCTCGCCGCCGCCCTGCTCGAGAACCCCCAGGTCGCCGTCCGGGAGCTGGTCCGCTGCCGCCGCAGCCTCGTGGCAGAGACGCTGCAGCACGCCCGGAGCATCGGGGGCGCCTTCCGCTGGGACCTGTCGCCCGACTTCGAGCGGGCGATCCGGGCCCGGGCGACGTGATCCGAGCCGGCTGTGGTGCCGTGCGAGCCGCTCGCGGGGCACGGGCGCGGGCACGGGCCCGGCGGCGGATGGGTGCGCCGGCGGGGCCGCCCGGCTCGCGGCCTGCTCCCGTGATCGCGGGACGCGAGCCCCTCCGTCGCGAGACGACCTGCCCGCATGCGTGAGGTTCCCGCCTGCGCGAGGTCACTCGGCGCGGATGTCCCTACGCGGCGGGAGGGTCCGACACGTGGGGAAACAACTCTTTGAACGCGCCCTGGCGGATGCGGTAGCTCACCTCGGGCGTCTGGCCGTCGAGGAGCTCGTGGAGGGTCTCCTGCGTGTGACCGAAGGTGCCCTCGATGTGCGGATAGTCGGAGCCGAACAGGACGTTGCGGTAGCCGCCACCGTTGATGGCAACGAGGGCCGAGGGCTCGTGCTGGAACGACGTGTACACCTGGGTGTAGAGGATCTCGCGCGGCGGGCGCGAGAGGCGAGGCCGCACGAACATGCCGTGCTGGCGGTACGCCTCTTCCATCCGGTCGCCGAGGAAGGGGACCCAGCTCGCCCCGCCCTCGGAGACGAGCACCCGCAGCCCTGGATGGCGATCGAGGGCTCCCGAGGCCACCATCAGCATCGCGGCGCGCTGGCCGCTGTAGGTGGAGCTCGTGTAGTTGAGGACTGCCCCGCCGGGCCCCCGGTACATGGCGATCTCTCCGGCGTCACCGCCCACGTGGAAGGCGGCCACGAGCCCGGTCTCTTCCAAGGCGGCCCACAGCGGCTCCCAGGCGTCGCTGTTGAACGCCGGGACGGAGTGGTCGTAGGTCGTCGAGTTCGGGATCCCCGGGGTGGGCAGGGCGACCACATGGAGCCCGACCTCCTTGGCGTGGAGGGCCGCTTGGACCGCGTCGCCTGGATCCCGCAACGGCATGGTGGCGGCGAGGACGAGGCGGTCGGGGGCGATCGCTTGGGCTTCGGCCGCCTTCCACTCGTTCTCGGCCTTGGCCGCGGCAAGGGCCAGGCGCCGGTCGCTGATCATCGAGTCCCACAGGCCGAGAGAGGAGTAGACGACCTCGGCCCATACCCCTTCGTGGTCGAGGTCCGAGAGTCGAGCCTTCAGGTCCCGCGTGCCTGGTGGCCTACTGCTCAGGTCCCCGAGCGTCATGCCGCCGACCGCCTTGGTGGCAAAGCGAGGCAGTGTGCGGCGGTACTCCTTGCCGTCGACGTGGAGGACCTCCTCGTTCTCGCCGACGCGCTCGCTCCAGGGCATCCGTTGGGCGAGATCCGGGGGCAGGATCTGGCCCCACAGATCCGGTGGCTCGATGAAGTGCGAGTCGCCCGAGTGGGTCCAGAGCATCTGCCCGTCGCCAATCGTCACGGTCGGGCACCTCCTCGCCGTTCCTCCTCGCCGCAGCGTTCCCCCATGGGCTGGCAAGGTGGCACCGCCCCCTCGATGCACGGGCCCACGCCCGCACTCCCGTTGCAGCTGGGCCTCATGGCCGCCCGCCCGGTCGTGCGCCCGTCAGCCGGCCGTAGGCATCCCAGGATCCCTCCGTCCCCTGCGCGGCGACGCCGGCATCGAGCAGCTCGTGGACGGCAGCCTCGTCGAGGCCGAGCTCGCGGAGGATCGCCACTGTGTGCTCGCCCTGGCGGGGGGCGCCCGCGGGCGGCCGCGGTGGGGCCTGGTCGAACTGGACCGGACCCGCCACGAGGAACCCGCCGGGGCCCGAGGGGTGGGGAACGAGGTACTCGTTGGCTCGGACCTGGGGATCCGCGAGGACCTCGGGAGGGGACTGCACGATCGACCAGGCGATCTCCTGCCCGCTGAAACGTTCACGGATCTCCTCGGCGGTGAACGAGGCGATCGCCGTGCGGAGCGCCGCGTTCACGATCTCCGAACCTGGGGCGCCGACGCCTCCCTCGTAGGTCGCGAAGAGCGGGTCTGCGAGCAGCCGCTCTTCCCCGAGGGCGCGCAGCGCGTTGGTGAGGTACTGGGGGAGCAAGAGCGGGAGGTTCACGAACCGGCCGTCGCGGGTGCGAAACGGACCGCTGTCGGGGCCCGGGGCACTCGCCTGCACGTCGAGGCCCGTGACCGAGGTGGCGAGGAGGTCGGGCGCGAGCTGCCAGCACGCGACCGCCAGGAGGGAGACGTCGACCGCGCAGCCCGACCCGGTCGCGCGCTGCCGGTGCATCGCGGCTGCCACCCCGGCGGCGACTGCCAACCCCCCCATCACGTCGCCGAAGGCGGCCCGCTGCTGCACGGGAGGCCCGTCCGTGTAGGTGAGGGCGTGCCCGACGCCACCACGAGACCAGTACGAGATGCCGTCGAACCCGGGCTGGTCGGCGTCCGGGCCGCGCGGGCCGTACCCGTGGCCGTGGGCGAACACGAGCGAGGGGTTGAGGGACTGGAGGTCCTCGTAGGTGACGCGGAGCCGGCGCTGGGTACCCGGTAGGAAGCTCGTCACGACGACGTCGCACCGGCGGACCAGCTCGTAGAAGACCTCGCGGCCCCGATCGGCGCCCACGTCGAGGGCGAGGTTGCGCTTGCCTCGGTTGAACTGGTCCATCAGGGTGTCCACCACCCGCCCGTCGGGCGCGCGGGCGGTCACCAGGCCGCGCATGGGGTCGGGGACCCGGGGGTGCTCCACCTTGGTCACCTCGGCACCCCAGTCGGCCAGGATTGCGACCCCCGAGGGAACGAAGCCGAACGTGGTCAGCTCGATGATCCTGACGCCGCTCATCGGCTGCACGGGCATCGTGCGCCTCCTGTGCCCGCCTGTACGTCCCTCCGCCAGACCCTACACCGGGGCGCTGGCCGCCGACGCGGGCGTCGGTCAGGTCCGGTTGGCTCCCATCGACCCACGAGCCCTGCGGTGGCTCCCCATGGCTTGGTGGTGGAGTGTCGCTCGGGCTCCCATGGTTGCCGGCATGGTTGCCGACGCGGTCGCGGACGTTGCTTCAAAGCGACGGGCACCAAGAAGCTTGCGAACGGGCCCGCTCACGCCCAATGGCGGATCACGACGCCCACTGTCGCGCGATGGCGCGCAGATGCGCCGTCACGAGGTAGTGAGCGCGTTCTCGATCTCGTCGGATGAGGGCGTCCGCGATCTCACCGTGGACACGGATCAACTCCGAGGTCGCCGGCTGGGATATCTGGGGCGGGGCGAGGAATCGGATCTGGCTCGTCTGGACGACGACGTCGGTCAGGAGGTGGAGCACGGGGTTCCCGGTCGCCTCCGCCAGCGCAACGTGGAAGCTCGTCTCGTACTCGCTCAGGATCTGGGTCGGGATCCGCTCGCGCAGCTCCCTGAGGCGCTCATCGCTCGCGCACTCGATCAACCGGTCGACAGCCGTGAGCTCCAGCATCAAACGGACTTCGGCGACATCGTTGTGGGTAACGCTCTGGAAATCGAGGTAGGTGCTCATCGCGAGCTCGACCGAGCGCCTGTCTGGTTCGGTCACGACCAGGCCGCCGGTCCGGCCCCTGCGCATCTCGACGATCGACAGATGCTCCAGGATGCGGATGGCCTCGCGCAGCACCCCCCGTCCGACCTTGTAGCGCTCGATCAGGTCCGGTTCGAGCCCGAGGTTCGTGCCAGGCTGCAGCGCTCCGGCCACGATCTCTCGGCGGATCTCGTGGGCGAGCTGCTCAGCCAGCTTCAGCGACTTCTCGGACTCAGGCACTCGCAAACGTCGATCCGTAGGCGGCGTAGAAAGCGGGAGAAGTGTACTCTCGGTCGAGCCTGCCCGACGACGAGGTGCGGTCCGACGCACAGACTGATCTGCGCGGTCGGCGCATCTCGCCGATCCCGGCACACGGATCGAGGGCGAGGGTCTGTCGGGCGCAGCCGCGACCGTCCGGCCCCTTGACGGGGGGCAGGGTCGACTTTAGGATCCTATTTAGGGCTCGACGCCGTCGTCCGGACCGAGGGGGTGGCTGATGACCGGCTTTCGCCTCATCTCATCCGATTCTCACGTCACGATGCCCGACGAGGCGTGGCAGGAGTACCTCGACCCGGCCTTCCGTGACCGCGCACCGGTGATCGAGGAGACGCCGGAGGGGACCTTCAGGATATTCGAGGGGGTGCGGGCACCCGTGCAGAACCTGAGCAACCTCGCGGGGAAGCGCCCCGAGGAGTTCACGCTCAACGTCCGCCGCCTCCAGGAGTGGCGACCCGGCGCCTGGGATCCAGCCGAGCGGATAAAGGACCAGGAGATCGATGGAGTGGACGCCGAGGTCCTGTACTTCGGGGGCCCGCTGGCATCCAGGGACCCCGCCCTCCGCCTGAACAGCGTGCGGGGCTACAACCGATGGCTGGCCGACTTCTGCTCGTACAGCCCGCGAAGGCTTCTCGGGATGGCCTCGATCCCCATCGACACGCCGGAGCTCGCCGTGGCGGAGGTGCACTTCGCGAAGCAAGCGGGCCTGGCCGGCGGGCTGATCCCGCTCTTCCCCGAAGAGGGTGACTACGGCGACGAGAAGTGGAACGCCATGTGGAAGGCGTTCTTGGACGTGGGTCTCCCGATCGCCATGCACTCGGGCGGACGGAGGCCCGGAGCTCCCGACACGCACCTGCTCGAGAACGCGCCCCGGTTCATGACAGGCCTCGTCATGAACAAGTTCGCGGTCACCGAAGCGATCTCGGAGCTCATCCACGGGTTGGTGATGCAGCGCTACCCTGATCTGCAGTTCATCGCCGTGGAAGCGCAGATCGGGTGGATCTCCTTCTTCGAGTACTACGCCGACCACCTGTGGGAGAAGCACCGTTTCTGGACCCGGAGCGAGCTCCGTGAGCCTCCGAGCCACTATTTCCGCCGCCAAGTGTCCGCGACCTTCATGGAAGACCCCGTCGGGTTGCGGGAGTACGAGCACATCGGTGTCGACAACATCATGTGGGCGAGCGACTACCCGCATTCCGAGACGACCTGGCCCAACTCGAAGAAGCTCACCGACGAGTGGCTGCGGGACTTTCCCGCGCAGGACCGTGACAGGATCCTCTGGGCCAACTGCGCCCGGGTCTTCGGCCTGCGATGACGCGCTCCGCACGTCCCCAGCGCTGCCGTGCCCCCGGTGCCGGGCTCCCAGGTCGGCGGTAGGGCAGGGGGAGGGATCGGGAAGAGGACCTCGTGGGCCCGCTCGTCAAGCCGCTGCCGTCGCCGGATGCCCGCACCGCCCCCTTCTGGGCGGCGGCGGCTCGTCATGTGCTCGCCTTGCAGCGCTGCGATGCCTGTGGTCGCTTTGCGCACCCGCCAGTCATCGTCTGCCCCTCCTGCCACTCGGGTCTGGCCTCGTTCTCCTTCGTGCCAGTGAGCGGCTTCGGGGTGTTGCGGACCTGGACGATCATGCGCGACGCCTTCCTTCCCGCCTTCCGAGCCGACGTACCGTGGGTGATCGGGGAAGCAGAGCTCGACGGCGCTCCTGGCGTCCGGCTGCTTGCTCGCATGGCCGACCCGCCTGACGCGCCCTTGCGGTACGGGGCGCCCGTGGAGACGCAATTCGAAGACCTTGCACCGGGCGTCGCCATTCCGGTCCTGGCACTGCGAGAGGGCTGAGGGTGCCCCGCCGACGGCCGAACCGCGACGTGGCCATCGTCGGCTACGCGCTGAGCCCGATCGAGCGCCGGGCTTCCAGACCGCTCGGGGTGATCGCCGTCGAGACGGCGCTCGCCGCCATCCGCGACGCAGGGCTGGCGGTTGGGGACATCGACGGGTTCACCACGGGCGCCGTGCTCCCGGCGGCCGGGGGCCAGGCGGCAATCGACGGGGCCAGCATCGTCACCGCCCAGTGGATGGCCGAGCATCTCGGCATCCGGTCGCGCTGGGCGTCGGGCTTCCAGGGCTACGGCCAGCTTCCAGGGTCGGTCGTGCTCGCCGTGAACGCCATCGCGTCGGGCTCGGCCGACTACGTGCTCGTGCACCGCGCCCTGGCGAACCCTCCCGGGAGGTACCACGAGAACCCCATGACCGAGGCGACCGGGCACGCACAGTGGACGGCGCCGCACGGCCTCTGGGGTCCTCCGGCCCAGATCGCCCTTCCCTACAACGAGTACCTGCAACGCTACGGGGCAACCCGCGAGGAGATGGCCGCCGTGGTGGTGGAGCTACGCCGGAACGCGGCAGCCATCCCATGGGCGTACTGGACCGGCAAGCCCATCACCGTCGACGACTACCTGAGCGCACGGATGATCGCCGATCCCATCTGCATCCTCGATTGCGACATTCCCGTCGACGGGGTCGCGGCCTTCGTGCTGACCAGTGGGGAGCGCGCGCGCGACCTGCCCCACCGACCTGTGTACGTCGGCGGGTTCGGCTTCGGGAGCCCCACTGCAACGCGCACCGCCACCGTCTGGACCCTCGACGAGATCATGGAGGGCGGTCGGTTCGCCGCAGAGCAGCTCTGGGCGAGCTCGGGGCTGACCCGCGAGGACGTGGACGTGCCGCAGCTCTATGACGGGTTCTCGCCGCTCGTCTACTTCTGGCTCGAGGTGCTGGGGTACTGCGGAATCGGCGAGGCTCATGACTTCGTGCAGGGCGGGACGATCCGGACCGAAGGAGGGATCCCGATCGCCTCTGGTGGCGGTGCGCTCGGCAACGGACGCCTCCATGGGGTGCCCCAGATGCTGGAGTGCTACCTGCAGTTGTCGCGGCGGGCGGGCGCTCGGCAGCTGGACCGTGCGGACGTCGCCCTGGCGTGCCACTCCTCGCCCCACTACGGCGGCGCCGTGCTGTACACGTCGGAACCGAACTGAGGTGAGTGCCGTGGCGCAACCGCCTGCCGATCGAGATGGGGGCCGCCGATCCCTGCAGGTCCTCCATGGCGTCAGGGTGATCGACGTCACCATGTTCGCGTTCGTGCCCGTGGCTGGCGGGATCCTCTCGCATTGGGGTGCGGACGTCATCAAGGTCGAGGATCCGAAGGCGTGCGACCCGATGCGCCTCCTGTCGGGAGGGACGATCGAGCCCGGCGGGTCCTACATGTCGTTCAAGAACTACAACCGGGGCAAGCGGGCGGTCGCGATCGACCTCGCGACCGACGACGGCCGGAGCATCCTGTACCGGCTGGTCGAGACCGCAGACGTGTTCTTGACCAGCTACCTTCCCGCGACCCGAAGGAAGCTCGGGATCGACGTCGACGACATCCGCAGCCACAACCGCCGCATCGTCTACGCGAAGGGCAGCGGGCACGGTCCCCGGGGGCCCGAGTCGGAGCGACGGGCGTACGACGCAGCGACGTGGTGGGCTCGGGGGTCGCTCGCCGACTCCGCGATGGCGGTCTCGGGCGCGGACGCCCCAACCGGCATGGTCGGCCACGGGGACACGATCTCGGGGACGGTGCTGGCAGGAGGCATCTGCGCGGCATTGCTCCAGCGCGAGCGCACGGGGGTGGCACCGGTCGTGGACGGCTCGCTCCTCGGAACGGCCATCTGGTACAACCATCAGCCCATCGTCGCGAGCAAGCTGGGTTTCCGGTGGGGAGGCCGCCCGGCTGCTCGTGAGGAGCAGGTCCCCACCTTGACCTCCTATCGCACCAGGGACGGTCGCTTCATCAGTCTCGTGTTCGTGAACGACCCCGACGAGGACTGGGCGGACCTGTGCCGGCACCTCGGCCGACCGGATCTCGCGACGGAGCCTCGGTTCGCCACCGCGTCGGCCCGGTCGGCCAACCGCGCAGAGGCGGTGCGCCTCCTCGACGGCGTCTTCGCAGAACGGACCCTGGCGGAATGGAAGGAGCGGTTGTCCACGGCACGCGGCGTCTGGGCAGCGGTGCAGACGCCCGGCGAGATCCATGACGACCCGCAGACGATCGCCAACGGGTTCATCCGCCAGGTCACCTACCCCACCGGGACGATCGCGCTCCCGGTCCCCCCGGTTCTCTTCGACGAGGAGGGGGGCGACATCGAGGCGGCGCCCGACTACTGCCAGCACACGGACGAGGTCCTCGAAGAGGCGGGGTACACGGCGGAGGACATCGCCCGCTATCGAAAGGCCGGCGTCATCGCATGACGGGTGACGAGAGCCGGTGAGGTCGTTCGAGCCAGACGAGGTGAGCCATGCACTACCGGGTGATCTCCGCCGACAACCACATCAATGAACCTCCTGGAACCTACGTGGACCGCGTGCCGGCTCATCTGAAGGATCGCGCCCCTCGAGTCATGCGCGGGGCCGACGGCGGGGACGGCTGGAGCTTCGACGGGAAGCCGCCGAAGGTCACCTTTGGCCTGGGGGCGACGGGCGGGGTCACCAAGCAGAACCCCCGGGACTACAAGGCCGCCGGGCTCCGCTGGGAGGAGATCCTCCCGGGGAACTACGACGGGGCCGCCCACATCAAGGACAACGAGCTCGATGGCGTCGATGCGGCGAGCATCTACCCGGCCGCCGTCGGTGGGGCCTATGCCCTCCCAGACCGGGAGCTGGCACTGGCCTGCGTGCGCGCCTACAACGACTGGCTCATCGAGGACTTCTGCGCCGCCGACCCGCGGCGCCTCCTGTCGCTCGCCTTCATGCCGGTCAACGACGGGATTCCCACCGCTGTGGCCGAGGCCGAGCGAGTGATCGCCAAAGGGGCGAAGGGCTTGTTCCTCCCCTTGCCGGACGAGGTGGGGTACCACGACGCGATGTACGACCCCCTGTGGAAGCTGGCAGCCGACGCGCAGGTGCCGGTCACCATCCATCGCAGCGGCGTGAGCCGCAAGGACCTGGGCGGTCCCCCGCCCATGGAAGGCGCCGACCCAGCCCTGTACGTCTCGAGCATCGCCCAGGGGTTCTTCCGGTCGATCCCGCCGGTGAGCAACGTGATCCTCACCGGACTGTTCGACCGGTTCCCCACGTTGACCCTCATCGTCGCAGAGGTCAACTGCAACTGGGTTCCGGCGCTTGCCCAGCAGATGGACCAGGAGTACGAGCGCCAGCGCCACTGGTCCGGTCTCGAACTCGAGTCCGCCCCCAGCACCTACTTCGGCCGCAACGTGCTCATCACCATGCTGGACGACTTCGTCGGAGCAAGGATGGCGAGGGAGGACCCGGCACTGGCGGCATCGACGATGTTCTCGTCCGACTACCCGCACAGCGTGACCCTTTGGCCCCACAGCCAGGAGGTCATCGCCGAGCTGACAGAGGGCATGAGCGAGGACACCAGGCATCGGATACTCGCAGGCAATGCCATCCGCGCCTTCTCGCTGGATGCCAGCTGAGCGGCTCGGGTCACCGGCGACGCGCCTCGCGGGAGCGGCTGAGAGGGCGGTCATGAGATTGGCTCGACAAGTGGGACACGAGGTCAATGGGAGGTGGGGGATGGTGCGTTCGAGCATGTCTGCGCGGCGAGGCGCTCTCTGCCTTGCCGCGCTGCTGGCGGGGCTCTCCGCCGTCGGTGCGACGGGCGCGGCGGCTGCGAGCAACAAGAAGGCTCCGATCGTCATCGGCTACATCACATCGGAGACAGGCGTGCTATCCGGCCAGAGCGTCCACTCGGAGTGGGCGCCGGAGGCAGTGTTCGGCGCCGTCAACGCGCGCGGAGGCATCGACGGGCATCGGCTCGAGCTCAAGGTCGAGGATGACCAGAGCTCACCGAGCGACAACCAGACGGCTGCCGAGGTGCTCGTCAACAACGACCATGTCTTCGCGGTCATCGAGGAGTCCGCCGTCGCCTTCGGCGCGGCCAAGTTCCTCCAGCAGCAAGGAGTGCCCGTCTTTGGGCCGCCGATCGACGGTCCCGAGTGGTCCGAGGATTCCAACATGTTCGCCGTCACGCCCCCGGTGAGCGGTCCGGTGGGCGGGCACTTCTACACCTACACGGGTACGGCGAAGATCCTGAAGCTGCTCGGGGTTACGCGACTGGCGCAGGCCACGTACGACATCCCGTCTGCATTGACGGCGGCGCAGGACACGTTCACGGTTGGCAAGCCGATGGGGATCGGGCAGTGCTTCTTCGACAAGTCCGTGCCGTTGGCGACCTTCAACGCCACGGTTGACGCTCTCACGATCAAGCACCTCGGTTGCAACGGCGTCACCGCCCCGGTCAGCACGGAGACGGCCGTCGAGATCGCCGCTGCGCTGAAGTCCGCAGGCAGCACGGCAAAGCAGCTCTACTACAACACCTACAATCCGACGGTGCTCGCGCAGCCCTCGGCAATGAGCTCGTTGGCGGGCACGTACTCAACTGCCACTGTGCCGTTCTCGCCACCCACCCCCGGGGCGAAGAGAATGCTGAATGCCCTGCACCGCTACACCCCATTCAGTGGGAACCTTCCCGAGCTCGACCAGATCTTCGCGTACGCGTCCGGAGAGGCGGTTCTGGTGGGCCTGCAGAAGGCGAGCCCGGACCTCTCGCGAGCACACTTCATGTCGGTCCTGCGGACGGTGAGCATGTTCACGGCCGGCGGCCTCCTCCCGAGCCCGACGAGCTTCGCCCATTTCGGCACGGCAAAGATGTTCCCGAAGTCCTCGTGCGGCTACTTCGTCCGGGTCACGACGACCGGTTACGTGAATGGCAACGGGGGCAAGCCGGTATGCGGCAGGCTCGTTCGGCTGTCGTGACGTGACAGCTGATCGCACTTTGGATCGGCTGTGTCGCGTGCGAACCGTGTGTGCATCCCCGGTGACTGCGCTGGTGCGCCCGCTCCTTTCGCGGGGCTCGCGAGCCCGTCGGGATCCCGTGATCCCGTCCTAGGGAGCGAGGCGCCTGGCGACGATGCGGGCAAGCTGACGCGGGACCCCGCGCAGAGAGATCCTCATCGACCCCTTCTGTCAAGTTCCCGCAGCGCGTCGCCGAGGGCGGCGAACGCCTCGTCGAGGCGCTTCTGGCGCAGGCGGTTCGGCTCGTGGTTCGCCTCTGCCGCCACGAAGCCGACCAGCTCGTCGAGCTCGTCGGCCGATGCCAGCAGCTCGATCCCTTCCTCTGTTCCCCGAGCCCGGTAGACCAGGCGCTCCAAGTCGCTGTCCAGGATCAGCACGTCCCGGAGGGTGGAGGCGACCTGCTCGTCGACCCGCACCGGATGCAGCTCAGGCAGCGCGGCCGGTCGGCGCCTCCTGAGGTCGCACCAGGTCTCCTCCCAGCCGCGGATGACGCCGTCGTCCCCACAGGAGACGCATCGCCACCAGATCTCGCCATCGGTGTCGTCACGGCGCACCGCGATGTGGCCGGGGCAAGGACGCCGCCCGGGCCGGCGCCGACACGGGATGGCGGTCACCCAGGCATCGGAAGCCGGGCCCGCCGTGGCGGCCCTGACGAGGGAGGCCAGCTGATGCGCGATCCGCTTGGCGGGACCAGGGGCATCGTCGGGCATGTCGACGAAGTGGCGCAGGTCGGAGACGAACACGGCGTGGACCGTACCTGCCGGCGGGCAGGGCTGCCCGCCGAGCTGGCCGCCGAGGGCCATGGAAGGATCGTCGCACGACGGACCTGCCACCGTGCAGGGGAATTTCAGGACCCGCTCCGGTGTTGCCGGTGCGATGCCTCGGACGGGCGCCTTACGAGTGGCGCTATCCAGGTTTCCAGAGACTGCGTCCGAGGCAGCACGGCAGACCTGGTGGGGATCACGAGGCAGTCGGCGAACGCTCGCGTGGAACTCCCTCTTTCCTGCTCCGACTTGGAAGTCTGTGGTCACTCGGGCGGGATCCGCTGAGCATGCACAGGCGCCCGGCGCACGCTGTGCCTCCGCAACGGGCAAATCATCGGTCTCGGGGACGCCACAGTCGTGCCGCTCGGCGTGTACGCGCTCCTGGCCCCCATCGTCGGCGGGACCAGCCCCTGAGGTCGTCGGGGGGATCACACCAATGCCCACCGCAGGGCGGCTGACGCGGCGGAGCACGTGTTCGCCCGCGCGACGCCGCGCGATGGGCGCTCCGGGAGGGTCCCCGCGGGGGCTGGGGAAACTCCCCTGACCTGGGAAATCTAGGGTGGGGCTAGCTGGAATCGAACCAGCGGCCTCAGCATTATCAGTGCTGCGCTCTAACCGACTGAGCTATAGCCCCGGGCAGAGGTGCGCGGCTGCAGCTGGTTGCAGTGCGCCTCGAGCGGGCAAGTGTACTCGGCGCTGCATCGAACCCGCCCGGGCACCGCGTGCCGGTGGAAACCGGCGACGACCTGGGTTATCATACAAGGTCACCCGGGCGGCGGGCCTGGGGTCGAAAGAGGCGGAAGATGGCGGAGCATGCGACGTGCGTGGCGGGCACGCGCCGAGGGCGCTACGTGCTGCGGCTCGTTGCCGTGGGGCACGTATCCCCAGCCCCGGGGCGGCAGCGGTGCAGACCCTGACCGTGGACGGGTCCCAGGCGGAGCACGACCTCTCGGCCACCCACTACGACGGCAGCCGGCCGGTGGACGACGTGCCACGCACGGCCGGTGACGGGGGCCTCGTCGCGCGAGGCCGGGAGCTCGCCCATCTCGAGCACATCCTGTGGGCGGCGCGCCGTGGCAGCGCCAACGTCGTGGCCCTGCGCGGCGAGCCGGGAGTCGGCAAGAGCGCCCTGATCGAGGCTGCCGTGGCGCGGGCCACCGACTTCTCGGTCGTGCAGCTGCGTGCCGCCGCGATGGCCGGGGGCAGCGCCGCGCCGCGCGAGTGGCCCGAGCAGGTCGTGTCTCTCCTCCGTGACCCAGATCGCCAGGCTGCCGCCCGCGCCGCCGACGTGCTGACCGAGCTGCAGGGCAACGGGACCGGGCCATTGCTCGTGACGATCGACGACTGCCACCTCCTGCCCGAGCGGTTCTCCGCTGCGTTGGCCGAGGCCGTCTTGGACCTCGTGCACGTGCCGCTGGCGCTCGTCCTCGCCTGGCGAGACGTTCCCCACGTCGACCCCTTCGAACTCGACGTCCTGCGGGTCCCCGAGCACCACCTCGAGGGCCTCACGCTGGACCAAGCTCGAGCCCTCCTCACCCAGCAGCACGTTCGGGCACCGTCGCCGCCGGTGCTGTCGGCGCTGGTCGAGTCCACGAGGGGCAACCCCGGTGTCCTGCTCGAGGTCTGTGGTGCCCTCGACGCCGAGCAGCTCGAGGGATGGCGACCGCTCCCCGAGCCGATCCGGACGTGCGAGGCCACGTCACGGGCCTTCGGGGCGCGGGTCATCCAGCTGCGAGACACGGCTCGCCAGGCACTCGCGGCGGCAGCGGCGGCGCGCGTCCCGCTCGGCGTGCTCCGGCTCGTGCTCCACGAGATCGGATCGAACATCGACGACCTGGCCCCCGCTGAAGGGGCAGGGATCGTGGCCATCCGGGGGAACCGCCTCGACTTCGCGCACCCGCTGGTGCGAGCGGCGGCCTTCTGGTCAGCACCTGAGGACCTGCGGGCGCGCGTGCACGGCGCGCTGACCCGCGCGTTCTCCGCTGGTGGCTACGTGGAACGCAGTGCGTTCCACGCTGCTCAGATCGCTGCCCGCCCTGACGGCGCCGTCACGCGGCTGTACGCGCAGGCGGCACAGGTTGCGCTCGATCGGGGGGACCCCGAGGCCGCTGCACGCCACCAGGAGCTGGCATCGGACTTTGCGGCATCGCACGACGAGGTGGCGCATCATCTCGTGCAGGCGGCATCCTTGTGGGCGACGGCCGGCCAGTCGAGCCGGTCCGAGCTGTGCGTGGAGCGCGCCCTCGAGCAGCACCCCTCGGATGCGATCCGCGCCGAAGCGCTCTACCGTCGGGCCCAGGTCCGGCTCCGCCGGTCCGTCGCCGACACGGTGGCGGCCGAGATGGTCGACGCAGCGGTCCTCTCCGAGCGTGACGCGCCGAACCGGGCCGTGCCCATGCTCCTCGACGCCGCAGCATGCCGGCTGCTCCATGGCGGGTACCTCGACACGGGCGAGCTCGTCCGGCGTGCCGTGGGACTGGCGCGTGGGGTGAGCAGTCACGCCGAGGCATTGGCGCAGGCCACGCTTGGCGTCACGGCAGCCGTCGAGGGCGCTCCTTTGGCAGAGACGGGCCCGGCGCTCGAGGCCGTGACGTCCCAGCTGGCCGGCCAGACGCCGCGCTTTGCGGCCACGCCCCATCTCGCGTTCGTCATCGGCAGCTGCCTCGCCCGTCAGGGCCAGCACGACCATGCGGCGCGCTGGGGACGCTGGATCGCCAGGTGCGCGGCGCGAGCCGGCGATCGGCCCCTCGGCGTGGTGCCCACGCTCCTCCAGGCCCTCGTCGCGCATGCCGGCGGCCGCCTCGAAGAGGCGTTGGCGTCGGCGAGGACCGCGCTGGCCGGGGCGTCGGCTCACGGCGACAGCGTCCTGGCCTCCCGCGCCCTGGCGGTGCTGGTCGACGTGCTCGTCGCGCGGGGCGACGCAGACGAGGCGTTCGAGCTGGCGTCTCGGCTGTTCGCCGTCGCCTCGGACACCGGTTCGGCGCCCCGGCTCGAGGCGCTGGTCTCCCTTGCCGCGCTCGAAGTGCAGCGCGGGAGGAGCGCTGCCGCGGCAGCCTGGCTCGCTGCGACCCGCGAGGAGCTGGCGGGGGCAGGCGGCCCGGGCCCCTCCCTGGCCGCGCGGGCGCTCGTCGCTCCGACCGCCGCCGAAGTGTCACTGCTCGGCCGCCTCGCAGTTGACACCGGCGGGCTGGTCGAGATCGTGGACCGCGCGTCGGATGCCGGCGCGGTCCCCCCGGCATGGATGGGATGGGTCCAGGGCCTGTGCGCCGAGGCGCTCGACGATGCTGCCGACCACTTCCGCGAGGGTTTGCACGCTGCGCGAGGCATGCCCGTGGTCGAAGGCCGGATCGAGCTCGCCTGGGGTGTGCGGCTGGCAGCAGCCGGCCGGGCCGATGAGGGCCGTCAGCTGCTCGAGGCGTCACTCGACCGCCTCCGCAGGGTGCACGCGTTCGGCTGGGTCTCGCTGGTCGAGCACGAGTTGGCCCGCGCGCTGCCCGTGGCCGAGACAGCGGCGCCGGTGCCGTACCCAGCTCCGGCGCCCGACGTGCGGGCCGCCGCCGGCGAGCGAACCGGACCGGAACCCGCGTCCGGGGCGCCGCGGGTCTCCGCCGGTCAGGCTGCCTTTGTCGGCCAGGCTGACGCGCCCGAAGCGCCGCTGGCCTTCGGTCGGGCTGGCCCCGGCCGTGGACCAGCTGCCGGCGAGCCGACCCCTGAGGCGCCGCCGCCCTGGCAGGTGCGCCTGCTCGGCTCCTTCTCGGTGCGCCGGCTCGGCCGGGAGGTCTCCCTCCCCCTCAGCCTGGCAGCCCAGGCAGTCAAGATCGTGGCGCTCCGGGAGCGCATCCCCGTCGAGGAGCTCGTCGAGATCCTCTGGGCGGAGGCCGAGCCCGGGGTGGGCACTCGCCGGCTCCGCAACGTGCTGTGGCGGGTGCGGGCCGCCTGCGGCGACCTCCTCCAGCGGGAGGGCAACTTCATCCGCCTGGCCCCCGAGGCGATCAGCGACGTGCCGCAGTTCCGATCCCTTGCGACGCGGGCCCTCGACCGGCACACGCCCGCGGACGAGGTCGCGTCGCTGGCGCGTCAGGCGCTCGAGGTCTACCGCGGCGAGCTGCTGCCCGGCGACCGCTACGCGGACTGGGCGGCAGGTCCCCGGGAATCCCTGAACCGGCTGCACCTGCAGCTGCTGGACCTGCTGCTGGCCGAGGCCATCCGCGACGACCGGCGCCACGACGCACTCGTGATCCTCGATCGCCTGATCGACGCCGACCCCTACGACGAGCACTACTACCTGCAGGCCGCCGAGCTGCACGCGCGGGCCGGCAACCGGCGCCGGGCGCTGTCGATCCTCGGCCGGGCCGAGCGCATGCTGGCCGAGCTCGGGGTCGCCTCGTCGCCCTCGCTGGCAAAGGTTCGCAACTCGCTCGGGCTGACCTGACAGCCGCCGCCCGCGGCGGCCACCCGATGCAGGCCGGCCCCCGCGATGCAGGCCGGCCCCCGCGATGCAGGCCAAGCCCCCCGCGATGCAGGCCGGCCTCTGTCAGCGTGCGTGGCGGAGGGCGGGATCAGCGGCGGACCTGTAGGGTGCCGCCCCTGAGGAGGCGCCCAGGGGTGCGCGCGAGGATCCGGAAGTCGGCCACGAGGGTCCAGGTGCTCACGTACTGGGAGTCGAGCCGGCACAGCTCGTCGAGGCGCAGGTCGTGCTGGCCGCAGACCTGCCACATGCCGGTGAGGCCGGGGCGGAACTCGAAGCGCCGCCGCGCCCAGGCCGGCAGATCGGCACACTCCTCGGGCACGAAGGGTCGCGGCCCCACGAGCGACATCTCGCCCTTCAAGACGTTGAACAGCTGCGGAGCCTCGTCGATGCCGAAGCGCCGCAGCACCCGGCCCAGGGCCGTCACCCGGTGGTCGTCCTTGGCCGCGTCGAAGAGCAGGTCCGTGCCGGCCCGCCCGGTCCGCTGTCGCGCCTCCGCAGGCGTGGCCGGGTGCATGGTGCGGAACTTGAGAATGAGGAACGGGCGGCCGTGGCGCCCGAGCCGGAGCTGCCGGAACAGGACCGGCCCCGGCGAGCTGACCTTGACCGCTACCGCGACGGCGGCCAGCAAGGGGGCGAGGGCGACGATCCCGAGCGCCGCCACGAGCACGTCGAGGCCCCGCTTGGCGGCGAGACCGAAGCGGCTCGGCTTGCGCCCCAGGCAGATCATGGTCAGGCCGCTCAAGTCGTCGACCACAGCCTCCCACCCCGTCAACTCGAAGTAGCGCGGGACGACGTCGATGGTCACCCTTCCCGCCAGCGCCCGCAGCACCTCGGCCGTCCGGCGGGGGTGGTTGCGAGAGAAGGCGACCACCACCCGGTCGATCCCCTCCCGCTCGCACAGCGAGGGGAGCGCCGCCAGGTCGCCGATCACCGGCTGGTCCTCCACCGGGTCGTCGTCGACGTAGCCCACGAGCTCGATGTGGCTCGTCCGGGCGAGGCGGTTCGCCACGTCGGCGGCGATCGTGCCCGTGCCCACGATCACGACCTTGGCCGTCTGGGTGCCGGTCCGAGCGTGCACGGCGAGGGAGAGCGCCCGCACGGCGGGCAGGACCGCCGCCGCCAGTGCGAAGGCTGCCAGGGTCGGGGCGAGCGGGAGGACGTGCCCGAAGGTGCCAGCGGCGAGGGTCCGCGCCGACAGCACGACCAGCAGGGCCGTCA
>Ga0070738_10004212_pt1 | contig 17604 bp, 14 predicted proteins | sample Coa_R2_2_FD_66446 | JGI IMG/M metagenome (GOLD analysis project Ga0070738, IMG submission 66446) | Surface soil microbial communities from Centralia Pennsylvania, which are recovering from an underground coalmine fire - Coalmine... | ecosystem: Environmental > Terrestrial > Soil > Unclassified ...
TTCGCGCATTAGGTTATAAAGTATTATACCAGCCCTTATCCCAGCTCATTCATTATGAAGGAATCACCTCTGGAACCGATTTGACGAGCGGTACTAAGCGCTATCAAGAAATTAATCGGCCTAAGTTTTATGAAAAATGGCAAAACGCCTTAAGTGCCAAGTCAGCTTGCGGTGATGTTCCGCTTTTATTAGCTCGTGAACAACAAGTTAAACATCGCATTTTAATGATTGATTATCGTTTCCCTACCCCGGATAAAGATGCTGGATCTGTCACAGCGTATTTTTTCCTCCGATTATTCCAATCGTTAGGTTATAAAGTAACCTTCTATCCAAATGATCGCGCTTATATGGGAAGTTATACCCAGAACTTACAACGTCTCGGCGTGGAATGTTTATATAAGCCCTATACGACTTCACTAACAGATTATCTAAAAGAAAATGGCAACTTCTTTGATGTCATATTTGTTTCACGCGGAGAAATTGCCAGCAAATATATTTGCAGTATTAAAGAACATTGCCAACGCGCCAAAATTCTCTTCGATGTAACAGATTTGCATTTTGTTCGTGAATCTAGGCAAGCAGAAATTGAGAATGATCCTTATTTAAAAAAGCGCGCTTTAAAATTAAAGCAGCAAGAATTCAATATCATTCAACAAAGCCATTACACAATTGTTCATGGGCATTATGAGAAACAATTACTAGAAACCGAACTCCCCCAAGCTAAAGTAATGAACATCCCTTTCTTTTCTAAAATTTATGGCCGAACAACTAAATTTTCCCACAGAAAAGACATTTGTTTTCTTGGCGGTTTCTTGCATTCTCCTAATGTGGATGCAGTGAAATATTTTGTTAAAAACATTTGGTCATTGGTTCAAAGCATGCTACCTGATGTTTGTTTTTATATTGTTGGTAGTCATCCTCCTGAAGAAATACGTGAACTTGCTAATGAAAATATTATTGTGACAGGCCACGTTCCCTGTTTAGAAGAATACTTTAATCGTTGTCGGGTTTCCATTGCCCCCCTACGTTATGGCGCTGGTGTAAAAGGTAAAATAGTGTCCAGTCTAAGTTATGGCGTTCCCTGTGTAGCAAGCTCTGTTGCTGCTGAAGGAATGGGTTTATCCCATGAACAAAATGTCATGATTGCGGATGACACAACTACATTCGCAGAGGCCATTGTTAAATTATATACCGATGAGTTATTATGGCAGCGCTTATCGGATGGCGGCTTAAAAATTATAGAAGAAGAATATTCCCTAGAGACAGGGAAAAATCGAATTATTCAAATCTTAAAAGAACTCTCGCTGCCTTATCTCAATAAAGAGGAACAATAAAAATGAACAAACCTCAAGGCATTGTTATCACCCGCACCCCCTTCCGAATTAGTTTTTTTGGCGGCGGCAGCGATCTTCCTCATTTTTTCAATCAACACCGAGGTGCTGTCATTGGAGCAGCCATTGATAAATATGTCTATGTAACTTTAAATTCACTAGACCGGTTTTTTGAGAAACGAATACGCTTATCGTATTCAAAACTAGAAAATGTTAGTGAGCCCGAAGAATTAGAACATTCCATTGTCCGCAGCATTCTGCAATCCCATCCTTGTATTGATAAAGACAGTTTTCTTGATATTCATACCTTCGCAGATCTACCCGCATCCAGTGGAGTTGGATCCTCTTCTTCTTTCACGGTAGGAATGCTCAACGCCCTTTACGCCTTACATGGTGCTTATCGAACACCTGAATTTTTAGCAAAAGAAGCCATTCAGATTGAACGAGAAAAATTACAACAAGCTGGCGGTTGGCAGGATCAGGTTTTCGCGGCATTTGGCGGATTTAATAAAATTGTTTTTGCTAATAATAATTTTACTGTCGAACCCATTTGCCTCAGCATGGAAAAGAAACAAGCGATAGAAGCAGCTTGCATGATGTTTTTTATTGGCGGTCTTCGTTCTTCAGCAGAAGTCCAACAGCGAGCTTTCGGGACACCTGCCAAAGAGCAAAATAAACGTTTAGAAACCTTATGCCAACAGGTAGAGGAAGCTTTTCACATCTTAGCTTCAACTTCTTACCGTACGGATGAGATGATTCATCACTTGGGTAAACTCCTTCACCAAGCTTGGGAAATCAAACGGAGTTTATCTTCTCACATTAGTAATTCCCACATTGACGTCCTTTATAACAAAGCACTCGAAGCAGGCGCATTGGGTGGAAAACTTTGCGGCGCTGGCGGAGGCGGTTTTCTGTTAATGATTGCACCACCAGAAAAAAGAGCGAATATTGCTCATGCATTAGCTGATTACAAATTATTAGATATCCGATTTCAAGAAGAAGGCAGCAAGGTCATTTATAGTAAATCCTGCGACCAACAGCCATTTATTCCCCCAATACTATCACCTGTCTTAACACGAGGAGCGGTAGCATGAATTTTTCACTTGCCTTACAACAGCATTTCGAGGTTTTCGAAAAATTACATCATCAACTCCCTGAAATAGAAACGGCTGCAGCTGTTGTAGTCAATGCCCTACAGAAAAAGGGCAAAGTACTTTTAATTGGGAATGGCGGGAGCGCTGCTGATGCACAACATTTGGCTGCTGAATTCATCGGTCGTTTCAAACAAGAACGAGCTGCTATCCCTGCTATTGCCCTAACAACCGATACCTCTGTGTTGACTTGTTTAAGCAATGATTATGATTACACTTATATATTTACACGCCAATTAGAAGCGTTATGCCGACCTGAAGATGTGGTGATTGCTATTTCTACTTCGGGTAATAGCTTAAACGTCCTAAATGGGGTAAAAACGGCCAAAAACATGGGTGCTGTATGTATTGCTTTAACAGGTCAAAACGGGGGTAAACTCGAGGGACTGGCGGATTTTTGCATTAAAGCACCCTCACAGGATACCGCCCGAATTCAAGAAGCACATATTTTTATTGGACATGTTATTTGCGAATACGTAGAGCACACGCTCTCAGCAACGGACCATCTTAAAAAAGGAGTTTAGTTATATGACCACCACTGCAGCCATCTTAGTAGGAGGCAAAGGAACCCGCCTAAAGCCAGTTATTCACGATCTGCCTAAACCTCTGGCACCAGTCGGAGGCGAACCCTTCCTCTATTTACTCTTACGTAGGCTAAAAGCAGCCGGCATTCAAAAAATCGTTTTATTGACTGGCTACATGCATGACAAAATTTATACTGCTTGTGGCAATGGTTCCCAATTTGATCTGGACATTGTTTACTCTCAAGAACTCCAGCCGCTAGGCACTGCAGGCGCTCTACGGCATGCTGCTCCTTATCTTGAAGATAGTGAGGATTTCTTATTATTGAACGGCGATACCTATCTCGATAGTTCTCTCGCACAATTTGCTCAGACCCCCTTAACAGATGGCATGATAGGAAGAGTAGGCGCCATCCATAGCCAAGAACATGATCGATATGGCTCTTTATGGATTAATGATAAGACACACGCTATTCTGGGTTTTTTCGAGAAAGGGCAGCAGAATACGGGTATTATTAATACAGGTGTTTATAAGCTTAATAAGCGCCTATTACAGCTCATCACCGTTACCCAAACTTCCCTCGAATACGACCTTTTTCCTAGCCTAATCCGGGAAGGCCATGTGTTAACAGCATTTATTTTAGAGGGAAAATTCTACGACATTGGCACACCAGAGAGCTACTTCGCCTTTAACCCTGGTCAGCATGAAGAATAGTCTGATACAATCGCGGGTTGCCGAGGTAAACGCTAAGTTCAAAACTACCTGAGTGGGGAAAAACTATGAAAAAGACAAAAGGCATCATCTTAGCGGGCGGGTCTGGTACCCGGCTGTATCCTATCACTAAGCATGTCAACAAGCACCTTCTGCCTGTTTATGATAAGCCTATGATTTATTACCCCTTATCAACATTAATGATGGCTGGGATACGAGAAATCCTGCTAATTTCCACCCCGAATGACAAAAAAACCTATCAAGATTTATTAGGCGACGGCTCACATTTAGGCATACATATCAGCTATGCAGAGCAACCCCGTCCAGAAGGGCTAGCGCAAGCTCTCATTATCGGTGAGTCTTTTATTGGTCAAGACGACGTTTGCTTGATTTTAGGCGATAACATTTTTTACGGGCAAGACCTTATTCGCAAATTAGAAAGTGCTAAGCAAAAACTGCCTGGGGCTGTCGTATTCGCCTATTATGTGGATGAACCAGAACGCTATGGCGTCATTGCTTTTGATAAAAACAACCATGTCACCGACATCCTAGAAAAGCCCGCTCATCCTCCCTCCCATTACGCCGTTACCGGTCTTTATTTTTATGATCACCGTGCTGTTGAATATGCAAAAAGCTTAAAGCCCTCTGCACGAGGGGAACTCGAAATTACTGATCTCAACCGCACTTTCTTACAACAAGGCGAGCTTGCGGTTGAATTGTTAGGCCGAGGTTACGCATGGCTAGACACTGGCACCTGTCATTCACTAATGGAAGCTTCTCAATTTGTAGCATTACTTGAATCACGCCAAGGGTTAAAGATAGCTTGTCCAGAAGAAATCGCTTGGCGTAAAGGCTACATTTCAGGTGAGCAATTAACCCAATTGGCCGAACCATTAAAGAAAAGTGGTTACGGTCAATATTTATTAAATATGATCAAACATGCAATGGAAGAAACTTATTTAGGTACAATGGAATTAACATCATGACATCATCAACTGAATTTTTAATTGTAGGCGGCGGTATTGTGGCTCTCACGTTAGCAAAAGAATTAATTGCCCAAGGTGCAGATCGCATTGTGATTTTAGAGAAAGAAAATGAATTAGGCATGCATGCATCCGGTCGCAATAGTGGGGTGTTGCATGCTGGTATTTATTATCCACCTGAAACATTAAAAGCGCAGCTTTGTTTAAAAGGTAATTTAATGCTGCAAGCGTATTGTCGGGAGAAAAATTTACCCCTCGGCAATGTTGGAAAAGTGATTGTCACGCGTAATGAAAAAGAATTGCCCATGTTAGAAAATTTATATCATCGCGCTATACAAAATGGGGCAAAGGTCGATTTGATTGATGAAGCTCAATTAGCAAAAATAGAACCCAATGCAAAGACCTGCCAAAAAGCACTTTATTCCCATTACACTGCTATTGTAAACAATCGAATGATTTTAGAATCCCTGCAGCAAGATTTAAAACAAACTGGCAAAGTAGACATTCAATTTAATACGGCCTTTATTAAACCGAAAGATAGTTATACGGCTGAAACAACACGTGGCGAAATTCGCTTTAAAAAACTGATCAATGCAGCAGGTGCTTATGCAGATAAAGTAGCCCATTCATTTGACACAGCAAAATCCTATTATCTCATCCCTTTCAAAGGAATTTATAAAAAATTAACAAAAGAACAATCTCATTTGGTGAATGGCAATATTTATCCTGTTCCCGATTTGCGTAATCCTTTCCTGGGAGTGCATTTTACTCGTAATTTACAAGGCGATGTCTATATTGGCCCCACCGCCATTCCAGCATTTGGCCGAGAAAATTATGGCAAATTACAAGGTATTGAACCGGAAGCAGCTAAAATTATTTCTCGCCAAATTGCCATGTTCTTCACGAATGCAAAATTCCGCAGTGTCGCATTAGAAGAACCTAAGAAATATCTCTTCTCTTATTTCTTTAATGATGCCAAGAAGCTAGTCAAAGAATTAAAAAAAGAATGGATTATTCCAACTGGTAAAGTTGGCATTAGGCCACAATTAATTGATATTAAGCAAAAAGAATTATTAATGGATTTTCTGGTACTCAAAGAAAATCATGTACTCCATATTTTAAATGCAATTTCACCTGCTTTCACTAGTTCAATGGCGTTTGCCAACTATGTGGTTAAACAATATTTAACAAATTAAACGAGGAAGATATGCCATTTAAATTTACACCGCTTGCTATCCCTGATGTTATCTTAGTTGAACCTACTTTGTTTGGCGATAGCCGCGGTTTTTTTGCAGAAACTTACAAAGCCTGCGATTTTAAAGCAAATGGTATTACACCAGATTTTGTGCAAGATAATCATTCGAAATCAAAAGCAGGGGTATTAAGAGGATTACATTTTCAAAATAATCCAAAAGCACAAGGAAAATTAGTGCGCGTGGCATCAGGTAGCGTGTTTGATGTCGCAGTCGATATTCGTAAGAATTCCCCGACTTATGGAAAATGGGTCAGCGCAATATTAAGTGGGGATAATCATCATATGCTATGGGTACCGCCAGGTTTTGCACATGGTGTATTAGTGTTAGAAGATGATACTCATTTATTATATAAAGTAAGTGAAGTTTATAGCCCAGCGCATGATCGTGCGATACGCTGGGATGATCCAGCCATTGGAATTAACTGGCCTATTGAGAATCCAGAACTTTCTGATAAAGATCGTAATGCTCCATTTTTAAATGATATTGATGCCAACTTTTGAGGTGAATATATGCAAACCGTACTCGTAACAGGCGCAGGTGGTTATATTGGCAGTGTGTTAGTGCCTAAACTATTACAAAATGGCTATCGTGTGAAAGCTGTCGATCGATTCTTCTTTGGCGAAGATAAGCTACCTAAACACGCAAACTTAGAATTAGTTCGTGCCGATTCACGGTATTTAGCACCAGCTTTATTTACGAATGTGGATTATGTCATTGACTTAGTCGCTATCTCCAATGATCCCAGTGGTGAATTGTTCAGCGAAGCCACCTGGCAAATTAATCATCAATCACGCGCTAACACAGCCCTGGCAGCTAAAACGGCAGGTGTAAAACGATATATTTTACCGTCTAGCTGCAGTATTTATGGGTTTCAAAATAACATCGTCGATGAAACTTCAACGACCAATCCCCTCACCATTTATGCTAAAGCAAATGAGAAAGCTGAACACGATGTTTTACGTTTAGCGGATGATTCGTTTATTGTCACCGTGATGCGTCAAGCGACTGTGTTTGGTTATAGCCCACGTATGCGCTTTGATTTAGCTATCAACGGCATGGTGTATGGTGCATGGAAAAATAAAGTATTACCCTTAATGCGCGATGGTAAGCAATATCGCCCCATGGTGCATGTACAAGATACAACGGATATGATGCTCATGTTGTTAACCGCTGATGCTAGCAAGATTAATCAGCAGATTTTCAATGTAGGCGGCAACGAAAATAATTATCAATTGGGGCCGCTAGCTGAGATTATTGTGGAAGAAGTAGCTAAACAAATCCAAGCGCCCGTCCAAATCGAATGGTATGGCGATGTCGATCATCGCAGTTATCAAGTGTCTTTCGATAAAATTGAACGTATATTGCAATGGAAACCGCAATGGGATGCTAAAAAAGGAGCGCAAGAGATCGTTGAGAAGCTCGCCAACGGTCAGTTAGAAAAATCCGTCCAAACCATTACCTTGGATTGGTATAAAGAATTAGCAAAATGGCAGCGCATTATTAAACAAGTTGAAATGTATGGAGGCATACTCGACATTCAACCTACGAGCGGATAAGTCTATGGATGATAAGCGCTCTAAAGACTATCCTCGTCATCCCGAACGTTATTGTCGTCCCGGCGAAGGCCCGGATCCACGGGAAAAGATATCTCGAAGGCTACGTTATAACTCAAGCGCTTGTGATAAGGATGGGTGGATCCCGGCCTTTGCCGGGATGACACAAGTAGCAAAAAGAATAAAATGGCTTTTCAGTCGATCTTATCGCTATGCCTTGAGTTCCTGGGATGCATTTATCGCCAAACAGTTTCATGATAAAAAAATCATTGCTTGCTATGATTTACCCACACCGCAAAATAAGCCTTATCTTTGCATTTTTTCCCACTATGATAAAGATAATCACATTGCTGATTACGTGATTTATTATCTCGATCAATTATCGCAATGCGGTTGTGATATTATTTTTGTGAGCACATCGACTTCATTATCTGCTATAGAACGTAAAAAAATAGCGCCGTTTTGTCGAAAAATAATCATCAAAGCGAATCGAGGCCGAGATTTCAGCGCTTTTAAATGCGGACTAACTTATGCTCAAAATCTTTCTCACTATGAAAAAGTGATTCTAGCCAATGATAGTGTTTACGGCCCATTCTTTCCTTTAACTGACATCATTCAATACGGGGATAAAAACAACCTTGATATGTGGGGCGCTACCGACTCGTTCGAATATCGATATCATATTCAAAGTTATTTTGTTGTCTTTAATAAAAAAATGATTCAAAGCCACTCTTTTAATCAGTTTTGGCAAGGTGTTTATCCTCTGCGCTCACGTACTAACATTATCATGCGTTATGAAATAGGCATGTCATCTTTCTTCTTACGGCATGGCTTTAAATTGGGTGCATTTTGTCCCTATATGGCTATACAACAAGACTTAGGATTACAATCAAAATTACTTAACACAACGCATTATTTATGGGATACACTCATTACTCGGTATCGTTATCCTTTTATTAAAAGAGAATTACTGGCTTTTAATCCCGCAAAAGTAAATATTTTACAATGGCAACAAGTTATACAACATCATACCTCATTTGATATTAATTTAATCCGTCAACATTTATTTCGAGGTCAAGCATGAAGATTTTATTATTAGGAGCGAATGGGCAATTAGGTTCGGATATTGTGCGTGCTAATCTAGCTGCTCCGCAAACTTTTGAAATAACAGCTTGGCGACGACCAGACTTGGACGTCACTGATAAAGAAGCTTTAAGAACCAAACTTTTGCAGCAATCATTTGATGTATTAATCAACTGCACGAGTTACCACAACACAGAACAAGCAGAATCGAATGCAGCACTTGCTTTTACGGTTAATACGCAGGCGGTGAAGGAAATGGCATTAGTGTGCAAAGAAAAAGGGGCGCGCTTTGTTCATATCAGTACTGATTATGTTTTCAGCCATAGCCCTGAACAACGGCCCTTAAAAGAAACCGATTGCCCTGCCCCTTTAAATGTTTACGGCGCCTCAAAGTTAATGGGCGAAGCATTAGCACAAGCCGTTTATGACGATGTGATTATTTTCCGTGTGGCTTCTTTATTTGGTATTGCCGGCGCCAGTGGTAAAGGCGGCAATTTTGTAGAAACCATGATTCGCTTAGGTCGTGAAAAAGGAGAATTAAGGGTGATTGCTGATCAAATCATGTCACCTACTGCTACAGCTGATATCGCGAAGATGCTGCTAAAAGCGCTTAACGAAAAGGTCCCAAGTGGTACTTATCATGCTGTGAATACGGGATATACATCGTGGTATGAATTTGCTAAGCGTATTATTGCAGAAGCAAAGGTGAATGCTACGGTAAAGCCTATCTCTGCGTCGGAGTATCCATCCGCTGCCATGCGGCCATCTTATAGCGCGCTGGATAATAGTAAATTATCACAGGTGATTGGCCGGATTCCTTCGTGGGAAGAGGCATTACAAATTTATTTACAGGAAAAAGGACATAAGTAATGGATGTTGCATTAATTATCCCCACCTTAAATGCAGAAAAAGATATTCCCGCTCTTTTTAAGAGCATTATGCGACAAACCCTGCAACCCCAACATATTCTCATTATCGATTCCACTTCAACTGACAACACTCAAAAATTTCTTTCACGATATCCAGTTAACATACACACCATTCCACAAACAGAATTTGATCATGGCGGTACGCGTAGACTAGCGACAGAATTAGTTGATGCCGATATCTATATCTTCATGACTCAAGATGTGATTCTTGCTAATCAAGATGCATTTGAAAACCTCATTAAAGCCATGTGCAATAATGAAAAAATCGGCTGTGCATACGGCCGGCAATTGCCTAAAAAAGAGGCAAATCCGCTTAGCGCGCATGGGCGCGTGTTTAATTATCCTGAAACAAATGCACTTCGTTATTATGAAGATAGAGCTCAGTATGGCATTAAAACTTTTTTCAATTCTAATAATCTCGCCGCCTATCGACAATCAGCTTTACGTGCTGTAGGCGGTTTTCCCAGTAAATTGATTACCGCAGAAGATGCTTATGTCGCAGCCAAAATGCTGCAGGAAGGGTATGGTATTTACTATGCCGCTAATGCGATGATTTATCATTCGCATAATTTAAGTTTAGTGCAAGAATTTCATCGCTATTTTTCCGTTGGGGTCTTTCATCGGCGTGAAAATTGGCTGATCAAAGAGTTTAGCAGCGCCAATTCAGAAGGGTTGCGTTACGTACGTTCAGAAATAGAATTTCTCATTAAGCGGAAAAAAATATATTGGATACCGCTTTCCCTTCTTACCACAGCAGTGAAATATTTAGCATATCAGATCGGATTACATGAGCATTGGGTTCCCTTACTAATTAAAAAAAGATGGGGAGTGAATAAAACTTTTTGGTTGTCAGATACAGTTTATGGTGGAATACAAGAATAATGCTAGCGATAGCATTTTAATTTTAATGAGTACGTATCAAGGTGAGCGCTATTTATCTGCTCAACTGGACAGTATTATTGCGCAAACGCATAAGCAGTGGACATTGCTGATTCGGGATGATGGGTCTAGTGATGGGACGCTCTCGATCATTAGAAGGTATATGGAACAAGATGGAAGAATTCAATTAATGACAGATTCGCGAGGAAATTTGAAACCGGCGCAGAGTTTTTCAGTATTGATGGAGAAGGCCTTGCAGAGGGAGGAACCGTTTATTTGCTTTTCAGACCAGGATGATGTTTGGCGGGAAGAGAAATTGGCTTTGCAGATGGCGGAATTAAAGAAAATGATGAAGGAATATGGAGATAAGAAGCCATTGCTGGTATTTTCAGATCTTTGTGTGGTGGATGAGAATTTGAAGGTCATTCATCCTTCTTACCTCTCGTTTGAGAAATTATCGGTGAATACGGCTTCATCGTTGCGGACACTGTTGGTGCATAACTATGTGACAGGATGCGCCATGGCGATTAACCGGGCATTACTGCGGTTGGCGACACCGGTACCAGATAAGGCGTTGATGCATGATTGGTGGTGTGCGCTGTGTGCGGCATCGGAGGGGGTGTTGGGATTTATTGCGCAGACGACGATATATTATCGGCAGCATGGGAGGAATGATAGTGGAAGCAAAGGGATTTATTCGAAGTTTACAAAATGGAAGTCTAGAAAGACTGGGCTTTTGAAGCGATTTGATCAGGCGAATAAATTATTAAGCCGGATTGATAAATCTAGCTCCGATTTTGGCTTAGTGAGTACTTATAGTGAGCTGCCAAAGAAAAAATTATTAGCACGCTTTATTTCAGCATTAGATTTGAAGCTGAAACCAGGTGGTTTATTAAGAAAATGGGGTTTTTGGGTATTACTTGCTTTGATTTAAGGTTAGAGGTAGCATAACGACAGCTTTTATCAAATGGAAGCTATGTGATGAGGATTATCAAATCAATTAAAAAATTGCTAACAATCCACCTTCCATCATAGACGAAACACTATTAGAATTGCTACAACAAATCAAGCTAAGGACCCCTATCATAAAAAATGAGAATGGGTAATTCATGTAGCAAGTGTCAGATTAGATCGGAACTAATGATAACATCAATATGTACAAACAATTATTTTACTCAAGCAATTGCATAACAGATATAAAAAAATTGACTTTCATAGCCACTTGCTTTGCTGGATTTTTTCTATTCACATCCAACTATTACCTCGAACCAGGTGGCTATTCTTTCCTTAAATATGCTGATGCACTTTCTGTCAATAGCAGTCAGAATATCGATGTTAACGTTAATTTAACACTACGTGATATAGGTTATCCATTATTACTATGGCTTAGTGGCTATCCTTATCATCATTCATTAATTGTTATCGCACTCATCCATACATTAATGTCTATTTCCATACCGGCACTTATTTATCTCACCATGAAGCCTATTCTACCTAGAGGTAGTTATTATATAGCCCTAGCTTGCGTTATCAGTTTAGCTCCTTTTTATTATATTAAATGGGTCCATCATGATCAGGCTTATATATTCTTCACTATTCTCAGTTTTTTTTGCTTGAGTATTTTTATTGATACAAAACGTGCTAGTTATCTTTATGCCATGACATTGACTATTATTATCACTAGTCTTATTCGACCTGCTGGAAATTTCTTATTTCCTTTCTTTATTTTGCTCGCCTATTTATTTGCTCGCGGCTCATTAAAACACTATATCATTTGTTTATTTATTGCTGCGTTTGTTTTTATGATTTATAGCTATCATAGGCACCATTTTTTTCCGCAGTATGGTCAAGTACAGAGTTACAACGGTGGGCAACTATTTCAAAATTTATATTTAAATTCTATTCAATATGGCATTACTTTGTCGCCTGATTTAGGCCCCAATATGAAAAAAATTACGGAAATTGCCTATCAATACATGCTTTCCAATCATGGTATTCATTCACCTCCCTCTAACGTGATGGATCCACATGATAAATTTTATCAATCTTATATATACCCATTTAAAGCAAACGAATTTGCTAAACAAATTTATATAACTCCTTGTCTTGAATATCATGAACTACTTTATACCCTTGCAAAAAATGATCCTCTTTTTATGCGAGCTTCTTTTGAAATAATACGGAAATATCCTTGGTATCCATTCACCTATACCTCAAGAAACATGTGGTATCTTTTTTATGAACCTGGTTACTCATATCCTAAATACAGTATTCAATCTTTAGATGGACCTAGAAAACAAGAAGCTTTTTCATTTGATAGAGAATCATCGTCTGAGCTTAATCGCTTACCCTATCCAGCCATACAGGAGCTCACTTTTGATACATTAGATCACAAACCGCTCGTCATTAAGGAAATAATGCACATTCTTAAACATTTTTTTTGTTTATTTTATTTATTTTTTACTAAAATTTTATTTTTTCTTATGCTCGTTTGTTGGACAACAATCTGTATTTACTTGTTTTCTCAGTTACATTCATCATCTAAATTAAAATATATAATGAATATACTCTTACCAATTAAATTTAGGATTGCAATTACTATTCTTTCACTTTATTTATTTCAAAGTATGTTTATAATAAGCGCATTAGTTGATCCTATGATGCGTTTTCACAATCACCTAATTCCTTTTAAAATCATGCTTGCTAGTATTGGAATAGCCATTATCTTTCGTACTGTTCAATTCTCTAAAAACCAATATGCATTGATAAAACCACCACTCTATGTTTTTAATCAACGTACTTCAAAGCAACATCATCTCTCTTCTGTTTGCCTTATCATACTTATTGTTGCCTTATTGATATGTTGGAGTGGATACATTATTTACAATACATAATAAATGTTGGATCTATTCTTAGGCTTGCCTTGATTTAAAGTTATCTATAGAATTACTTGCTTATTTATAGGAGATTTAAATTATTTTATTTTTTCCATGGAGAATAATTTGGCAAGGATAACATCATTTCGTTTTCAGTCTTTAAATCCTCTTATTTGGATATTTTTGGTCATTTATCTCCTGTTATTATCTTTTTTTAATACATTTGATGTTTATCATCATTATTTTTTCTCTACAGGACCCATCATAATTGCATACAATATCCTGCGCATATTCTTTATTCTGTATCTAATGTGGTTATGTTATGCAGTAGGTGATTTCATACTAACCTGCATAAACCGAAAAGCTTGCTTATTAACTTTAGAAACAATTCTGCTTGCTTTTTTTGTGGGTGTGAGTGTCTGGCACATCGTTTTATTATGTTTTGGGTTTGCAAGCTTATATCAACGATCCATCATGGCAGCAATCACTATAATACTATTGACAGGTTCCCTACCTAAGTTAGATAAGTTTATCCAATATGCCAGCACTACTTTGCAAAAACAAAGTGTTTACTGGCCCGGTTTACTATTGGTAATGCTATCCGTCACCCTTTTTCTTATCAGTAAAGGTCTTTATCCCGCTGGTGGTCATGACTACTATACCCATTACTTCTATTATTACAAAGAAGTCATAGAATCCGGGAGTATTTTACCTGGTCGTATTTGGTATCATTTCTACTATGATAAAGGCATGGGTTTATTTTTTCTCTCTATGCTTCTCACTGATCCTCTTGCTCCTCAATTAGTTACCACAGCGATGATATTTGCTGCAGCTGCGATTATTTTCTCATTGGTACGACAAGCAACTTCTTGGCGGCTATTGCCATGGGTCGGTGTGGCTTTTTACATGATTTTTTTAATTTATACGCCAGGACCACCCGAAGCCGTGCGAGAAACAGGTTGGTTTGATCTTGAGAAATCACACGAACCCGCTGCTTTGTTAATGTTTGCTATCATCTGGATCACCATTTGCTTAGCAAAAACCAATGAACGACGAACATGGGGATTAGCACTCATTCTATGTATGAGCGCTTTGGCCATTATGAGTTCAGCAATGGCTGTTTTTGCTATCATTTATTTAATCACTGTAATACTTTATTTCATTATTGATGGAAATAAATCAGCTGCCCTATGGTCAATGGGTAGCCTTATAGCTGCTAGCATTTGGCTTGCTTCGTTGTTACTAATAAACTACTTACTCACGGGCTTCCCTGATGAACAAAGTGTCCTAATTTGGTGGCCTGTCATCAATTTTGACAAAGTTAATCAATGGGGCGGTTTGGTTGAGCTAATCCACCTTAATCATGAAAGAATTGTCCAAAAATTGAATAAATTACCCCTATCTACGGATTACTTTGAAAAAGTAATTACTTATCTACGTCTTGATATCTGGGGACCGCTCTTATTAATGATAATATTAAGTACTTATTTTGTTTGGCAAAAAGCAAATAGGCGCAATCTACGTATACAATTCCAACAGAATAAAATACCTCTATATGCTTTGGGTGGGTTTTTATTCTTATCATTTTTACTTTCTTTTATTATTGGACGGGATCAATCTGTTTCATTCTATCGTTTCACATCTTTTACCTATGCTCCCATCCTCTGTTTTTGCTTAATAATGTTATCAACACTTTTATCCAATTACAGAAAATGGGCTTCGCTTATTCTCATTTTAGGATTTCTTTCCGCATGGGCTATTGTGGGAAATAACAAATTCATGCATTTTATTCATAAACAGGGATTACTTTATTTACTTCTTGTACTTATTTTACCTATCATCCACCAATTTTATCCCAAAAAACGACCTCATATTAGGTTTGTTTTAGGAATATTTTTAACTTGGATTGTAATAGGGCATTCTTCCTTCAGTAATAAAAATTTATTCCTTATTATTAAACATGGTAATAGATTTGCCACCGGACAATATAGCATTGCAGATGCTTATCGACACCAAGAAGGGAGGCCTGGTCATATGCGATGGGGAGCTATTTATCCAGCAGCAGAGATAATCTGGCATCAATTACCTCCTAATACGCGAATTTGGAGTATGCACAGTCATAGTTATTGTATGTTACCTGACTGTGATATGGAAAGTTTTGTTTCCTTTCAAATGTCACCCCATGAAGAAACTGTATATTATGGCAATCCTGAGGAAGCTAAAGAATTTTTAAAAAAAGAAAACCTTAATTATTTCTTTTTCTCCAATAAATTGGCTTTGAAAGATCCTCTTCCTGCATCGCCTCTTTTTTCCCCTGATCATATTGCTGATTTTCTTGGTATTGCTTGGACAGATGGTGATGACACATTGCTGACCTGGAAAGAACAAGCACATTTTCCTATTGATACAGCTTGGTTAAATCGCTATCGGGAAAGTGCTAGTCATGCAGTTAATATTAATCCATATAAAGATGTATTAAATATTGCTCATACTACTCATAAAGTAAAATCATCTGATATGCCATGGTACAAATCTTTGACTTAGACTAGTTACCTACCATCAACTGCAATGCAGTCGCGTGCGGCGTTATATCATAATTTAAAAATTAATGACTTAACCAAATGAGTTCCTCTTGTTACCACAAGAGCTGCCATGATTAACGGAAGTAATGCACAAATAGCCTGATAGCGAAATATGATTAAAACTAAAAACATCATGGTAATATTCGGCAACCAATATAAAAATAGGATAACAAAATAACTAAGAGATTCTTGCCTTAAAAGGGACTCTTTTTCAGATTTTAAATAATAATACCCGTAAAGTGGAATACCTAAAATTGAAAAAAATTCCGTTATAATAACAAACCATTTATAAAAAGGAGCATAAATACCATCAAAATGCCTAATGGACTTTAATGTATGCCGATCCCAATTAATAAATTCATTAATACCATAATTAGCTTGACAACCGTATCGAACATCCAAAGGCTCAAAGTACACCGTTGGTTGCCATGGAAGCTGGAAATATTTATCGTTTGCATGATATTTCATATACTGTGATAAAAGGAGTTCGCGCATTCCTGAGTAAATCATATTTACGGCTATCAGTGGATGTTGCTTGATTTGTTCAAAATATAATTTACTTGCGATTTTATTTCCTTCTGATCCATAGTGAAAAAAGAAATCATCTAAGAAAGTATAGTCATACGAAGGATGCTGCAAATATGTTTGCAATACTACTTGGGCGCTATTTTTATCTGAAATAGCTACATTGGTATACCGAGATGTATATTGTTTAATTTTTTGAACAGTTGTACTACTATCATTAAAAACTAGAAAATTAGCCATTTTATCTAGAAAATCTTGGGTATAAGGGCCATCGCTAGGCTGAAAAACTTTTGGAATATCTCTCGTATGCATATATAAGTGCGAAAATAACTGGATACTCGACATATTATTAAATCCGTTATACATTTCATTGTTATCAACTTCCGGATTACTTTTCAAAAACAAGGTTGGTGAAAAACGTAGCCAAAAGGTAACTGAAGTAACTAAAATAAAAACCAAGGACAATTTGGCCAAGTTTAATAATTTTAAGTTGATTGATATTTTTTTTGTAAAAAAAGCATTTTTTATTAAAAGAAATATTAATAAAGGCATCAAAGAAATATATACGGGTCTACATAGAAATAAAAGCCCGAAGCAAATTATCACCATATACATATTTTTAATTTGATTTTTGATAATGCTTCTTACAGAAACATAACAGCATAGTAAAAGTAAAAATGCATATAATTGATCATTATAAAAATTCAATTGAAACAAAAATGGAATTAATGAAATTAAAGTTACCCACCCAGCAATAATTGATCCTCTTTTTGAAAAAGGTCTCACCGTACCATAAACTAATAAAGGCATTAAAGCAGCCATTACACTTTGAAAAATAAATATTAATAATAAACTGTGAGTGAATGAAAATCCACTTAGCCAAATTAAAAGTCTATAAGCGGGATCAATATTATAATGCCCCACAGGCAGTTGAGTGTATCGATCAATTAAAAATTCAATCGAATCGCTAAAGCAGCTAATATGACCGCGAAAAAAAATGAATAGAGATAGACAGGATGAGACAGCTAATAATGCAATAGAGGAATAATTTATACGCTTGACCATAACACTCTGCTATTAAAAATGTGAGCAAAAGTGCTCACGATTTTATTTCCTGCCCCGACGTGTTTTACCAACCACATTCGTATCTGACAGGCGTCACTTACCCACCTACAATAGAACCATTCCTACTGCAGTGCTATTCATTACTGAACAACTCGCCA
>Ga0070738_10004213_pt1 | contig 17596 bp, 14 predicted proteins | sample Coa_R2_2_FD_66446 | JGI IMG/M metagenome (GOLD analysis project Ga0070738, IMG submission 66446) | Surface soil microbial communities from Centralia Pennsylvania, which are recovering from an underground coalmine fire - Coalmine... | ecosystem: Environmental > Terrestrial > Soil > Unclassified ...
GGCTGTCGCGCGCCTCCGAGCGCAGCTTTCTGGAGCATGTCGGGCCGGTGGCGATCGCATCCGCACTTGCCGATATGGCCAAGCGGAAAGCCAAGCCTGCACCAGCGACCAAGGCTGCGCCAACAGCCAAGGCCGCGCCCGCGAAGAAGCGCCGCGCGCGGACGCCTGCGCCGCCAAGCCCGAAGCCCACGGAGCCGCTCCAGCCGCAACCTCTCGCGGCCCTGCCGGCCCAGATCGCCGAGCCCGCGCCGGCGCGAACCGAGTTGCCTCCGGTCGCGACCGAGATGTCCGTTGCTATTGGTAGCGATGCCGCGGACAGCGCCGACGCGATCGAAACCACGGAGCCACTGTCGCCGGAGCCAGTGCAATCCACCGGTCCGCAAGCGCCGGAGTTCGCCCTGCCCACGAGTGAAGCGTCTGGCTGTGAGCCAGAGGCCGTCGCAGCAACCGAGTCGGAGTCGGTTACCGCGCTCGAGACCACGGAAGAGGCCGATCCCGCTGCAGTGGAAGGTTCCGAACTAGATGCGGTTGAGCCTCGGCGCAAGACGCTCGCCCAGAAGCTGCGGAACTGGCTGGGCAGCGCGGCGTGAAGCCGGATATCTCAATCCGACCAGTCCTGGTCTGGATCGAGCAAAGATCGCGGATCGTCATCCTGAGAGCCGCAAACCATCATACCGACAGGATGTGAAGCATTTCGATCCGTCGCCGTTCGACACGCGCGCAAAGACGCGCGGTCCTCCAGGCTGTGAAGCAATGCTGCTTGCGCCCTAATACTTCTTCTTTTTCTCCTTCGGCGCTGGCGGTTTCGGCCTTTGGAGGCCGGGCCTGGGCGCGACCGGGTGCTGGGCGAGGGGCGGTGGCATGCCGCCTTGGCGAATGGCGGGCGGCGCGGCGGCCGGAGAGTGCTCGCGCTCGGGCGGCGTTGCGCCTTGATGCTGCGGGCCTGCGGGCGGCGTGGCCGGCTTCGGCCCGGGCTTCTTCTCACCCGGCTTCTGCGCGGCGGGAGCGGTGCCCGGCTTGCTCTCGGACTTCCTCTCGCCAGGCTTTGGCCGCGTTGGGCCCTGCGTGCCTTGCTTGGTGCCAGCCTTTTCACCGGGCTTCTCACCTGGCTTGGCCGGCTGCTTCGGTTGCTGCTGACCCTGTCGGTTCTGTCCAGGCGCCTGGTTCTGCCGCTGCGGCTGCGCTGGCTGGTTGCCGCGGTTCGGCTGATTGGCACCCGGCGCATTGCGGTTCGGCGGATTCGCACTCGGCGGATTGGCGCGGCGTGCGGCGCGCTGCTCGGTCACGACCTGGCGGCCGACGGTCTGCGCGGCGTGCACCTCGCGCACCAGACCCCGGTCGCGCGCCACCTCGCGCGGGGAGATCGCAAGCGGTTGCGCCGTCGGCCGCGCGCCGCCGACGCCGGGGCGAACCGTGAATCCGCTCGCCCCTTGGGTCAGCGCCCCCAGGCGCTGTCCGGTGTGGTCGCTGACCTCGATGCGCCCGACATGGCCGTCGGGGTCCGGATAGAGCTTGATGTTCTCGCCATTGCCGGCACCGCCGGCTGCAGCGCCACCCTGCGGCACTTCCACCAGCCCCGTGGTCCCGCGAATGCCGAGCGTCGAGGTCGGCGTCGTGATCTTCATGTCGCCGGTCTTGGCGACTGCCGCGGCAACGAAGGCAACCGTGCCCCTGCCGATATCGAAGATGCCGGCATTCTGCTTGCCGCCATCCTCATAGATGTAATTGTCAATCGTCATCTTGGCGCTCGCCGACAGCTTGAAGGTCGTGCCGTCGTTGAAGGTGATGCCGAGCGAGGAGCTCGATGACGTCTGCACCTGATCGTTGAGGAAGATGTCGTCGCGCACATGCAGCGGCAGCGAGTTCTTGTTGCGGATCACGGTGGCGATGCCGGTCAGCGTGGCGACATTGCCGATCGGCTCGCTGGAAGCGGCGGGCGTGGACGAATCGTCCGCTGCGGGCGCAGTCGTGGCGGGTGCCGCTGCCGGCGGACTTGCCGCGGGCGCGGTAGGCGTGGGCGTAGCTGTTGGTTGAGCGGCTTGTGCCAGACGGATGACGTCGATGCTTGCAGCACCGGTTGAAGGAGTTGCTTGCGCATCCGTTGGCGTCGGCGTCGCAAATAGCTGCGCCGGCGCAGTCAGCATCAGCACGGCGATCAGCGCATGCGCCAGCCAAACCTTGTGAGATGTCACAACCGACCTGCCTAACCCCAAATCGTCGACGGTCAAGGAGTAGGGCGTCCACCGCCTGAACCGTGGGTGAACATGGCATTCAGTCGCGTCGCGACAAAGCCGAAAATCGCCTTTCCCTCCCCCCGCGACGGGCGGGGAGAGGGATTAACCTTCGATCAGCTCACGCGCTTCCAGGTCTGGCCGCCGCAGAACAGGCCGCCGAAGGCGCAGCCCTGCACACGCAGGGTGTTCGCGCCCTTCATGGCGATGGTCGAGTCGTAATTGCGGCCGGAGTCGGGATCGTGAATGCGGCCAACCCATTTGGAATTGTCCGGGCGCATGTTGATCAGGATCTTCTCGCCGCTGCCGACCGCATAGCCGCAGAGGTCGGCTCCGCATTGCTCGATGCGGACATCGCCCTTGTCGTCCTCGGTCTTCCAGATACCGATCGGCGTGTTGGCGGCAACGGGGGTGGCGACCGGTGCAGCCGCCGCCGAGCCTTGCGCCGCAGGCGCTGAAGTTGCGGCGGGGGAAGGGGGAGGAGCCGCGGGAATGACGTCATGCAGAACGGGGGCGGGGGTGGTTGACGCGATCGTTTGCGGAGCCGGTGCTGCGGGCGCGGGGCTGGGCGCGGCGGCTTGTGTCTGCGGAGCGGCGGTTGGCGCCGGCGCGCTCGGGGCGACGGCGGGAGCGGGTGCTGCCTTCGCCGACGGATTCGTATCCGCGGTGTCGTCATCGTCCGACTTGCCGAAGTTGAGGCCCTTCAGGTTGAAACCCGATTTGGCCAGGCCGGGCGCCGAGATCTGGATGCAGTTCAAGGAGTCGCAATGCTTGGGCACCTCGATGTGGACTTTCTGGCCCTCGATCTCGAAGGACACCGAGTTTCCATTGCTGCCGGCATGGGCGGCGGTGGAGGCCAGCAACAGCGCGGCGGTGGCGGCGAGACAGACTATTTTCATGGCAGGCTCCCTTGGCATGCTCTGTTGGCTGTTTGTGAAGACTTGGCTGTTTGTGAAAACTTGGCCGTTCGTGAAAAGCTGAACGAGCTTTAGTCGCGCGCCTTGCGCCGTTCTGTGAGCGGCCTCACGCATTGCTGCGGAGCTGCGTGAGTCGGATCACATTCAATGCATCGCTTTCGCGCCAGCCTGTTGCCGCTTGAACGGGAGGCGATGATGACGCGACTACTCTGCCTGGCCACGGCGATGGGGCTTGCGATGGCGGTTTTCACCGCCGCCCACGCCGAGACGTTCTCCTTCACGGTCGGCGGCCGTCACGTAACGATCAGCGCAAGCCGGAATTGCCTGAGCGTCTCATGCGTCGCCGTCGCCTTTCCCGGAATCATCACCACTCATCGCAAGCGTAGCGACGATGTCGTCACCGTACAGGACGCCGCGCCTGTAAAGCCGTCACCGAAAGCAGCTGCCGTCGCGGCACCCGCGCCCGTGGTGGTGCCGCAAGCTGCTCCGGCTGCGTCGCCCTCGGAGACGCGCGCCACGGTGCAACCGCCGGCTCCGCCGTCCCCGCCGCCCGCACCGAAACTCGCCGCGAGCGACAGCAAGGAGGCCGCCGCGCCTCCGCCTCCGCCGCCCGCCGAACCAGTCAAGGTCATCGCCGCGGAAAATCCCGCCGAGCCGCCACCTGCGGTGGCCTCGCCTGCGCCTGTGCTGAAGCTGGAGAAAGCCGTCGACATCGAACGCGAGGACTCCCCGCTCGGCGACTGGCAGACCGAGGGCAAGATCGGCGCGGTCCGCATCGAGGCCTGCGGCAAGGCGCTGTGCGGCTATCTGATCAATCCGTCCTCGCATGCCAAGGCCGAGACCATTCTCATCAACATGAAGCCGAACAGCGACACCGAATGGCGCGGCTCGATCTTCAGCCGCGCCAGTGGCAACACCTACAACGCCACCATGACGCTGAAGAGCGCGAGCCTGCTCCGGGTCGAAGCCTGCGCGCTCGGCCATTTCCTCTGCTCCGGCAACAACTGGACGCGCATCATCAAACAGCCGGCAGCGCTCATCACCTCGCGCAGCGATGACGGCGAGCCGCACTCGTGAGATAAGGTTGACGCAGATCAAGGGAGGATGTTGCCGACCGGACCAATGTTTGCATCGTTTCCTTGATTGATGCGCTCGCGTGAAAGGAGTGCCGCATGAGCATTTTCAAAGCCGCAGTCGCAAGCACGCTGTCGCTCGCCCTGCTGGCGAGCCAGCTCAGCCCGGCCGCGGCCGCGCCCTTGCCGACCAATGTTGCAACCATGAAATCCATCGCCGCAAACGGCCCCGTCCAGGTGCATTGGCACGGCGGCTGGGGATGGGGCGTCGGTGCCGGCTTCCTGGCGGGCGCCGTCATCGGCGGCTACGGCTACTATGGCGCGCCCTATTATGCCTACGGATATCCCAGCTATCCGTATTATGGCTACTACGCGCCCCGCGTCGTCTATTACGGCTATGAACCGTATTACGGTTACGGAGCTTACGGCTATTATCGGCCCTACCGCGTCTACGGCTATCGGCACTACTGGCATCGGCACCATTATCGCTATTGGTGAGCCCGGCGGCGCAGGCCAGCGATATCAAAAAGCCCGGCGGCGCGACACGCCACCGGGCCTTTAAAACTCCTGCTGCCGCCTGCTTCAGAAAACGCCGAGCACGATCGCGCCGACAAAGGCAAAGGCGACATACGCGGCGACCACACTCAGCCTGTTGGCCATGGTCATGGCTAGCTCCCGGATGAGTTCGCTGCCCACATCACGCCGCAGAAATTAACAGCCGAGCGGGCTGCAAAAAAGTCAGCGTCACTGTCCCTCGCCGATTCCGCGGCGCACGCAACGTGGTTAAAGCCGCGTCAAAACAACGCGTTGATGAGTCCTTAAATAAATTGGCGCAAACCTCTGCGCATGACGCGCGGAGTTCGTTTGTATCTCGTCGGCTCCATCGTCCTTGTTTCGCTAGCCGGTTGCGGCCGTGGATTCTTCCAGGCCGAACGGGAGCCATGGCGGGCCGAGGCCGAGATCGCATGCCTGAAATCGGGCGCGGTCAAGGAAAGCCTCGACGTCGTCCGCATCGATCCGATCGAAGGTCCCGGCGTGTGCGGCGCCGATTATCCGTTGAAGGTCTCGGCCCTCGGCGAAGGCGTGCCGGCCTATGGCTTTGCCGACGAGGATTTGCGGCCACCGGCGCCGATCGGTGGGCCGTCGCGCTGGCCGGTCAATCAGCAGCAATCATATCCGTCGAACGCATCATATCCGCCGGCGCAGACCTATCCGCAAACACGCCCCTATCCGGACCAGGGCAACCGGCCGCCGGCCTATGGCAGCCAGCCGGGCGGTCCGATCTCGCTGAGCGCGCCGGGCGTCGCGCCTGACGAGGACGAGATCAACCTGCCGCCGGAGGGCATGCCGCAATCGACTTCCGCGCGCACGCCGTATGCGGCGCCGCAAGCCTATCCGCAACAAGCCTATCCGCCGCGCGACGGAGCGCCGTACAATCCCTCGCCCTATTCGCAAGGAGCCGAGCCGCCGCGGCTCGGGCCGGGCAGCGGCAATGCGGTTGACGCAGTCGGGCCGGTGGCGGTGAGACCGGCGGCGACGCTCGCATGCCCGATCGTCTCGGCGCTCGATCACTGGCTTGCGGAGTCCGTGCAGCCCGCCGCTCAGCGCTGGTTCGGCGCGCGCGTGGTCGAGATCAAGCAGATCTCGGCCTATTCATGCCGCGGCATGAACGGCAATCCGCATGCCCATATTTCCGAGCACGCCTTCGGCAATGCGCTCGACATCGCCGCCTTCACGCTCGCCGACGGCCGCCGCATCACGGTGAAGGATGGCTGGCATGGCCTGCCCGAGGAGCAGGGATTTTTGCGCGACGTGCAGGGCGCGGCCTGCCAGCAATTCACCACCGTGCTGGCGCCGGGCTCCAACCAGTATCACTACGATCACATCCACGTCGACCTGATGCGGCGCGCGAGCCGCCGCCTGATCTGCGAGCCCGACGCCGTATCCGGCGAAGAGGTCGCCGCCCGCGCCGCACGCCGCAATCCCTATGCGGCACGCGAGCCGTGGACGACAGGCGCGCTCGGCGGCCACAAGGAGCGCGCGAAGACCATTCGCGAAAAGCTCGAAGAGGATGACGGCGCCGAGGACGAGTAGCAACTTTCGGCACAGCCCGGGTGAGCATCGCTTGGGCTCACCCGGGCTCCGCGTTACTCCACCGAGACGCGGATGATGCCCGATTGCATCATGCCCAGCGCGCGCGCTGCGCTCATGGAGAGATCAATGATGCGGCCGCGAATGAACGGACCGCGGTCGCTGACCCGGCACTGGATCGAGCGGCCGCGATAGCTGACGGTGACAATGCTTCCCATCGGCCGCGTGCGGTGCGCGCAGGTCATTCCTGAGCCGCGGCCGCCATAGTAGGAGGCAAGGCCCGACTCGGCCTGGGCGGTTGAATTCGCTAAGAAGGGGAGGGCGGAAATCAGAAGGGCGAGATACGGCTTTCGGTACAGAACTTGATACATGGGTCCCCGCATGTGTGAGTGACCCCTCTGCCCGGATCTCCTGAAGCTGCAAACTATGGCCGAATCTGGGCTCTGTCTAGTTTGGGAACACATGGGCGGCCGCGGTCGGGCGGATTGGTTATCATGGATTAGGAATTCGCACCTCTGCAGCTCGGATTAGCGATCGCTTAATCCGCCATTTTGCGCCGACGCGTGACGCTGCGCGAACCCGGGCTACAGGCGCCTGAACCGGCTGAATTGAAAATGCTGCACCGCGCCCCAGGGCGTGCGATGTGGTTCGGCGAAATGGTCGGCCAATTCGAACGAGGGGCCGAGCTCATCCGCTAAGCTCTTGGCATCATGGCGTTGCACCGAAAGGCCGCTGCATTTCTCCGGACCATCAGGCGCGAAGGTGCCGATGATCACCTGGCTGCCAGGAACGGTCGCTGATTTCAACCGTTCGACATAGGCATCCCTGTCGGCTGCCTCGGTCAGGAAATGAAACGCCGCGCGGTCGTGCCATATGTCATATGTCTTCGCAGGCCGCCATTTGGTGACGTCGGCGACGATCCAGTCGACGCCGGCGCTCCCGGGTCCCAATCGCGCCTTCGCCGCCTCAAGCGCTGCGGCCGAAATGTCCAGCACGGCGATCGAGCGGAAGCCTTGCGCGACCAGCGCATCGACCAGGCGCGAAGCGCCGCCGCCGATATCGATGATGGCCGAGTCACCTGAAGCCCTCGCATCCTTGATCAGCCGCAGTGAGGTCGACGGGTTCTCCTGAAACCAGCTGACCTCGTTCTCGCTCTTGCTGGTGTAGACGGCTTGCCAGTGTGCGGTGCGATCGAGTTCGGGATCCGACATCGGGCCTCTCCTGCCGCGACAGTTATGCGTGAGGGCTGCATGGCGCAAGTGCGCGCGGCGCAGTTGATTGACTTGACGCCTTGACCGCATAAGGTCGGCAGTACACTGAGCAAGGATCGGTCGCATGACACTGCCGATGAGCTGGAACGAATGGGCCCAACATGATGGCGTGGCACTCTCTGCCCGCGTCAAAAAGGGCGAGCTCACGGCGCGCGAACTGGCCAGCCAGGCGCAAGCGGCGATCGCGAAGGTCGATCCGGCGCTGTCGGGCGTGGTCGAGGTCTTTGCCGACGCGGTCGCCGATCCCGCCGGCAATGGCACCAATCTCGACGGTCCCTTCGCCGGTCTGCCGTTCTTGATGAAGGATCTCGGCCCCACCATGAAGGGCCGGCTGCAGGAAATGGGCTCGCTGTTGATGCGCGGCAACCGTGCCGCCGCCGATACCTTCCTGACCTCGAAATTTCGCGCCGCCGGCCTCAACCTGATCGGACGCACGACGACACCGGAGTTCGGCGTCTGCTCGTCCGCCGATAACCCGGCCGTCTACGTCACGCGCAATCCCTGGAATACCGACTATACGACCTGTGGCTCGTCTGCCGGCTCGGCCGCGATGGTCGCGGCGGGCGCGGTGCCGATCGCGCATGCGACCGATGGCGGCGGCTCGATCCGCATCCCTGCCGGGGTCAACGGCAATATTGGTCTCAAGGTCTCGCGCGGCGTGTTCTCGCTTGCGCCGGCGATGTCCGATCTCACTGGCCTCGTCTCGATCCAGGGCTGCCAGTCGCGCTCGGTGCGCGACACGGCTGCGTTCGTGGATCACGCCCGCGGGCCCGCGCCGGGCGAGTTCATGCCGTTCTGGAGCGCGGCCGAGCCTTATGTCGAGATGATCAAGCGCGATCCGGCGCCGCTCAGAATCGCGCTGTCGCACCAATGGGGCGACTATCGCGCCACGCCGCAGATCGCGGCCGAGCTCGAGAAGGTCGGCCGCTTCCTCGAAGGGCTCGGCCATCGCGTCGACTATGCGCTGCCCGAGCTCGGCTATCGCGCCGCGTTCGATGCCCAGACCACCTGCTACATCAGCAATTTCGCGGTCGTGATCGGCAACATGCTCGCCGCGCGCGGGCTCGAGCGGCCGCCCGCCGATCTTGTCGAGCCCGTCAACATCCGCATCTGGGAAGCCGGCCGGCACACGTCCTTCGCCGATCGCGCGCGCATGCAGGCGGTGTTCAACACCACCTCACGCGCTTTCGGCGCGTTCTTCGAGCAATGGGATATCATCCTCACCCCGATCACCGCGCTCCCGACGCCGAAAGTCGGCACCAGGGAATATCTGACCATCAGCGACAATCCCGACGTGCTGGACTGGTTCGGCAACCTCTGGCGCAACTTTGCCTTCACCCCGCTCGCCAACCTCTGCGGCATCCCCGCGATCTCGCTGCCGCTCGCCACCCACGAGCACTCTCTCCCGCTCGGCATTCAGGCGATTGCCAAGCAGGCCAATGACGGCTTGCTGCTGCAGCTCGCCGCGCAAATCGAGCGTGCGATCGAGGGCAAGTGGAACGGCGGACGGACGCCGAAAGTGCATGTGACGGCGGGCTAAGCGCAACCGCGCGAGCGGTATGAGTTACCGTGCCCTCGCCCCTTGTGGGAGAGGGCAGCTCCGCAAGCAGCCACAGATGCGCTCGGGTGAGGGGTCTGCCTCAGCAAGTCATGACCCCTCAACCGAGCCCGCGGAGAGAGACCCCTCATCCGGCGCTTCGCGCCACCTTCTCCCACAAGGGGAGAAGGGAGGAGCCTGGGGCAACATCGATTCAATCAAGCCTGCTTCCGAAACATCAACGCCACTCCACCAGATTGAACACCAGCGCGATTCCGCCGACCACAACTAGACTGAGCGACCAGATCGCATCGAGATTGAACCAGCTCCGCGCAACCAGTCTCAGGCCGAAATAGCGGTAAGCCAGCCACGCGAGGCTGCCGCCGGCCGCCACCATCGCGGCGACGTGGACCAGCGCCACCAGCACCGCCATCGCGAGGTTCGCCGTCACAAGCGGGCTCGCCATCTCGTCACCCGAGGCAGGCGACTGGCACAGGCCGAGATAGATCGGCACCAGCATCAATCCGGCGCCATGCGCGATTGCCACTGCAAATGACCAGAGGGCCAGTTGCGTCGGCGGGATGCGCGCCAGGGCCCTGGGGTGACGCCGGTTGACGAACAGGAAGATGCCGAAGCCGATCACGAGAAGGGCAGCCGCGGCCTGGATCGGCCGCTGCCATTCGGCGAGCGCGACCAGGAATGCAAATGGCAGGAACACCAGGAGCGACGCCAGCAGATGTCCGCCCGCCAGCGCCGCAAGTGCTGCGAACAGCGCACGCGCGCTCTTTTCCATCAGCGCAGCTGATACTGCGAGCGGCCAGCCCATCCCCGGATTTATTCCGTGGTAGAGGCCGCTCGCGATCACCGCGAGCCACAGCCAGATTGGCGTCCAGCCGGCTGCGCTCAACGACTAGACCGACGGGTAGCAGAAGGAGTCGGTCGAGCAGTCGCCGCCCTCGAGCCGCACTTGGTGGGCGCGATATCCATCCGGGAAGCTCACGAAATAATCCCTGCTCAGTTCTAGACCTCCGCTTGACGCATTGGCCATCACCTCCACGCCCGGCACGCCCTCGGGATAGAACTGATCGTCCCAGGTCGAATAGAGCGAATTGGTCCAGTACACCCGCTTGCCGTCGCGGCTGATCTCGACCATTTGCGGGCCGCCTGGCACCGGCTTGCCATTCGGGTGCGGCGTACGCCGTGCAATGCCGCCGATATGCACCGACCCCGCAAGCTTCGGCTTGCGCGGATCGCTGACGTCGTATTGGCGCATCTCGCCGGTGCCCCAGCAGGAGACGTAGAGAAATTTGTCGTCCATCGACAGATCGATGTCGGTGACCAGCGGCGGCACCGCACCGAAGCCCTGCAGCAGCGGCGGCAGCTTCGCCTTGGGCGCGGGCTCGGGCGGGATGGTCGCAGTCTTCTCGGCGTGGAATTTTCCGCCGTCGCGCCACCAGGTCCAGATCGAGGCTTCGAGGTTGGTGGTGTCGACCACCACCCCGACAAAGCCGTATTCGCGCACCGGATCGTGCGCGGGACGCACTTCGAGCGCCATCTGATGATTGGCGCCGAGGTCGATGGTTTGCACATGGCGCCGCTCGCGCAGGTCCCAGAAGTGCAGCCGGTGACCATATTTGTTGGCGAGCAGATCCTCAGGCACGATGCCGTTCTCGAATTGCGGCGGCAGCGCCCATTCGCTCGTCACCATGTAGTCGCGCGGCAGGTTCCACCAGAAATCATAGTGCAGCTGTTGCGGGCCCCGATCGATCTCCCAGCGCCCGAGCACCTCGAAGGTTTCGCAGTCCATGATGAAGATGCCGGGAGGTCCCTGCGTGCCATCCTTTCCGCCGCCGCCGAGCGTGCTCACATAGATGCCTTCGGGACCGCAATGCACGGTGTGCGGGCGCGAGTAGCCGGTCTTCTTGAAGATCTCTTCAGGCTCGATGATCTTGTGGATGCGCGCCTTGGTGGGATCGGGCTTGGTGTCGATGATGTAGATGCGCGACGAGCGGATGCCGGGAATGACGAGGTAGCGCCGCTCGACAAAGGCATGGCCCGCCAGCGGAGACAGGGCCGACGAGCAGGCGTTCCAGCCGAAATGGTGAAACTCGTCGCCCTTGTTCGGCATCGTCACGGTGTGGACGATCTGGCTGTAGGTCGGCGAGGTCGGCCTCGCATCGATGACGGCAAGTGCATCGGGTTTGGAAAAGTCCGGACTGAGCAGCAGGGTAAAAGCAAAATGTTCCGGCGGCGCTTCCATCGCGAGCTTCGGCGACGCGTGGAAGGTGGGGTCTGGCCTCATCGTCATGGGTACTTTCTCCCTTCTTGCGTTGGCTTTTCGTCAATCTGGTGTGTGACTCCGGCAATAAGCAGGCTGATGGTGGGAAACCCCTTCGGTAAACTCCGCTGTCCCGCCTGAAGCTCGCGAGAACGGCGCCGAGCTGCGATGCAAGGGGCGTGCGGAGTGGGCGGCGTTGCGCTAGGATAGCAGCGGTGCAGCCTTGATGCGGCATTGATTTGTTTTTTCTTTGGGCTGCCCCGCCGACGGCAGGAGAGACCTATGGCGGCTTTGGTCTATGGTATACTTTGCTACGTGCTTTTCCTGTTCAGCTTCCTGTATGCGGTCGGTTTTGTCGGGAACTTCATCGTTCCCAAATCGATCGACAGCGGCGGCGCCGCAAGCTCGACCACGGAAGCGTTGATCGTCAACCTCCTGCTGCTTGGGCTGTTCGCGGTCCAGCACAGCGTGATGGCGCGGCAAAGCTTCAAGCGCTGGTGGACGCAGTTCGTGCCGGGCTATGCCGAGCGCTCGACCTATGTGCTGTTCGCCACGCTCGCTCTGATATTGCTGTTCTGGCAATGGCGCCCGCTGACGGCACAGGTCTGGTCGGTGAGCAATCCGGTCGGCGCGGCCATCCTGCACGCGATCTTCTGGATCGGCTGGGCCGTCGTGCTGCTCGGCACCTTCCTGATCAGCCATTTCGACCTGTTCGGGCTGCAGCAGGTCTACGCGCATTGGCAGGGGCGGGTGGCCCAGCATCCGAGCTTCAAGACGCCATTGTTCTACAAATTCGTCCGCCATCCGATCTATTTCGGCTTCATCCTGGCGTTCTGGGCGACGCCCGTGATGACAACGGGACATCTCTTGTTTGCCGTAGCGACGACCGGATACATCCTGATCGGCGTCATGCTGGAAGAGCGCGATCTCGTCACCTTCCATGGCCAGGCCTATGTCCAGTATCGCCGCCGCGTCTCGATGATCATCCCGATGCCGCCGCGTGAAGGTTGAGGGGCAGAGAAGCCTGCGCGACCGCAACGCAGCGAAACCCATCGTGCCTCGCGGCGACAAGGGTGGGTTTCGCTTACGCTCTCCCCATCCTACAAATGCTGTTCGCTAGCGCGCCTCGGGCGGCGGACTGGCGCGGGAGATCAAGTCGTTCGGTTGGCGGAAATAGATGTCGGACCAGCCGCCGCGCGCGCCGCATTGGAATTGCCTGTCTCCGCCGGCCCTGACGATCACCTGCGGCGTGATCACGAAGCTGATGCTGTATTGATCATCGGGCGCTTTGGGGTTGTCGTCGATGCGAATCTTCGATCCCGTCCGCTGCGTTTCGGATTCCGCCGCTTCGAGCTCGCAGACATGGTAGTTCGCAAAGAGGCCATCGCCGGTAATCTTGCCGTCGCCTTTTCCCCAATTCTTGAGGTTGAGTTCGTCGTTGCGATAGCCGCGCGCCATGATGAATTTGCGCGCAAGCCCGGAGGAGCGGCCTTGTGGCAGTTCAAGCGGCGCATCGGTCGTATAGCGGCCGCCGTCGACCGCTGCCAATGACGATTTGGGCGCTAAAGCCCTGATGCGTTCGGCATAGGCTGTGCCGATGCAGCGGTACAAGGCTGACGATGAAGCGAAGAAGATTGCGTCAGGAGATGATCCATAGTTCTCGGGTGGGCAGGTCGCGCGCTTTGCGGCCCACTTCTTCTGGGCATCGGTTTCCTGTGGCGTATGCGGAATGCGCTGCCAGAGCCAGTTCAGCGCGGCATCGAGGGCGGCGAGCTTTGGGTCGGCGCAGACGGCTTTCTCCACCTCGGTGGCAGCACGCGAGCAATCGAAGCTCGGATGCGCCGACGCAGGCGCCATCTGCTTGAGCAGTGCTGCGAGTTCGCGCAGCTCGTGGCCGCTGAACTCCGTCTGCGTTCCCGAGTAGCCGTAGGCCGACAAGAAGGTGATGCGCCCTGCGTCGCCCACGCCGGAGGCGAGCGGTTCGAGGTCCCTTTCGGTATCCTCGTCGAGCGCAATGCCGAAATGGGTCGTGACGCCGTCGAGCCTTGCGGAAGCAAGGCCTGGCACTGCGCAGCACAGACTTCCAATGCTTGCCCCTCTGAAATCCGCGCCGTTGAGGCTAGAGAATTCGACCCGCCCGCCGATACATCGTGGCAGCTCATCACAGAGTGTGCTCGCCTCGCGCAGGTCGGCGCCGTCGAGCCGGATGGCGCCGAACACGTCAGCGATATTTGCCCTGCGCGCGGACGCTTTGGTGAAGTTGGCACCGTTGAGGTCGGTGCCGGCCGCGATCACGGCGCGCTCGAGATGAGCGCCCGTCAGATCGGCGCCACTCAAATCGCTGCCGCAGATGATCGTATCGCTGAGATCGGCGCCGCGCAGGATGGCGTTCTTCAGCTTCACATTGATCAGAGCCTTCCCGGACAAGCTTTTGCCGGAGAGGTCCTGTCCCGACCAATCCTTGTCCACGATGCGGCTGTCCGGCTTTTGCAGACGTGCGGAGATCTCGGGAATGTCGATCGCATTGACGTCCGGCTGTGCGGCGGCATGGCACGCGTCGATCGCCTTCCTATCCGGCGTGGGCGCGGGGGCGGCGACGTCGTTCGATGCCGCCAGGGGCGTTGGGAGTACAAGGGCAGATACCGTGAGGGTGGTCGCCACCAGCGCGGCGACGAGGTTGCTTTTGTTCATTTGGAATTCGGGCGGAGCGCCTCTCCCGGTTTGTTGTCGGTCTACGCAGAGCGTGTGGTCGCACTATTTGCTATGCCAATCGAAGGCGGCAACCGCCAGTATTCGCACAATGCCGCCGCAACAGGTACAAAACCGCCGCAGGACATCCGCCATCGTCGGCGCTCTCGCGGACGCGATCCTCACGACGGACAAAACACCAGGTGAGAGATAGAGGTCTTGAGGGCGCACATGCCGCCGTGGACTGAAACTGCACGTCGGGCAAATCTGTTCGTTTTTTCAGATTTGCAGGTTTTTCAATTTGTCCAGCCCGTCCGCAAAAAATATTTCGCTTTCGTATTTTCGGAAGTTGTGGTTTAACTCTCTGCATTCCGCGGCCGATGAGAGGGGCGTTACGCGTCGTCACGAACGTGGTGCGGAATGCGGTGGACGGGAAGGTGCTGTCAGACGTGCAGCACGTTCGCGGACGGCGAAATCGTGTGGTCCCGGCGCCCCAAAGGCTGGCGCTAATGCCGACGATGCGCAAGCGCGTCGCGGCGGACGGTGGCAAACGGCAAGGTTCACCGAGGAGATCACGTATAAGCCGTAAACCATCGCGCAGGGGAGGCCGGTGTGATCACCGCCTGTACCTGTGGTTCTTGCGCTTGCGCAAATTCCTTTTGCGCAAGGCCCCGGGTGCAGCGGCCACCCGGCCTTCCCTGCACCCTCGATTTTCGGGGGAGCGAGACAATGTGCAAAGCTCGGGCGAAACGCGCCGCGAGGATGAGGAGCCGTGTGCGCAATTGTTGTCGTGGCCCATCCTTCGAGACGCGCAAGAGCGCGCTCCTCGAGATGAGGTTGTCACCCGCCGCACACTCTTCGACCCTCATGGTGAGGAGCGCGGCAGTGCCACGCGTCTCGATCCACGAGGCCTCGATGCCGCAACAGCTTCCCGATATCCAGATTGCAGGAAGGCGCCATGGGCGATCTCGGATCGGCCCAGCGACGTCCTACTTCACCCCATACGCGGCAAGAAACATCCGCACGGCGCTGTCCACGACTTGCTTGATGCGCTCGGCCGAGGGAGCTGGTGCGGCCTGGAAGATGAAGGGCAGGAACAGGGACGCCTGGCACATCAGCATGAATTGCGAGGCGGCGAACTGGCAGTCCTCGATGGCAAGCTCGCCTTGCGTGACATGTACTTCGAGATAGGAAGCCAACCGGTTGATGGTCTTTTCCAGCACTCGCTCGTAATAGCGCCTGCCGACATCAGGCATGCGTTCGGCGATCGACATCACGGTGCGGATTGCCGAGCCGCCGCCGGGCCGGCAAACCATCCCGATATAGGCCGTGCCGAATTCATGCAGCGTCGTCGCCACGTCGCGCGAGGGCTCAAGGTTGAAGGCGACCTTGCCCTGCTCGATGGCTTCTTCCTCGACAATCGCCTCGAAGAGTGCGCATTTATCGAGGAAATACACGTAGAGAGTGCCCTTGGAAACGCCGGCAGCCTTGGCGATTTCGCCCATGCTGGCGCCATCGAAGCCGAGGTCCATGAACATCTTGCGGGCGCCTTCCAGGATCTGGCGGCGCTTGGAGGCGTCCTCGGTAGTTATCCTGAGAGAAGTTTGTTCGGCTGCAACCATCGGTTTAGGCTCTTCAAAGGATTTTGCGCTGCGAAAGGCCCTGGAAGGGGTTGGAGGCTAGCGTCGCCGATGCTGGAATATAAGTTGACCGAACCGTTCGGTCAATGATAAACGAGAACCCAAGCGGAAAGGCCGGATGGGCTCTTGAGGTGCCGCGAATTTTTTGAGTTGAGGAGGCCATGATGGCCGCAGCGAGAGACCAGGCCGCACGCGTCCTTCGTGACGAGACGGAGGATGAGGGCAAGGCCGTACGAGAGGTGTCGGCTGCGATGGCCGATCAGCTCCGTCACGTTGCGGATGAGGCCAAGCGCAAGCCCGCCGAGGCGCCGCAGCCTGAGGCGCCCGCCTCTGCGCCGGCTGCCCCAGCCGCGAGCGAACCCGCGAAGAAAGCTGGCAAGAGGCGCTTTGTGCTGATGGGCATCATCGCGCTGCTGGCGCTGGCAGCTGCCGCCTATACCAGCTACTACATGCTGGTCGGCCGCTTCTACGTGTCCACCGACGACGCCTATGTCCGCGCCAACAACACCATGCTGGGCGCGCGCGTCGCCGCCCACATCGCGGCGATCCTGCCTGGCGACAATACGCTGGTGCACCAGGGCGACGTGATCTTCCGCCTCGATGAGGGCGACTATCGGATTGCGGTCGATGCCGCACGCACCCGGATCGGGACGCAGGAGGCGACGATCGCGCGGATCGGACGGCAGATTGCGGCCCAGCAGAGCGGGGTCGAGCAGGCTGCGGCCAATCTCGCCTCTGCCGAAGCCGCCATGAAGCGCGCCGACCTCGATTACGACCGCCAGCAGACGCTCAGCACCAAGGGCTTTGCCTCCCATGCCACCTTCGAGCAGTCGGAGGCCGCGCGCGACCAGGGTGTGGCCGGCGTGAAAGCGGCGCAGGCGGCCTATGACAATGCGCGTGACATGGTCGAGGTGACCAAGGCGCAGCAGGCCGAGGCGCAGGCGCAGCTTGCGGAGTTGAAGACGCAGCTCGCGAAGGCCGAGCGTGACCTCGACTTCACGCTGGTGCGATCACCGGTCGACGGCATCTTCGCCAACCGGCTGGTCAATGTCGGCGACTTCGTCGCGGTCGGCCAGCGTCTCGGCAATGTCGTGCCGCTGGACGATGTCTTTATCGACGCCAATTTCAAGGAAACCCAGCTCAAGCGCATCCGTCCCGGCCAGCCCGTGACCATCTCGGTCGATGCCTATGGCCATCGCAAGTTCGCCGGCAAGGTCGAGAGCCTCGCGCCGGCGGCGGGCTCGGTGTTCACACTGTTGCCGCCGGACAATGCCACCGGCAACTTCACCAAGATCGTGCAGCGCGTCCCGGTGCGCATCCGCGTGCCAAAGGCGGTTGCGCGGGAGAACCTGCTCCGCGCCGGCATGTCGGTCTACGCCACCGTGGATACCACCCACGGTGCCGACGACGCCGATGCCGACACCGATCTCGACTCGCCGATGATGATTCACCCGCAATAGGGGTGGGTGTGGAGCGCTAGCGGATTGGCATGCGACAGGATCGGGCTGATAGCCGCAGCGAAGAAACGCCTCTCCCCTTGTGGGAGAGGCCGCATCGCATCGAAGATGTGATGCGGGTGAGGGGTTTGCCTCCGCGGGTGACCATCGCTCGTCTACTGAATTCGCGGAGAGAAACCCCTCATCCGGCGCTTCGCGCCACCTTCTCCCACAAGGGGAGAAGGTAAGAAGCCGAGCTGAACGACCATGGCAAACGCCACCACTGCAACACCTGGCATGATCAGCGCGCCGCCGGCCACTGCCGAGCGCATTCAGCCGAAGCGGCTGGCTGCGTTCATCATCATGGTGTTCGGCATGTTCATGGCGATCCTGGACATCCAGGTCGTCTCGGCCTCGCTCTCCGACATCCAGGC
>Ga0070738_10004215_pt1 | contig 17594 bp, 12 predicted proteins | sample Coa_R2_2_FD_66446 | JGI IMG/M metagenome (GOLD analysis project Ga0070738, IMG submission 66446) | Surface soil microbial communities from Centralia Pennsylvania, which are recovering from an underground coalmine fire - Coalmine... | ecosystem: Environmental > Terrestrial > Soil > Unclassified ...
GGGACCGAGCCGATCCCTGTACTGCCGCCGCCTCCGGATGACGTGACGCAGGCGGTCGCGGCCATCGCAGCCGTGGACTACGACCGGTCGTCGTGGGCGGAGTCCGCGGCCCGGCTCGGCGCCTCGCTGGGCCCCGACCGGGTGGACGAGCTCCTGGGCGTGATGGTTCACCCGCCGCTCGCCCCGGACCCGTTCGCACCCTGGGACTGGATCCAGCGGATCCAGCTCGCCGCGGCGATGGCCGTATCGGGACTCGACGAGGGTTGGGCCGGCTCCCTGCGCCGCAAGGTCCTCATCTCGCTGGTCAATGGCCCGATGGACTGGTCGGTCTCGGCGGCGGTCGTCGCCCTGGCCCACCTCGCCGCCACCGACCCGGAGATCGCGGCGGAGGCCCTCGAGGTCTTCCGCGCCCGCCTCGGCAACCTGCCGGATCGCGGCCACATCTGCTATGCCGTCCCGCTGTTCCTGGCGATGCTCGACCTGCCCGGCGTGACGCCGGCCGAGCGGGCTGAGCTAAGCGCGAGGCTGCGCCAGCGCTCGTGAACGCCGCACGGCCGGCCGCCAGATCCAATCAAAATCACAGGGAGTGCGCGCGGGACCTGGGGTCGGCGTCGCTCGCTCAGCAGGTGGCCAGGAATGGATTCAATCCAGTTGAAGGCGATCGCCGAATCCCCGATCAGGGCTCGTGGTGGCCGCGCTTCTGCCAGGCCCAACGGAAGAGGTTGCGGGCTTCCAGGTAGCGGCTCTCGGAGGTGGCCGCGCCGAGGATGACGACGATCAGGTGGTCCGCGCCGCGTCGGCCGCTGGCCACGAGACAGGCGCCGGCGGCCCCGGTGGTCCCGGTCTTGACGCCGTCGTAGCCCTGGATCTCGAGCAAGTGGTTGGTATTGGTCCAGACGACGTTGCGGCGTCGGCCTGCGGCGTCGACCGCCGCGGCACCATGCTCCGCGGTGGACACACGCGCGGCGAGTTCCGGGTATCCCAGGGCAAGATGGGCCAGCTTCGCCAGGTCGCGTGCGCTGGAATGGTGGTCCGCGGCGGTCAGGCCGTGGGGATTGGCGAAGTGCGTCTCGCGCAGGCCAAGCTCGGCGGCGGTGCGATTCATCGCGGCCACGAATTGCCCCAGGGGATCCGTCCCCGTCGGGGTCGGGCTCCCGGCCCGATCCGGACCGGAACCCAGCCGAGAGCAGCGGCCGCCGAAGTGTTCGGCGAGGGCCACTGCGGCGTCATTGCCGGAGGGGAGGAGCAGGCCGTAGAGCAGCTCGCGCACGGGGAGGTGCTCACCGGCGTGGAGATTCGCCGAGGAACCGATCGTCCGGTCGGCGCGGTCGGAGAATGTCACCTGTTCGTCGAGCACCTTGGGGTCGCGTTCGGCCAGGCGGGCCACGACCAGGGCCGTCATCAACTTGGTGAGACTGGCCATGTCGAGCACCCGATCCTCGTCCTTGCCCCAGAGGATCGTGCCCGTGCGGCCCTCCGCGATCGCCCAGGCCTTGGCGGTGAGGAACGGCGGCCCCTGGAGGTCATCGGGCGGCTGCTTGGCCTTGACCCGGGCGTTGACAACCTCGGGGGCAGGGACCGCCGCGCTGGCGCCGAGGGCGGCGGGCCGGCCGAGGTCACCCGTCACGACGGGCAGGCTGATGTGTGAGGGATGGCCCGAGGACCGATAGACCTTCTGGGTCACGTTGCGGTAGTCGCCCGCCTTGGCCTGGTAGATGTTGGTGAACACGCCCGGGTTGACATCGATGACGGGGAACCAGGTGCTCTGCACCTGGACCGCGATGCGGTGGCCCTTGAGGAACCGGTGGTAGCGATCGCGGAGGTCGATTTCCAGGGCGGTCGGGCGGCCGGGAATCAGTGGCTCGGGCTTCTGGAAGCTGTGGCGATACTTCGCCCGGAAGACCTCGCCGGCCAGCAGCATCTGGTAGCCCCCCATGCCCCGGGGAGCCTCGTCGGGGTAGACGTCGATCAACTTCACCACGAAGTCGGAATCGGTCCCCGTGCTGGCGATGAACAGGTTGGCGATGGGCGGGCCGGCGATGATCAGGTCCTCGGTCAGGGGATCGGACTGGTAGACCAGCACGTCCGGGCGGGTGGCGGCGAACCGCTGGTCCTCGACCATCCAGAGGTGGCCATTGCCGAAGCGGATCTCGGCCGTGGCCGGGACCGGCCGGGCGGGGTTGCTGTCGTAGGTGTCGCCGTCGTCGCCGGCCTCCCCGCCGGGCGGCTCGAACGCGAGCCGGCCCTGCTCGCGAAAATACAGGGGCTTGATGGTGGTGCGGTCGCGCGGGGGCCAGTGGTCGATGGCCCGCCAACGGTTCGCCCCGGTCTCGTACGCCAGAACCTCGGGGAGTCGGAGCTCACCCTGTCCCTTCAAGTGATCACGGAAGAATCGGAACTGAACGTCGCGGAAGGCGGCCGCCGGTGCGCCTGCGAACTCGACCTGCCCCAGTTGGTTGCCATCGGCGTGGTTGTTCCAACCGCCGTGGCTGAACGGGCCGACGATCAGGGTGCTGCGGTTCTCGGGTGCGGACCGCTCAATCCCCTGGTAGATGGCGATCGGGCCGTAGAAGTCCTCGGCGTCGAACCAGCCAGCGACATTCAGCACCGGGATCCGGCCGGCACCGCCGAGGTAGGGAGTCACGTTCTGGGCGCGCCAGAACTCGTCGTAATCGGGGTGCGCCAGGTATCGGTTCCACTCGGGGACGCGGCCGTGGAAGAACTTGAGGTCGGCATTGGACAGCGGCCCGAGGTCGAGGAAGAAGCGGTAGCCGTCGGGGGGCGATTGGAGCAGCCGGGGGTTCTGCTCGTACGGTCCGGTGCGTGCCTGGGCATTGCCGGCCAGCCAGATGAACGCGTAGGCCAGGCGGAAGGCACCGTTATGATGGAAGTCGTCACCGATGAACATGTCCAGCGGCGGCGCCTGCGGTGACGCCGCGCGCAGAGCCGGGTGGGGTTCGAGCAGCCCGTGGACGACCTGGAACCCCGGGTACGACGTGCCGATCATTCCCACCCGGCCGTTATTCCCCGGCACGTGCTTCAGCAGCCATTCGATCGTGTCGTACGTGTCGCTGCTCTCGTCCGTCATCGCGCCGGTCTTGCCCGGTCGATGAGGCCGCATCACGACGAAGTCGCCCTCCGACTTGAACTTCCCGCGGACGTCCTGGAAGACGAAGATGAACCCCTCCTCCTCGAACTCCGACGAGTGCGGCGATGGTCCGAGGAACCGGCGGTACGCCTCGGGCCCGTAGGGGGCGCAGCCGTAGGGCGTGCGCAGGAGTAAGACCGGCAACGGCCCGGCGAGCTGCCGGGGCTCGTAGATGGTGGTATGCAGGCGCACCCCATCGCGCATCGGGATCATCTGCTCCGACTTCCTGTACCGGGCCTGGACATCGAATCCCGCCGCGGTGGGCGCGGCCCCGACCACGGCGGCCCATGCCATCAGGCCCACAGCCAGCCCGCGCGCAGCCCCAGGTGCAGTGCGGTCGAACCATCTCATGAACGTTCCTCTCATTGGGTCATATTCAGCCCGCCGGCCTCGACAGCAGCTTGTTGGCCCCGAGCCACTCCTCCAGGCGGTCCAGGAAGTGGTCGGCGCCGCCCCCTTTGGTGAGAAAGCCGTGTGCTCCCATCTGGAAGACGTGGAGCTCGGCCGGGCCCTTGGCCCTGCGCCAGGCGGTGAACAACTCGACCGACCGGGCGGCGGCCATCGCATCGTCGGCCGCGACCGCGAGGAACAGGGGCGGCGCGGGGCTGGGCACGTCCTTGATCTCCCCGACTCCGTAGATGATCGCCGCGAAGTCGGGCCGCGTCGCCGCCGGGCCGAAGACGGTCTCCATCGTGACGATGCCGCCAGCGGAGAACCCGATCATGCCGACCCGGTCGCGCCGCACCCCGAACGCGCCGGCCCGCTCGCGCACCAGACGCACGGCCTGCCGGCCGTCCTCGGCCGCCATCGCGAGCAGGTCCTGTCCGGCCTGAGCCTTGTAGGCCCCCGTCACGGTGAACCGCCGGGGTCGTTCCGCGGGAGCGGGCGCCCCACCGGCCGGGCGGCGCGGGGCGCCGGGGCCGCTGTAGAGGAGCCGGTACTTCAGGACGAAGGCATCGACTCCCATCGCGTTGAGCCGCCGGGCGATGTCCGTCCCCTCGTAGCTCATCATGAGCGTCCGGAACCCGCCCCCCGGCGCGACGATCATGGCCGTCCCGACGGCCTTACCCCGGTCGGCCGGGTAGTGCAGCAGCACGGGCCGCACGACGTCCTGCACCATCGGCAGACCCCTCGGGCTGGTGACGGACCGCTCCGACCAGTTCCACTTTTCCGAACCCGGGGCCGTGCCGGAGTACAGCGGGATCTCGCTCCCGGCCGTCGGCATCGGAGGCGACGAGGCCGGTTGCGGCGCCTGGGCGAAGGCCGCGCCGGTCCAGAGTGAGAGAAAACCTGCCAGCGGCCACCGGATCGCTCGGCCCATCATCGCGTTCTCCCGAGACCCGACTCCGGCCACGGGCGCCGGCCCGGGCGCCGGAGAGGGGATGCGCCTCCAAATGAGCATAAACGCCACGGATCCGAAAAGATACCCGCGCCTGGATGGAGGAACCGTGGTTGCGCCGACGCGATGCCGGCTTGGGTCTGGGGGCACCCCCAGTGAGAAGCTCACCGTCCGCGTCCGCGACGCCGAGAGGCCCGGGCTGACCGCCGAGGCGAGTTTCACGGTCACCACCACTCAGGGCGGCAAATGACCAGTCGTGGAAGGTCGGGCTTCGACCTGGCAGGTGCAGCGCACGCCCTGGGAGGCTCCGATGTACTGCCGGCGCGCCGCGCGGCCGGGATCCTCGGACCAGATCTGGTCCGAGCCATCAGTCAAGAGGTTGCCCATGCGGTAGGCGGTGGATCGGGCATGCGAGCAAGGGAAGACCTCACCTTCGGGCGTGATGGCGACGTGCCGCTGCCCGCCGCCACAGCCGGCCACCTCGGGCTCGGGATCCTCGAAGAGACCCAGGTCGGCCCACTCGCCGCGCAGCGCCGTATCGACGTACATCCGCACGGGCGGGCGGCCCGCCAGGAACGCGCGGACCCCCGCCGCCGTGGCCTGGAGATCGTCGGCGGAGGGAAAACCCGTCCATCGGGCGTGCGCCCAATCCCCTTTCGGACGCAGGAGCGTAATCGATCGCGCTCCCAGCTCCAGGGCCGCCTCCAGGCTGCGCGGGAGGTCGCGCACGTTCGCGGGCGTGAGCAGCAGGTTCACTCCCAGCCGGACGCCGGCGGCGGTCAGATCGCGCGCGGTTCGACGCAGCCGGGCGAATACTCCCGGGCCACGCGCGGCATCGAGCCGATCCGGCTGGTCGGCCGAAAGGTGGACCACGCCCGCGTACTCGGCCAGCGCCGCGACGGTCTCGGGGCGGTGGACGGTGCCGTTGGTCGTCACGTTCGGAACCATGCCCCAGGCGCGGATCGTGGCCAGGAGCTCGGGGAAGTTGGCCAGCAGGGTGGGTTCGCCGCCGCCCAGTGCGACTTCGAGTACGCCCCAGTCCGCCAACCGTTCCACGATCCGGCGGCGGATCTGCGGTTTCGGTCCCGCCTCGCGCCCGGGTCCGCTCTCGGAGTAGCAGAAGGCACAGCTCAGATTGCAACGGTAGGTGACCGCCCAGTGGGCGACGATCGGGGCGCGCAGGCCGTCCTCGACGTCGAGGACAGGTTCTTCGGCCAGGGGATCGGCGGGTAACGAAGGTGAGTTGGGAGCAACGCGACGGACAATGCCCTGGGCCTCGAGCTGCCGGAGAAGACACGCCAGCATCGCCCAGCGCGCCTCGGACCCACGGGCCCGGAGCCGTGCGGCGACGGCCGCAGCGGTGGAGGCCGTACCCAGAAGGCGCACGACGTCGAAGCCGTCGCGATCGAGTTCGAGCAGGTCGCCCGTGTCGCGGTGAAAGGCCAGTCCACCCCAAGCCTCGCGACGCAAGCGGACCGCCGGATCGCGCTGGAGCCAGGTGAGGATCCGCGGCTGACCGCTCATACGCGTTCCAGTTCGTTGACGATGGTCTGGGCGGCGCGAGACAACTTGGGCTTGCTTGCCTTGGCCTTCCGCTGGGACTTGCTCCGCGCGGGAGCGGGCTGCGCCGCGATCAGGGCCTCCTGGAGCTGGTCCTTCCTCCACGATTTGCGGTAGGTGATCCCGCGGCGCTCGCATGCCTGCTGGAGCTCGGCCTTGCTCATGCCCTCGAACGGCGCGGTGGATGAGTCGGTGGCGCGATCGTCTCCGGCCTCGTTCTCCTCCAAGCCGTCGTACAACTCAGCGACCGCTGCCAGGAACGAAGTGTCACCCTCGACCAGTTCGGACCGGATCTTGGCCAGCAGGCCCACCAGGCCCTCATGGGGATCGCTGTCATAATCCTCTGCGAAATTCACACCATTACTCTCGAACTGGCAGTAAATCGTGACCACCAGTCGCTTGCGGAACTCCTGGACCTCGACACCCTGATCATTGGAGCCACGGGCGTCGGTGAACGGGGCCAGGATCGCGCGCATCGCCGCCGTCTTGGGGACGGCGATCATGAGGGTCCACCAGTCATAGCTTTCTTCGGCCATGACGTCATAATGCTCATTGAGCAACGCCTCGTAAGCGTCGGGGCTCAGGGAGCTCTCGCCCCACTTGAGGTATCGGGCAGAGTGCTCATCAACCTCGGCGCGGCTGGAGTATCGATGGGCGATTGCCTGTCCCGCCTTGGAGACCTCGTGGTCCACGGCGTAGAACAGATACGACGACGAACTGTGGTCGGCTTGAAAGCCGCGACGGACTCGAAGGATGCGCATGAGAGAACTGCTCCCAAGCCCGCCCGGTCCCTGAGCGAGTCCCTGAATCGCCAAGGTGACAACCATCCCATTCTAACAAGTCTCGGCGGGCGGAGCGCTCCTACCGTGGCCAGGATCGGGACTGCCCGAGGCGCATCCTGGGATTACGGATCCTCACAGAAGATGATAGGATCCTCTGCGCAAGATCACGCTCCGGGAGGGAATTGAGTTGCCTTCACGCTTGATTATGACAAGGGCGCGCTCATGGTTGCCTTAACCGAGTCTTGGTCAAACCGGCTGCGACTCACGATCTCCACGACAATCCTGCTGACCGCGGCGATCGCCTCGTGCTTGGCGCTCTACCTGGCCGGTTACGGTTTCGCGCCCGAGCTGCGCACGGCAGTTGCGCGGCCGGCACTGCTGGCTGTCGTCGTCTGGTGGAGTCTGGCCGCGGCCCTGCCGGCCGTCTGGGTCGGGGATGTGCGGCGGGCTTCGACCGAGAGTCTCCTGTTCCGGTTCGTGATCGGCAACGGCTTCCTCGCAACTCTGGTCCGTGCCGGGAGCCCCCTGCCGGTCCTGATGCTTCTCGGAATGGCCGCCCTGGTCCGATTCCTCGACTCGGTGGCGATCGCACGGACGGCTTCGGGCCCGGGACGAGCTCGAGTCAGAATGGCGATGGCCAGTGTCTCGTCGCATGTCATCCAACTGGTGCTGACGCTCGCGTTGTTCCTCGTGACTCTTCTCCCTCTGGGATACCTGTGAACGGGCCCCCATGCCCGGGTCCGACCTCCCGGCGGGATGGCACCCAGGCTGGCTCCCTTGGGTTCCAATGGGCTCCGATCGACTCCACCGGCTCGACCGCCGCTGCGGTGGCCCGGCGCCCGACGGGTCCCCGCGTCGGGCAGGAGCATACACGCAGATGGTCCAGCTTTCGCCGTCGAGCAGAGTCAGCCGGGTCGTCGTCGCCGGTGCTCCCAGCCGCCGTTCCAGTGCCTGCCGGTAGGCAGCCAGGCGCGCTTCGGAGAAGAAGCGGACATCGCCGTGCCGCTGGATGATCAGCCAGAGCTTCCCGCCCGGTTCGGGGACGACGGACTCCGGATCCGGCTCCCAGTGCACCGGGATGCGCGCCGAGCTCAACAGGTCATAGCGGACCGCCCCGACGCGCTGCATCCAGAGGGTCATCATCAAGTCGGGGATCCGGGGCGGGGGCGTCACGCTGTTGAAGACCACCGCCCGATCGCCGGGCGCGAACTGCGCGGTGACCCAGCGGGCCAGCCGCCGGTGCTCGATGTCTTCATACCCACGATACGGCGCGGCCACGTCGATGGCCGTGCCGGCCATCGGCAAGGTGGCGAGCAGTCCGGCCACGATCAGCGGCCCGCGCCGGGTCGCATGACGCAACCTGAGCACGGCCAGGGTGCCCTCGCCCGCGAGCAGGCAGAAGGCGGGGGCCATGTAGAGCATCGTGCGGGTGCTCGTGCCGTACGGGTAGCCGTGCAGGGCGGCCGCGATCAGGGCCGGCGGCAGCGGGCTGAGGAGCAACATGAGGAGGGGACGCCGCGCCCGACGTCGACCCATGCGGACGCAGCCGGCCACGACCAAGAGGGTCGTGAGCGTGCTGCCGAAGTTGTGGCCGCCATGCGGATAGGCCATCATCCGGCCCGTGTGGATGTCCAGCAGCCACCAGGGAAGTCGCCAGGGCTCCTCCAGCGGCGGAAAGGCGTTGCTCCAGGTGAGCAGGTCGGGAAGGAACGCCGCGGCACGGGCCTGGGGAGCGGCGAAGCCGGCGAACATCACTGCCCAGCTCACCAGCATCAGGAGACCGGACGTGAGCCAGACGAGCACCAGGCGGGTCGAGCCCGCGCGCACGACCCGTGCCCCGAGACAGAGTCCCACGCCGGCCGCCGGAAAGACGGCCGGGTAGGAACACCACACTCCGAGGATCGTCACGGCCGTCAGCAACAGCCAGCGCCGGTACGAGCGCACGTCGCGCCAGAGCGCCCAGCCGAGGGACACCATCGCCAGCGCGATCAGGAGGTCTATCGCGTACGGCTTCACTTCCGTGGCATGGCGAACCGGGTAGAAGGACGCGGCCAGCAAGGCAACCGCCACCAGCACGGTCCGACGGCTGGCAACCTTGCGGCAGAAGCGCCAGAACCCCAGCAGCGCAGCCACGCCCGCCAGGTAGGGAATCAGGCGCAGGGCTCGTTCGCCGGGACCGAGGAGCTGGACCACCAGCCATTCGGCCCCGAGGAAGCCCGGCGGTACGACCTGGAAGAACTCCGGCGGCCGCGCCAGGCCCGCGAAGTCGCGCACCAGGACGTTCACGGCCACGAACGCCTCGTCCCCCCACAGGGGAAAGCCCAGCGCGTAACGTACCGTCCGCCAGACCAGGCCCACGACGACCGCGATGAGCGTGGCTCGAGCCACGCTGGGCCAGGGCCATCGTTTCGTTGCCCAGGGCCAAGCCCGCTCTGGTCCTTCGCGCCGTGCGCGCAACTGGGGAATTCCACATTCCAGATTCCGGATTTCTGATTCCCAATTCGCCATGGGGGATTCCCGCGATTGGGAGTCGGGTATTCCTCCTGCGCGCAATTGGGGAATCCCGGATTCCGGATTCCAGATTCCAGGTTTCCGAATCGAGATGGGGGGTTCCGACACTTGGGAATCGGGCATGACTCTTGCGCGCGTCTTGGGAATTCCAGATTCCGGATTCCCAATGAGGATCAATCCGGAGTCCCGAATCTGGAATCCGGAATCCGAAATCGGCCCTTCCTCTTGGGTTGCGGCCGAGGGCTGCGGCAGGGACTATACCGTCGGCTGCGAGTCGAGAGAAGGCGAACCGGCGACGGGCCGGCCGGACCCGTGCAGGGCCCAGACCCAGGGTTGAGGACGGCCGACTCGGGGCACGGCTACCGCGCTGGACGGTCGCAATGCCGACTGTGATAATGCGGCTGGGAGCTCGCTCGTCCAGGAATCCCGTTCTTGGAGTCGATCCGACATGGCACGAATCCCACCCCTCCAGGACGGTGAGGCGGATCCGGCCGGTCGCGCTGCGCTGGATGAGATTCGCGCTGCGCACGGCCGGGTCACCAACATGAAGCGGACGCTGGCCCGCGCGCCGGTCGCTCTCCGCGCGCTGATGACCTGGTACGACCTTCGCGCCGAGGTCACGCCGTTCCTGGGCGAGCGCTTGACGAGCCTCTTCGCGCATGCCATCTCGACGGGCACCGATTGCCTGGTCTGCTCGACCTTCTTCCGGCGCATCCTGATCGATGCGGGCGAGGATCCCGAGGCCCTGCGCCTGGACGATTGGGAGCAGACCGTCGTGGATTACGGCCGGCGACTGGCGGTGGATCCCCACGGCGTTGACGACGCGCTCTTCGACCGCCTGGCGGCCCGGCTCCGGCCCGAGCAGATCGTGGCGCTGACAGCCTTCGGCGGGCTCATGGTCGCGACCAACCTGTTCAACAACGCCCTGCAAGTCGACCTGGATGAGTATCTACTCCGTTACCGCAAGGAGGATGGGCGATGAGCGGGGCGGCACCGCAGGACCTGGCCGGGCAGGTCGCCGTCATCACCGGCGCGGCGCACGGGCAAGGGCGCGCCGCGGCGCTGGCGCTGGCCCGCGAGGGAGTCCGGATCGCGGCGCTGGACGTCGCCCGGCCGCTGGCTTATCCCGGCTACCCGATGGGCTCACCCGGCGAGCTCGAGAGCCTGCGTCGCGAATGCCGCGCCCTGGGCGTGGACTGCCTGTCCTTCGCCGCCGATGTCCGCGATGATGCCGCCGTCAGCGCCGCGGTGAAGGCCACGCTCGAGCAGTTCGGCCGCATCGACATTCTGTTCAACAACGCCGGGATCTGCGGCTATGGCCTGGCGCACGAGCTGACCGAGGACGCCTGGGACGCCATGCTCGACATCAACCTGAAGGGGGCCTGGCTGGTCGCGCGCCGGGTCATCCCGGGCATGATCGAGCGCCGTCATGGGGTGATCATCAACAATTCCTCGGTGGCCGGCCTGCGCGGCATGGGCCGGCTCAGCCATTATGCCGCATCGAAGTGGGGACTCGTCGGCCTGACCAAGTCGTGGGCCATCGAGCTGGCTCCGTACAACGTCCGGGTCGTTGCCCTCTGCCCGACCGGTGTCAACACGCCCATGAACGACGGCCTGGCGATGCTCGAAGGGCTGACCCCGCAGCAGATCGCCGAACGCTCCGCGGGCAACCTGCTCCCCATGCCCTGGATCGAGCCGGAGGACGTCGCCGCGGCCGTTGTGTTCCTGGCCTCGTCCAAGGCTCGGTCGATCACCGGCTCGGAGTTCGTCCTCGACGCGGGGTTGCTCACACGCTGAGGTCGGCGGGTCAGCTCCGTGCGGATGGCCGCCTTCGTGGCGAGGGATTTCAGGGGAACTGTCGTTCGCAGGGAGAGGTTCATGATGATTGACGTGATTGGTTCTTGGTCATTCCGGCCGCGGCTCACGATGAGCACGATGATGCGGCTGGTCGCGGCCAGTGCTCCGTGTTTCGCCCTGTACGCCGCCAGCTTTCGCTTCGCGCCGGTCCGGGGATCGGCACACGGGACGGCGGCGCTGGCGGCGGTCGTCGCCTGGAGCCTGGCGGCAGCCTTGCCGGCTGTCTGGGTCAGCGCGGTGCGGCGGACCCCGCCCAGGGGCCTGCTGGTCCGGTTCGCGGTCGGGACGAGCTTCCTCGTGACCTTGATGAGCGCAGGCGGCCCTCTTCTGTTCGTGATCCTGCTCGGCGCCGCCGTCCTGGCCCCCTCGCTCGGCTGGTATACTGTCTCACTGATGCCACCCGGTCTGGAACGCGATCAGATCAAGGGAGCCGGCATCACGTTGCTCTCGTATCTCATCCAGGTCGCCCTGACGTTCTTGCTGTTCATCGCGACGATCCCTCTCCTGGATCGGCTCTTGTGACTGTGGCCTTGACTTCGGCACGATCTCGGGGGGCCAACTCGGCGAGGGGTCCCGAAGGTCGATCACTCGAACAGATCTCCCAGGTCAGGCATCGGCGGTTGTCGCCGGCCATCCTCCATGAACGGCACGTCGGCGAAGTGGTCCAGCTCCGCAAACCACGCATCGGGATCCACCGAGATCGGCTCGAGCAGGATGCCACCCTCGACGCGCCGCACACGCACGCGGTCACCGGGCAGGCGAAACGCCAAGGGCAGACGCACCGCTTGGCTCCGCCCATGCTTGAAGATTCTCGCAATGCCACTCTCGCTCATGGCTTACCTCCGATGCGATACCTATCATTGGTATGCATCATCGCCGGGAGAAAAGCAAGCCTGCCGGCGTAATCGACGAGTTCTTGGGGCACGACTCCGGGAGGGCGAGCCTTCGACTCGGGCTCGGCCGGGACCTCAGGGAAGACCCCTCACCCGCCCTTCGGGCACCCTCTCGCCGCTGCGCGGGGCGAGGGGGAAGACCCGTCGCCCGAGATGCTTTCCGACCCGTCGCACAGTAACATGAGAGCGTCGGCTCGGCGACTGGGGAGGACGGGAGCGCTCGGCCGGATCAGCTCGAGGTGGATCATGGATCTCGACCGTTACCGGCTGCTGGCCCAGCTCGGGGCCGGCCCCGATGGGATCTCGTATCGCGCGGCAGGCGCGGGAGGGATCCCCGCACCCAACGGTGGCGCGACGGTGGTCGAGCTCCGCGATCTGAGACGCGCGCGGGACAATGCGGGCCGCTGGGAACGACTGGCTCCCCGGCTCCGGCTGGCGGCCCAGCTCAACCATCCCGCGGCGATCCACGTCCTCGATCTCGGACTGGAGCACCCACCGCCATACGTCGCGCTGGAGTCGGTCGGCGATATCACCTTGGCCGACACCGGGCCGTTGAGCCGCGACGCCGCCATCGAGCTGATCCGCGCCTTGGCCGAGGCCTTGGCCGAGGCCCATCGCCTGGGCCTGGCGCATGGGCGGCTCGGTCCCGGCCAGATCTGGCTGGTCGACGGGACCCGGCCGAAGGTTGACTTCACCGGGGTTGATGCCGGCGTCCCGGCCGCGACGGCGGCGGCGCGAGCGCTCGATGCGGCCTGCCGCGATCCGCGAGCCGGCGGCGGCCCGGCGGCCGAACGCGCTGCCGACCTCTATAGCCTGGGGGTCCTTCTCGTCTGGCTGCTGACCGGCCGGACGGATCGCGAGCGGTTCCTCGCCGGGCTCGATACCGGCCCGCTGCTGAGTGGTCTGATCCGTGAGCTGCTCGCCGATGACCCGGCCGAACGCCCGACGGCCCGGGAGGTGCTGGTGCGGCTCACCATGCCGGCGATGTCGCTCGATGTCACGGGGGAGTGGACCGAGCCGGCGACGCAGGCTCAATCGGCCTCCGTGACGCGACCCTCGGTCGGCAATCGCACCGAACCCGAGACGCTTGGGGACGACGCCGGCCAGCCCCTGCTGGGCCGTTATCGTCTGCTGGAGAAGCTGGGCGAAGGGGGACAGGGGATCGTCTATCGCGCCGCGGATCCGGCCGAGGGCTCGATTGTCGCCATCAAGGTTTTGCGGACCGAGCAGGCACGTGACAGCCAGGTCCTGCGGCGGTTCCGCAAGGAGGCCCGGCTCATGGCCGAGGCCAACAACCCCCATGTGGTCAACCTCCTGGAGTACAACGACGAGGACGGCGTCCCCTACCTGGTCCTCGAATTCGTGGCCGGCGAGAGCCTCAGTCACTTGCTGGCCCAGCGGACCCGGCTCGACGAGCCGACAGCCCTGGCGATCATGGCCGGAGTGGCGCGCGGTCTGAAGGAAGCCCACGAGCGCGGGATCGTCCATCGCGACATCAAGCCGGCCAATATCCTGCTCCTGGGTCGGGAGCGGGCACCGGCAGCCATCCCTTCGCCCGCGACGGCCAGGGATCTCGAGGTCGAGACCACGCTGTCCGGTCGAGGGCTTCGCGAGCTCGCCGTGACGGTGGCAGAGCCGCCCGCGACGCTGGCCGAGTTTCCCGCAACCGTGGCCGAGACCGCCCCGTCCGGGCTGATCGCGCCTCGGATCAAGATCACCGACTTCGGGCTGGCGCGGCATGTCATCGATACGGAATCCCTGGCCATGACGGCCGCCGGCGCCCTCCTGGGCACGCCGTACTACATGGCACCGGAGCAGTGGACCGGGCGCGCTATCGATGCGCGGACGGATGTCTACGCGATGGGTGCCACGCTCTTCCACCTCCTGGCCGGCCGGCCGCCGTTCGAAGGAGCGACGCGGGATGACCTCTGCGCCCAGCACTGCCACCAGCCGCCGCCGTCGCTGGCGAAGCTCAACCCGGATGTGAGCGAGGGCCTGGCCCGGGTGGTCGAGCGGGCGCTGGCCAAGCGGCCCGAGGATCGTTACGTCGACGCCGGGGCGATGCTCCACGACCTGGAGGCCCTGCTGCATGGCGAGCCGGCCGATGTGGCGATCCACCCCCGGCTGCCCGATTGCGACCCGAGCCGGGTTCTCCGGTTCGAATTTCGATGGGAGCTGGACTCGACACCGCGGCCGCTCTGGCCCCTGGTCACCAATACCGACCGGCTCGACCGAGCGATCGGGTTTGCCCCGGTGCGGTATACGACCCGGTTCGAGCCGGGCCGGGGCGTGCGGACCTTCGCCGAGGGCCGGAAGGCCGGGATGGTCGAGGTGGGGGAAGAACATCCCTACGAATGGATCGAGCCCCGGCGTATGGGAGTGCTGCGCCAGTACAGCGCGGGTCCGTTCGTCTGGATGGTGAGCATCGTCGAGCTGAGGCCTCGGCCCGGGGGCGGCACGACGTTGATCCATCGCCTCCAGCTCGAGCCCAGGAACTGGAAGATCCGCGTCGGGTCGCGCTGGGGCGTGGGCGTCGGCCTCCGCAAGCGGCTGGAGAGGATCTACCGCCGGATCGACGCGACGGTGCAGAGCCAGGCCCGGCGCGGTGTGGTGCCCGGAGTCGATCCGTTCGAGGAGTCGGAGCCGCTGTCGAGACCGCGGCGCCTTCGCCTGGAGCGATTGCTGGACCGTCTCGCCGCGCTGGGCGTGGACGTGGCGGTCGTCGAGTGGCTGGGCGGGTTCCTGGCCCGCGCGGCTCCCCAGGAGATCGCCCGCATCCGGCCGCTGGCCCTGGCCGGGCAGTTCGGGCTCGACCCGGACCAGGTCGTCGCCGCCTGCCTGCACGGCGCGCGCGAGGGCCTGCTCGAGCTGCACTGGGACCTGCTCTGCCCGGTCTGCCGGATCTCGTGCCAGGTCACGGACACGCTCCGCGCGATCGTCGAGCATGCCCACTGCGCGGCCTGCCACCTGGACTTCCAGCTCGACTTCGCCAACTCGGTCGAGTTGATCTTCCGCGTGCATCCCGAGATCCGCGCGGCGGAGCTGGGCACTTACTGCATCGGCGGGCCGGCGCATTCGCCGCACGTGGTCGCTCAGGTCCGCGTCGCGCCCCGAGAGCGGATCGAGCTGCCACTGGATCTTGTCGAGGGCATGTACCTCATCCGGGGTCCGCAGTTGCCCTGGAAGCTCGACGTTGCAGTCCGCCCCGCGGCGACGCTCCGGCGCTGGGAGATCGACCTGGCATCGGGGACGGCGCCGGACCTACCCCCCGCGGGGCTGCGCGCCGGTGGGCAAGTCCTGGTCCTGAACAACGGGCACGACCGCGAGCTCGTGATTCGCGTCGAGCGGACCGCATCGCGGAGCGATGCGCTGACGGCGGCTCGCGCGGCGTCACTGGCCTTGTTCCGCGAGCTGTTCCCCGGAGAGATCCTCGCGCCCGGCCAGCTTGCGACGGTCTCGACCGTGACACTGCTGGTCACCGCGCTCGATCCGGCCCAGGCCGATGCGCTCTACCAGGAGCTGGGCGATGCGCGGGCCTTTACCGTGATCCACGAGCACTTCCAGCGGCTGGGTGAGGCGATCCGCCAGGGCGGCGGGGCCGTCGTAAAGACCCAGGGCGAAGGGTTGCTCGCGTCGTTCAGTGATGTGTCCGCAGCCGTCCGCACCGCGCTCCACTTACCCGGCCAGCTCGCCCGTGGTGAGGCGACTCGTTCCCTGCGCCTGCGGGCCGGCATCCACCGCGGACCGGCACTGGCCGCCACCCTCAACGATCAGCTCGACTACTTCGGTACGACCGCCCGCCTGGCCGCCGCGACACTGCAATACGCCTGCGGCGGTCAACTGGTCATGACCCAGGCCGTGGCGGCCGACCCCGAGGTCGCCGCTCTGCTGAATGAGCGCCGGATCGCGACCGAAGTCGTCCCGGCCGAGCTGGGCGGGGAGACCCACGTGATCCGAGTCCGGCTGGATGGGGACACGGGGAGGTCGATCGAAGGCGGAACCTACGTCAGTTTGGCAGTTTCGTCACGGAGAACTTGAATTGTCCTCTCGAAGTAATCCCGAATGGTGGCCAGCTCCTGGGCGCTGTAACGGCTGCAAACTTCCTCCATCGCCCGTCCGAGCGAGGCAAAGATCGGCATGACCTGCTTGCGCAGCCCCGAGTTCGGGAGACCTTGAATGATGATGCTGCGCCGGTCACGCGGGTTGGGTTCGCGCCGCACATACCCGGCTTTCTCGAGACGGTCGACAATGCCGGTGATCGCGCCGGTCGTGAATCCGGATAGTTCAGCCAGACGGCCTGCCGTCGTGGGCCCATGCTGATCGAGCAGCCCCAGGCACTTCCATTCGACGGCGCTGAGCCCGAGCCGCGCGGCGACCGCTTCGTGGAACAGGATCACCGCGGTGCTCAGCTCCCGCCCCAGGGATTCCCCCAAGCTCGAAGCCCCAGGCGAAACCGGTCCCGTTGATTCGGCCCTTGACGGATTTATCTTGCGCATGAGATACTCAGAGGCGAGATTCTTGCTCCTCAGAATTCATTGTAGGGCTTGCGATGGATTCCGGTAAAGGTCCCGCCGTGCACGAGTCGGATGCGACGGCCACGGCTGTGTCTGGTGGGCAACGCTTCGGCCCGGTCGTCGCCTTGCTCCTCCTGGCGCCGATTGTGTCCGAGGTGTTATTCGGGTCGACCCGGATCAGCGTCCTGTTTGTGCTGATCCCGGAGATCGCCACGTGGGGTTGCGGCGCGCTGATGATCCGCGAGGCGGTTCGGCGGTGGCAGCGCGGTTGGGTGAGCCTGTTGCTCCTGGGAGTGGCCCTGGCCGTGGCCGAGGAATGCGTCATCCAGCAAACCTCGCTGGCCCCGCTGGTCGGGCTCGCCACCCACACGTATGGGCGCCTCTGGGACGTGAACTGGGTCTACTTCCTGTGGGCGCTGGGCTACGAAAGCGTCTGGGTCGTGGTACTTCCAGTCCAGCTCGCGGAGTTGATTTTCCCGGCGCGGCGGGACGAACCCTGGGTCGGTCAGCGCGGTCTCATTCTGGCGGGCGTCGTGTTCGTGCTGGGCTCGCTCGTCGCCTGGTATTCCTGGACACAGGTCGCACGAACCAAGGTATTGCACATGCCCGAATATCAGCCTCCTCTGTGGCACATCCTGCTCGCGATGATGGCCATCGTACTCCTGGCGGCGGCCGCGTTCAGCCCGTGGACCGCGCCCCGACCGGGACGGCCGTTTTCTCGCCGGCCAGCACCACGCCCGTGGCTCGTGGGACTGATCGCCGTTGCCTTCGGATTCCCCTGGAGCATCCTGGTCCTGTTGGGTTTCGGCGTCGTCGCGACGATCCCCTCCGGAATCCCCATGATCGTAGGAGTCGCCTGGGTCTGTGCTGTCCTGGTTCTCATCATGCGTTGGACGCGCCGGCAGAGCTGGAATGATCGGCACCGAATTGCTCTCGTGTCTGGGGGGTTGTTGGCGTGTATGGGGGGCGGATTCGTCATCTTTGCGGTCG
>Ga0070738_10004218_pt1 | contig 17583 bp, 15 predicted proteins | sample Coa_R2_2_FD_66446 | JGI IMG/M metagenome (GOLD analysis project Ga0070738, IMG submission 66446) | Surface soil microbial communities from Centralia Pennsylvania, which are recovering from an underground coalmine fire - Coalmine... | ecosystem: Environmental > Terrestrial > Soil > Unclassified ...
CTGGTTGCGCTCCTAGGCTCGCCGGTGGTGTTGACAACGCAACCGGCAATTCCAAATAGAAACGAACACCTGTAAACTCTCCTTTCTTTACAAGCTCCACTCGATGAGTGATCTCTTCTGCGTAAATATTGACTCTCATGTCTTCCTCATAACGCTAGTTAGGAACCGCCAATTCTTCCTTCGCGAGCAAGTGAAGCTTTCCGTTCGCTGAAGTTCGCAGGAATCGCCAGCCAGCTCGCTTGAAGCAATACCCAGGATTTGATGACCGTATGGCTGATGGATTTACGTAAGTGAACCCCCGATTGGGACCCCAACGCTCAACAGCGATGCGCTCGCACTCCAGAATCACCTCGCTAGAGATCCTGGCAGATTCATTGCGGAAGATCGCGCAGTTGTACCCGGTCTGACCGTCCATCCGTTTATCTTCGTCGCACCAGAGCCAACCGAAAACCAGCAGACCTTCGGTGTCACGAATGACGATCTTTCGGCCGCTGTAAAGAAACTGCCGAGCTCCGACCGTTCTACGGGAGTAATGACGATCCGCCAGCGCCGCGCACTCCGGGTCGAAGTGTGTCGTAACCACCAGCGAGTCAGTGAACGGAAGAAGCATTACGCCGCCAGCACCTCCGCTTCGTACCGGGCATTCAACTCGCGGATCAGCGCCGCCTTATCCAGTCCGTGGTGCTCGAAGAACTTGCGCCCCAGGCGATGGTGCGAGTCTCGGCCAAGTCGATGGTGCTCCGCGCACAGCGGAAGGGTTTCGCGGCCGCTGCACTTCTGCCCGAGCCCGCGAGCGCCGACGTGGGCAACTTCGGTCTGGCCTCGCTGAAATTCCATGACCGATACCCCGCGAATGCCAGCCTCCACAGCGATCACGTAATCCTGCTCGCACACCAAGCACGGAAGGGAAGCGATCCAACCCTTGTAGCGGCGGTCGATCACCCGCCCGCGGCGCGGCTTCCTGCGTGGGCGGATCAATGGCGCGCCTCCGGCTTAGTTGTCAATTGGTCGTCAAAACTTGCAGAATTGGGCGAGAAAAGGAGTCCCCGCCGGCGGTCCGGCGGCAAACCGATTTTATGTAACTGTTGTAAACTAAGGGGTTTCTTGGCAGGCGCGGCTGGACTCGAACCAGCGACCCTCAGCTTAGAAGGCTGATGCTCTATCCAACTGAGCTACGCGCCCGCTTGAACCGATGTTAGCATCGGCTTGCCCGCAGAGACGCCGCGGCCGTCCTGTCAGGGAAATCGTAACGGTCCAGGGCGAGGACAACAGCTCGAAGCGCAGCCGGACAACCTCCTTTTCGTCCCGCCCTCACTCTACTTGGCCCGGTCTCCGGTTGGCTCGCCGATTGCAAGCTCCTATGACGGGGCGTCATGAGTATCCAACATATCCTTTTCCCCTTTGACTTTTCGCCGCCCGGTTTCCAGGCGGCGCGCTACGTACAGGCGGCGGCGGAGCGATTCAGCGCAAGAGTCACATTAATCACGGTGGTGGCGGCCGTGTTTGATATTTCCGACACGTTGCGGGTGGAGCAGGATCTTCAAGCGCGTCTCGAGGGCGCTCTGACGGAAGAGCTTGCCGGGGTTACCGTGGAACGCATAGCAACGCAAGGGGAGCCGGCCGAAAGGATTGTCGAGTTCGCCCACTCAAACGGCGTGGATTTAATCATGATGCCAACCTACGGGTGCGGCTTTTTCCGGAACCTTTTGATTGGATCGGTTACGGCGAAAGTGCTGCACGATGCGAGATGTCCGGTTTGGACGTCAGCTCATGCGGAACAGCAACAATCGCGGCCGGCGCCGCAGTCGGTGTTGTGCGCCGTGGGAGGGACCGACGGAACGGCCGCTTTGATGGAATGGGCGGCCCGGTTCAGCGACGGAGCGGGAGCGACGCTCGAACTGCTGCACGTGATTCCACCCGTCAATGAATGGCTGGCGCTGCCGGGAGAAAGAGGTTTCCAGGAGGAGTTGCGCCATGAGGCGTGGCGAAAGTTGGAAGCATTGAGCCAAGCGACGGGCGTCAACGCTCCTCTGCGGATTGCGGCAGGCCCGGTCGCGGCGACGGTGGCCGCAGAGGCCCGGCGGGAAGGAGCGGACTTGGTGATTATCGGCCGCGGCTCGCTGCAATCGCCCTTGGGCCGGCTGCGCACGCACGCCTACGGAATTGTTCAAAAGTCGCCGTGCCCGGTGCTCAGCGTCTAAGCTTCCGCCGCGGAAGCGGCCCGTTCGCCGAAAAGCGCGGCGCAATTGTTCCGGAGGAATGTAACAATGGAATTGCCTCTGGCTCTTCTTGAATGACCCGACCCAATTTGCCACTTGCGGAAGAAGCTCCGTCCGATCTGTCCGCTACAAATCCGTCCGCGGCGGAACCCTCCGGAGAGGAGACCTCGTTCGCCGAGATCCTCACGAAGTTTGAACAATCCCATCCCTCCGAAAACGGGACTTTGGAAGGCGTCGTGGTTTCGGTAACTCCCGAGGGGGCGTTCGTAGACCTGGGACGCAAGACAGACGGCTTCCTTCCGCCGGAAGCGGCGAAGGATCTGAAGCCGGGGATGAAGCTTTTGGTTTCGGTCCGTGGCCGCGACAACGAAGGCAACTATCTTCTTTCCACCATCAAGGTGGAAGTTCCCAAGGACTGGAGCGCGCTGGAATCCGCGTTCGCCGAAAAGCGCGCCATCGTCGGCACCGTGACCCAGGTGGTGAAGGGCGGCTTGCGGGTCGATGTCGGCGTACCGGCATTTATGCCTGCCTCCCGCAGCGGAGCCAGAGATCAGGCCGGGATGGAGAAGCTCGTCGGTCAAGAGATCGAGTGCAGGATTATCAAACTCGATACGGCGGATGAAGATGTCGTGGTGGACCGGCGCGCCGTGCTGGAAGAGCGCGAACGCCAGGCCCGGCAGCAGGCTTTCGATCAGCTTCAGGAAGGCGCCGTCGTGCGCGGCGTGGTTCGCTCTCTCACCGAGTTCGGAGCCTTCGTCGATTTGGGCGGGGTAGATGGCTTGCTGCACGTCGCCGACATGTCTTATGCGCGCAACGTCCGTCCCTCCGATGTCGTTCGGCCGGGCGAGCAGATCGAGGTCAAGATTCTCAAAATCAACCGCGAGACTCGCAAGGTCGGCTTGGGACTCAAGCAGCTCTCGGCCGATCCCTGGTCGCTCGCCGCCGAAAAATATCCCAAGCACGCTCGCGTTCAGGGCAAAGTATCGCGCGTGCAGGACTTCGGCGCTTTCGTCGAGCTAGAGCCAGGGGTGGAAGGATTGATTCACGTCTCGGAGATGTCGTGGTCGAAGAAACAAGTCCGCGCCTCCGATATCGTCAAGCCGGGCGACGTGGTCGAAGTCGTGATTTTGGACGTAAGTCCCGCCGCCAAGCGAATCGCGCTGGGCCTGAAGCAGGCTTTGGGCGATCCTTGGGAAGACGCGGTGAAGAAGCACCCCGCCGGCTCGGTTGTGGAAGGAACCGTCTCGACGATCGCGAAATTTGGCGCCTTCCTCGACTTAGGAGACGGCATTGAGGGCATGATTCACATCGGAGACATCAGCCGCGAAAAGCGCCTGAATCATCCGAGCGACGTCTTGAAGCAAGGCGAGAAGGTGAAGGCGCAGGTTCTCGAAATCGATCATGAGCGCCGCCGCTTCAAACTCGGAATCAAGCAACTCGAGCCCACTAGCATCGACGAATATCTGGCGGAGCATAAAGTGGGCGAAACCGTGACGGGCCGAATCGTGGATCTGAGCGGCAACCGCGCCAGAGTGGAATTGGGTCAAGGCGTCGGCGCCATGGCCAAACTGCCGGAGCGCACGCAATCGGCGGCCCCGGCTTCCGCCGGCGGCGCGGACCTCTCGGCTCTCACGGCCATGCTCGCCCAGAAGTGGAAATCGGGAGGCGGCGCGGCGGCCGCCTTCGAAGCGCCGAAGAGCGGTCAGATCCGCACCTTTAAAATCACCGCCCTCGACGCCGCCGCCAAGCGAATCGAGTTGGAACTTCAGGGGTAGGTCTGGCCGCTTCCACGCGACTCATTCGAAAGACGTCCGTCCGAGCCGTTACCGGCTAACTCGCGCGCCGGCGGGGGTTCCGGCGGACCGCACGGCCTCCTCGGTTTGCCGCAGCGCCATCGCCAGGGCCTCTCGCGACTTGTGCCGAACGATGGGCTCGACCAGAAATCGCCACCCGGAGGGGATGTCGCGGCTCAGCGCGATGGCCTCGATTTCCAGATACAGCCCTCCATCCCGCTCCTGGATGCGAGTGACGCTGTAAAGCCGCCAAATCAAGCCGCTTCCTTCGTCCCGCGGCAGCAAGTGCTGGTCCGGGGCGCCGTAGTTGGCGATCTCCTGAAGGCGGGTGGTTCGCGTAATGTTATAGAGCCGGCGTTCATCCACGCGCACATGATGGGACCAATAGTCGGCGTCCAGCACGAGTTTCCGAAACTGCAACTGTTTCATCAGCACCATGGAGAACTGGTCGTCGGAATCGCCGAGGGAGTCTGTTTCGACATGAACGACGGAAGGAGGAAAATAGTCCGGATAACGCGAGTAGTCGCGAAGAACCCGAAGAGCCTCCGCAATCGTCACTCCGGGGAGAAATTTTGCGCCGATCCAGTGATGAATGAGCCCAAAGGGCACTTTTTTGGGGGAATCGGGGGTGGCCGGCGCAGTCACGATCTCTCCCTTAAGAACGCGGGCTGCGCGGTCTGGCGTTTCATCGGTCCAAAGGAATGAGCCTCCAGGCCGGACGCGTTGTTCCTGAAGAGCGCTTTGGGACTGAATGTATTCCTCCCAGGCCTGCAATGTTTCCGGCCGAAGGGTTAAGGCGCCGAGGGTCTGCGAAGCCGCCACGCCAGCAACTATTGTCAATGCGATTCGGGAGACGCTGGCGCATCGGACCGCCACAACTTTGTCGATGTGGACATTCCGCCGCGGGGCGCATTTTATCGGGAGGGCCTGACTGCTTGCGCCATCGTCGATGCTAGGCTGAAATCATGCGAAAACTTGCTCTCTGCGCGCTTTTGAGCCTGTTCGCCGCTCCAATTTTTCCCGCCCCAACGAAGGTGACCTCGGTGGAAGGCATCACCGAGTACCGGCTGGATAACGGCCTGAGAATCCTTTTGTTTCCCGATAACTCCAAACCGACTTTCACCCTGAATGTCACATATTTAGTGGGCTCGCGGTTTGAAGGCTACGGCGAAACCGGCATGGCCCATCTGCTCGAGCACATGATGTTCAAGGGCACCTCGAAACATGGAGAGATTTTGGGCGAATTAACCTCGCGTGGGGCGCAAGCGAATGGAACCACCAGCGAAGACCGCACGAACTATTTCGAGGTGCTTCCCGCCAGCGACGAAAACCTGCGCTGGGCCATCGAGATGGAGGCGGACCGCATGGTCAACTCCCGGGTCTCCAGACAGGACTTGGACAGCGAAATGACGGTGGTGCGAAACGAGTTTGAAAATGGCGAAAACAGCCCGCCGCGCATACTCAGCGAGCGGGTGGCCTCCACCGCCTATCTGTGGCACGCTTATGGCCGCAGTCCCATCGGGTCACGCAGCGATATCGAACACGTGCCCGTTGAAAACTTGCAAGCCTTCTACCACAAGTACTATCAGCCGGACAACGCCATTGTCTTGGTCGCCGGAAGATTCGATCCGGATAAGACCCTGGCCTGGATCAACGACGCGTTCGGCAAAATCCCGAAGCCTACGCGGGTTCTCAGCCCCACCTACACGGTGGAGCCCACGCAGGACGGCGAGCGCGAAGTCGTGTTGCGCCGCGTTGGCGAGGAACAGTTGTTGATGATGGCATACCATATCCCCGCCGGCTCGCATCCCGACGCCGCGCCGCTTGAGGTGCTGCAAGGAATCATGGCCGACCAGCCTTCCGGCCGCCTCTACAAGGCTCTGGTGGACTCTAAAAAGGCCGTCGCCGTGGGAGCCGACAACGACTCGAAACACGACCCGAGCCTGTTTACCTTCAGCGCCCGCCTGCGCAAGGAAGGCGATCTCGACGACGTTGAAAAGACGATGCTAAGCGTCATCGACGGGGTGGTCAAGGAAGCGCCCTCCAAAGAAGAAGTGGACCGCGCGCGAGCCCGCATTCTGAAAGAGATCGATTTATCCCTCAACAACTCTAGCCAGCTTGGAATCTTCCTTTCCGAGTTTGAGGCCATGGGCGATTGGCGCTTGCTATTTCAGTTCCGCGACCGCGTGGAACAGGTCACCCCGGAAGACGTGGAACGGGTGGCGAAACAGTATTTCGTCGCCTCCAACCGTACGGTTGGACGGTTCATACCGGAAGCCTCGCCGGTGCGCGCTGAAATTCCGGCCAACCCGGACGTGGAAGCTTCTCTGAAGGATTATAAAGGCAAAGAGGCGGTGGAGGCAGGCGAGGCTTTCGATCCCTCGCCCGCCAATATAGAAGCCCGCGCCCAGCGCATCACGTTGCCCGGCGGTTTGAAACTCGTCTTGCTTCCCAAGAAGACCCGCGGCGGCACGGTGAACGCGATTGTCGCGCTCCACTTCGGCGACGAAAAAAGCGTGTTTGGCAAGAGCGCGACCGGACAAATGGCGGCGGCGCTATTGATCCGCGGAACTCAAAGACACAACCGCCAGGAGATTCAGGATGAATTGGACCGCCTCAAAGCGCGCGTCAGCGTGAGCGGCGGCTCTACGGGAGCCAACGCCAACATCGATACCGTTCGCGCCTCTTTCCCCGAGGCGCTGAGGCTGGCGGCCGAAATTCTAAGACAGCCCGTCTTTCCCGAGTCGGAATTCGAGCAGATCAAACAGGCCAATCTGGCGCGCATCGAAGCCTCGCGCACCGATCCGCAGCAGATTGCGATGAACCGGCTATACCGTCATCTTGCGCCGTATCCGGCGGGCGATGCGCGCGCGACCCCAACTCCCGAGGAGAGTCTCGACGAGATGCGGAAGGTCACGCTTGATGACGTCAAGAAGTTCTACGCGGACTTCTACGGCGCCTCCAACGCCGAGCTGGCGGTGGTCGGCGATTTCGATCCGGGCGAGATTCAGAAGCTGGCCGCGGAGCTGTTTGGAAATTGGAAAAGCCCCGCGCCTTACAAAGAGCTCAGCCGGAGCTGGCAGAAGCTTGAAACGGTGACGCAAAGCATAGAGACGCCCGACAAAGCCAACGCTTTCTTCGCGCTTGGAAACACCTTGGCGATGAGCCAGGACGACCCCGATTATCCCACCATGGTAGTCGTCAATATGCTGACCGGCGGCGATCCGAAAAGCCGGCTATGGATGCGCGTCCGCGAGAAAGAAGGCTTGAGTTACAGCGTGCAAACCGCTTTCGCCGCCAGCGAAAAGGACAAATACGCCCGGCTCCTCGGCGTCGCCATCTGCGCGCCGCAAAACGTGGCAAAGGTGGAGAGCGCGTTCAAGGACGAACTTTCCCAGATCGTCCGGGACGGATTTACGGCGGAAGAGGTGGAAACCGCCAAGAAGGCTCTTTTGGAGCAACAGCAGGTGGACCGCTCCCAAGACGCTACGCTGGCTCGCACATTAGCGACGCAAGCGCATTACGGGTGGACCATGAAGCGCACCGAGGAACATGAGAAATTCATCGCCGCGCTCACGCCCCAACAGGTGAACGGGGCTGCCAAAAAATACATCGACCCGGCCGCCTTTTCGGTCTATAAAGCAGGCGATTTTAAGAAGGCCGGCGCCGCCCCATAGCCTGAACAGAGCTGTTTCCGAACGGCATAGTACACGCCGCGTTCTTGAAAAGCGTCTACACTTGAGTCAGGAGGTAGCAGCATGCGGCTCCTCGCACTCGCACTGATATTGACAGGCTCCGCGGGAATCGCTCAGAGCCCGACTGGATTCGGGCGGCTGATCAATCCGGGCGGAGTTCCGGGCGCGCCGTCGTTCGGCCGGCTCATCTATCCGGGCTCGGGCGGGCCGCCGGCGGTTCTGCGTCCGGGTTTGACGCCTGGTCCCGGAGCGGTTCCCCCTGGCACGAATTTTGTCATCGGCTCGGGCGTTGGACCCGGCTTTGGCCCGGGTTTTGGGGTTGGCATCGGCTCTGGATTCCGGAACTTCGGTTTTGGGGGCGTGAGGCACCCGTTTCACAACAGTACGGTTATCGTTCCTTATCCGGTGTTCTATGGCGGCGGTTATTATGGCTACGATGCGCCTCCAGCCCCGATGGAAGGCTCAGAGTCCCAATACGGCTACTCGGCCCAGCAGCCCTCGCCGGTCGTGGTTTTGAATCAGAAGTTCGGGCCGGACCTGAACACGCCGCCGCCCGGATATGCAAGCGCCCCGCCCCCAGAACAAGCGCCGGCCGCCGGGGCTTTGGCGCAGGATAGCTCCACGCAAGTCCTCTTCCTGATCGCTATGAAAGACCACACTATTTTCCCGGCTGTGGCCTTCTGGGTCGAGGGCAATACGTTGAACTACATCACCAACCAGGGCGTGCGCAATCAGATTTCTCTGGATTTGGTGGACCGCGACTTTTCGAAACAGCTCAACCAGCAGCGCGGAGTCGACTTCGCTCTGCCTGACGTAAAATAGGGCGCATCGCGGGCCGATGGGCCGCGCCGCCTTGCAAAAATGAGGGTGAAGTTGCCGCGCGAAAATGAGAGGCGTTTGCGCCGGAACCGGGCATTGAGTAGACTGTGAAGCGTGCTTCGCTGCGCAGCGCTATTGTCGTGCGCCCTCTTCGCGCAATCCGCGCCGCTTCAGAAAATCACCATCAATTTCGCCACCCGCACCGGCACAACCTGGCCTTTGTACATCGCCAAGGAAGCCGGCTACTTCGAAAGGAATGGGCTGGAGGCGAACCTGGTCTTCGCGGTGCATCCCGCGGCGATCGCGATGGTGATCAGCGGCGAGGCGGCGATGACCAACTATCCATTGGAGCAGGCGATGCTGGCGGCCTCCAAGGACGCTTCGCTTGCCATCGTTGGCAGCCCTTTTCGTAAGAGCTTGTTCGCGCTGATGGCGGACAAGCGCTTTTCGAAAGTGCGCGATTTGAAAGGCAAGCGTTTTGGCGTCAGTCAAATCGGCGACGCGCCATATAACTACGCGGTGGGCCTGCTGGCGAAATTCGGAATGACGCCCCGGGACGTGGAATGGACGCCCATCGGAACCGACGTAAACGGCCGCGCCGCCGCGCTGGTCAGCGGCCGCGTGGACGCCACTATGATTACCGCGCCAGTTTATTTCAAACTGGAGCAGCGGGGTTTTAAGGCGCTGGCCAACACCAGCGATTACGACGATATCTACGCACCTACGGTGTACGTCTTCAAGAAGTCGACGATGGCGGCGAATCCCCGGCTGGCGGAATCGCTGATTAAGGCTCACGCCGAGGCCATCCAGCGGTTTTATGCGGATAAGGCCTTCGCGCTCAAAGCCTATCTGAAGCATATGCCGGACGACCCCGCCGATCTGGAAAAGGTCTATGACCGGTACTCGAAAATCAACACGTTCGAGCGCGTGCCGTACTTGAGCGCGGCGGCGGTCCGGTACATGATCGATCATCCGGTGGACGAGCAGGCCGCCGCGCAAATGAAAAAGTTCGACTTTCATGCCGTGATCGACAATGCGCCGGTGGAGCGCTTGGTGCGCGAAGGCTACTTTGAGAAGCTGTTCGGCGCGGCCATCAAGGACGAGGAAACGCGCAAAGCCAGGGAAGCCTTTCGTTAGGCTTCTTTTCGCCAGGCCCTTGACACCGGCGACGAAATGTAGAATTTTCGTCCCAAGGAATCGTTAGGGAGGGATTCTATGTTGAGCGCCTTGCTTGTCGTATGGGGAGTCGCGACCACCGCATTGGTCGGGCTTCTGATTTACCGCGCTTTACTTTCCATGAAGGAGGACGATCAGCTCTTCCTCGGAGAGGGAGAAAGACACCTCGCGGCGGAACAGGCGGCGATTGTCGGGAAGGTGCAGGCGATCAGCCGGTACAGCCTGATCATGGGAATCGTCTCGGGAGCCTTACTGCTGGCGATCGCGGGTATGTGGACCTATCAGCAGCTTATGCATCCGCCCGCTTGATCCCGGCCGTCTTTCCTTAGTGCGTCATCGCATAGACGATGTAGTTGATTCCTTGGCGGATTCCTTGCGCGGAGTATTTCTCCGGGTAATAGGGATCGTCCGCCCACTCCCAGGAATCGCCGGTGTCCTGATTGAACCAGCCCGCCACGACGATGCGGTTTTTGTCGTCGTAAATCGCGACCCAGCGCGGCGTCGTCCCGCCGTTTTTCGAACCCTCCCGCAAGTGATCGCGGCCAACGATGATCTGGCGGTCATTGAGATCGTAGACGGTGTGAAAGATCGCATCGTCGTTGGGAATGTCGACCATCTGGCGGTCGGGATAAGCGTATTTGATGCGCCGCTCCCATTCGCCCCACTCCGCCTGGCCGTGGATGTCGTCGCCGATGAAGAACCCGCCTCGGTCGAGATAATCGCGCAGAATCCGGCCTTGGTTCTGCGTCAGACCCCATTCGCCGGCTTGCACCGCATAAAGGAAAGGCCAATTGTAAACGTCGTCGCCGTCTTCCAGGTCCACCACCTGCTCCACCGAGCGCGCATTAATTCGGGTCAGGCGCCGCACGGCTTCCAGGAAGTGGCGGTCCGCGCGAGGATAGTCCTGTGTCCACAGCGACAAGCCGAAATGGTAATCGCCGGTGAAGCGGCCGGTCCGCTGATATCCATCGAGAGGTCCGCCGGGAAACATCAACCGCGCAAAAGCGAAGTCGGTTTTATCTTTCCAGTCCGGCGGCAGGGGAATTCCTCCGGCGTAATATTCGGTTCCGGAGTATTCCTTGAAGGGCCTTTGGAACGCGTACGTGGTTCCAAAGAACAACAGCGCCGCGCCGACAAACGACAGCCAGAACCTCATGCATTATGCCGATGCGACCGCGGAAATGGTGCGCTTCACCACTGCTTTGGTGATCGGAAGCTTATATTTGTTCTTGGCGAGGGGCCGCGCGCCTTCGATAGAGGCTTCGCCGGCGCGGGCAGCCAGCTCCGGCGTCACGCGCTGGCCGGCGAGCATGGCTTCGACTTTCGGCAGCCTCCAGGGGATCGGCGCGACGCCGCCGAGGACCACGCGAGCCTCTTTGCAAACGTCGCGGTCCATTTCAAGCGCCACGGCCACGCTCACAATGGCGTGCGTCCAGGACTCGCGGTCGAGCTCCTTGTGATAAGCGCCGCGGAGCGCGGGCGAAGCGGGGGGAAGACGCACTTCCACCAGCACCTCGTCTTGCGCGAGGACATTTTCGCGCGACGGATCTTTGCTGGGCGGAGTAAAGAAATCGGCGGCTGCGACGGTTCGCTCGCCCGAAGGCCCGGCTATGCGGAACTTCGCCTCCAAGGCCACCAGGGCGGGCGCGGTATCGGAGGGATGAACGATGAAGCTTGGACCGCCGCCGAAAATCGCGTGGAATTCGTTTTCGCCGGTGACGCTGAAGCAGGTCCGGCCCCCGCTTTTATAGCACGGGAACCCGTTGCGGAAATACCAGCACCAGGGACGCTGACAGACGTTGCCGGCGATGGTTCCGGCATTGCGGATCTGCGGAGTGCCCACGGACTCGGCGGCCTCGGCCAGAACCTTGTAGCGCTGGCGAATCAGCGGGTTTTCGGCGATGGCGGAAAGCGTCGCCAGGCCGCCGATGCGGACTTCCCCGCCCTGCTCTGAAATCTTGTCCAGGGAAGGAATGGCCTTCAAATTCACCAATACGTCCGGCTGAAGGAGCCGCTCTTTGACCATGCCGAGCAGGTCGCTGCCGCCGCCCACAATCGCGGCCCTGCGTCCCGGCTGGCCGAGGAGCTTCACCGCTTCCGGAACCGTCCGGGGATTCACATTGGAGAACGTTTTCATGCCAGAGCTCCTTCCGATAAAACCCCCAAGACTTTGTCGCGAGTCATCGGCAGTTCCCTCACCCGCTTGCCGGTGGCGTTGAAGAACGCATTGGCCACCGCGGCAACGGCGGGAATAATGGTCGGCTCACCCAATGTCTTGGCTCCGTAGGGGCCGTAAGGATCTTCTGTCTCCACCCAGACCACTTCGATTTCCGGCGCGTCCATGTGGGTCATGATGCGGGCGTTGTAATAGCCGGCGGTGAGGGGCAGACCGGAGCGCCGGTCGTAGAGGAGCTGCTCGTGCAGCGCCATGCCGATGCCGGTCGTCGCGCCGCCCTTTACCTGGCTTTCCGCCGTCAAGGGATTCACAATGCGCCCGCTGTCGTGCGCCGCGACGAACTTGGCGACTCGAATATGGCCGGTTTCAGCATCGACTTCCACCTCGGCGAAGTGCGCGCAAAAGGAGTAACGGGCGAAGTCGCGCAATTGCGGATTGGGCGCGGCGTCGGCTCGCCAAAACTCGCCTGGCTTGGGCAAGCCTTTTTCGGCGATCTGCTTTTTCAGATCTTTCGCCGCTTCGATCACCGCCTGGCCGGTAAATACGGTGGTGCGGCTGCCGGATTCGCCGACGGAATAAGGACAGGTATCGGTATCGCCCCAGACGACATTGATGCGGCTTAAGGGCGCTTCCAGCGCTTCGGCGGCAATCAGGGCCATGGTGGTCTTAGCCGCGGTTCCGCAATCGGTCACGCCCACGTGAAGGTAATAGTTTCCTTTCGAATCCACGCGGATGATCGCATTGCTGCGGCCGAGGCTAGAGGGGAACATACCCATCCCCATGCCGACGCCGCGCTTGACCGGCCCCGCATCGGACGCCGCCGGACGCCAGCGCTGCTTCCAGCCGAATTTCTCCGCGCCCCGGCGAAGGCATTGTTCGAGGCCGCTGCTCGAATAGGGCTGTTGATCGCGAAATTTGCGCGTGAAGTTACGGAGGCGGAACTCCAGGGGATCGATTTTCAGAGCATGGGCGGCGTCATCCATTATGGACTCCAGCGCAAAAACGCCTTGGGGATAGGCGGGTGCGCGGAAGTTCGCGGACACCGCCTTGTTGGTATAGACCATGTAGGAGGTTTTTTCAAAATGGGGGACTTGATAAACCTCGGCGCCGCTGATGTCGCCCGCTCCCTTCCGATACGGCCCCATGCCGCTATAGCCGCGCATCTGAATCGCGGTGAGCGTTCCATCGTTTTTCACGCCGACCTTGTAATACTGCACGGTGGGCCACCGGCCGTGCACGGCCGTGAAGTCTTCCTTGCGCGTGAACTCCAGCCGCACGGGCGCGCCCGCGCGTTTGGAAAGCTCGGCCGCCATGAGATCGAAATCGTGACACTGATTTTTGTTGCCGAATCCGCCGCCCATGTACTGGCAGATGACTTCGACCTTCTCAAGCGGCAGCCCCATATCCTTGGCGATGTCGGAGCGGCAATTCGCGATGCCCTGGGTCGAGGCGTAGACAATCAGCTTGTCGCCTTCCCAGTGGGCCATCGACGCGCGCGGCTCAAGTTGAGCGTTGTTGATGTGCGGCGTCTGGTAGTGGTCTTCAAAAATATGGTCGGCGGCCTTGAATCCCTCCTCGACGTCGCCGCGCCGCTCGATGGTGGGCTCGTGTTTCCCCTGGTTGTTGGGCGAAAGATTGCCGCCGGGCTGAATTTCAGGCGCGTCCGGTTGAAGCGCGTCTTCGGGCTCCAGCACGAACGGAAGAATCTCGTAGTCGACCTCAATCAGCAGGCAGGCCTCTTCGGCCGTGTGCCGGTCCACGGCCGCCACAGCCGCGACTGTGTCGCCCGCGAAGCGGACGGGGTTGTTGAAGAGGTAGCGCTTGTTCCGGGTGTCGCCGCTGGACCAGACGATCTCGCAGTTTTCGCGGGTGAGAATGGCTTTAACGCCCGCAAGCGCCTGGGCTTTCGAGACATCGATCTTGCGGATGCGGGCGTGAGGGTGGGGACTGCGCAACACGCGCGCGTACAACATTCCGGGAATATGGATGTCCGCCGTGTAGGTCGCCGCTCCCGTGACGCGCTTTAGCGCGTCGATGCGCGGCGTGGGACGACCGACCGAGTTCAGCGCGCTCATGCGTTGCCTCCGCTTCCGGCCGTTGCGGATTTCGCAGTGGCCGCCAGCACCGCCTCTACATAGTGGTTGTAATTGGAACAGCGGCAGAGGTTGCCGGTCATCCCCGCGCGGACTTCTTCACGCGTCGGGTGCGGATTGCGCAAAACCAAAGCTTTCGCGCTCATCAACTGGCCGGAAGTGCAAAAACCGCATTGAGGACCATCATGATCGATGAAGGCTTGTTGCAGCGGGTCGATTTTTCCGCTTTGCGCCAGTCCCTCGACGGTGACGATCGTCTTGCCATCCATCCAAACCGCGAGTTGACAGCAGGAATAGACCGATTTACCATCGAGCAGAACGGTGCAGGCGCCACATTCGCCGCGGTCGCATCCGATTTTTGTGCCAGTTAGATTCAAATGATCGCGCAGGAGCTCGACCAGCGTCCAGCGGTCTTCCACTTCCATGCTGCGCGCGACGCCGTTGATGGTGAATTTGACGCGGGTGCGGGGGACGGAAGCAGCGGCAAGGGCGGCTGGTTCCGACGCCGGTTTCTGCTGCTGAGCATGGAGGGGGACAACGGCAGCGGCCGCCAGCCCCGCGCCAGTCCCCTCAACGAAGCGCCGGCGAGAGATCTTACTGGACGCCTTTCGGCTCATCGGCAAAACCTCCTGACGGGGTGATTTTACCATTTGTCGCGGCCCTTCATGGGATCGCGAGCCACGCCATCTCGGACATGGTCGAGGCTTTCGCTACCGCTTGCGGCTCAGGTTTCGGGCCGCCACGCGAGCCTCCGCCTGCGCTCCCACCAAGCCGTTGTCCCGCAAGAACGGAACCATCTGCTCGACGAGGGTCTGATTGTAGCGGCGATTGGGGTGACGATCGATCTTGCTGACCATATATTGCCCAACATCGATGGAGCCATCCGATGCGCGCGGCAGCGTCATGGTCATGACGGGGATTCCCAAGGCGTTCAGACGCCCAATGACAAGCGCGCGATCCAGACGCTCCTGCGGGCCGTTGTCTCCCGCATAGGGAAGCACCGCGACGGCCAAGCGCGTGCCGAGCGCCTGAAAGCGGGCGGCGTAGGTCGCAATCAGCGCGATCGTCAGCTCTCTTGCCTGGTCATGCGAGGGGACATTATAGATCCGATTCGCCAGAGCATTGACGAAGCGTCCGAAAAAATTTGAATAGTCGGCCAAAGGACCGCCCGGCCAGAACCGCACCTGACGCACATATTCAGCGCGACCCGAGCGCACCGTGAACAGAGGCTTCGAAAAAGGATAGACGGAGACCAGCCATCCCTGCGGACCGCGATTGCGCTCGATCTGAAAATCTCCAAATCCGAGAATCACGGCTTCGGCCGGATGAAGCCGGAGCTGCCGTTCAGCCGCCATAAGCGCTTGATCGGTCCCGTATCCCATCACGGCCGCGTTCAGCACTTGGCGTTCGGGCAGTTGCTCCTGGAGAAGCCACGGCCAGGTATCTTCATCGTCCAGGCCGTGGCCGAAGGTGAAGGAGCAACCGGCGGCGATCACCACGGGCGGGGCGCTTTTAAGTCCCGGCGCCGGCGGCGCGGCGGGCGTGCGCCGCCGGCCCGACTCCACCGTGTACGTCGCGTCGTATTGAAGAACTCCGGCGGAATCGATGAGCCGTTTGCGATACCGGATATGATCTGTAAGGACCCATCCCAACGCCGGGTCGGGAAGATGAAGCAACTGCCACGCCTCGCGGCTGGCCGGCTTGCGCAACTCGCGCTCCGCCACGATGGCCGAACGGTCCGCGCGAAAGGGAGCGGGAAGAAAGATTCTGGCGGCGGCCTCGGCCAGAAGCAGGCAGGCCGCCAGCGCCGCGGCAGCCACCATCAGATTCTGCGCCAGTCTCCGTATCCAGCCCTGCGCGGCCGTCGAGGCGCTCGCAGCATTGGTTGATTGCGTCAGCACGTGTTCCGACCTGTATGGGTGGCCGCCGGCTGATGCCCCCTGCCGCTCCGACAGGATCCGCAGTCTTCCCGCTAGGGCCTCCGACGACCACGGGACTTAAGCCCGCAAAACGGGCTCCGCAGGTCACCATCTTCTCACAGGTTTCGGAGTGTGTCCATGGGCTCAATGACCCCGCTCAAAGACAAGCGCGCCGCTTCTGGGATAAGAGTCAAAGACCGCAGTCTTCGGCGCGCGTGTGGCATCTGGCATGCTTTAAATCGACCGTCGCCGTCTGTGGAGGGGCAGCGGCCGTTTGAGGCATGCCCCGGGAAGACCTTTCGCGCAGCGGACGGAGCCGGATCGAGCCAGGCGGCCCCGTCAAGACGGGCACGGGGTTGCGTCCGGAGCGGATCGCTCCCTTGGACGGCATTCGCGGGCTCGCCATCCTGGCGGTCGTGCTCATGCATTACGACGCTTTCCTCGACCGCCATGTTTTTTTTCAACACATTCTGACGTCGATTTTCGACTACGGCTGGGCGGGAGTGGATCTGTTCTTCGTGCTGTCGGGCTTTCTGATCACCAGAATCTTGCTGGCTACGCGCGAGGCCAGCAACTATTTCCGAGCCTTTTATGCGCGCCGCGTTCTAAGGATATTTCCGCTCTATTACGCCAGCTTATTGCTGCTTTTTGGCGTGTTGATCCCGAAAATGTCCACTGAACCTTCGCCCACCGCTCCTGAAATTTTTCGTTATTTTCTGTACCTTCAGAATTGGTTCATGCCGTTGCAATGGTCGGGACAATATTGGTCGCTTGCCGTAGAGGAGCAGTTCTATCTCATGTGGCCGCTGGTGGTCTATAACTTCGAACGAAAACGCCTTCTTCACATCGCCATAGGCGGCAGCATCCTTTCTTTGCTTCTAAGATCGGCTCTTGTGATTGCCGGCGCCAACCCCGTTCTCATCTTGACAAACGTATTCACTCGACTGGACGCCTTGCTGATGGGATCCGCGTGCGCATGCCTGATGCAACAAAACGGCTTTGAAGACCGGCTCCGCCGGCCTGCCCGGTGGTTCTGGTGCGCTCCGCTTGCGAGCTTTCCCGCGCTGCGGCTGGCGGCAGGCTCCTTCCACAACACGGCTCCGGTAATTCTCAGCGTGGGTTACACGATCGTCGGAGTTTCTTGCGCCGGAGTGCTGCTGACGGCGGTCCTCACCGCCGGAAGCCGGTCGCTTCTACAACGATTTCTCACCCATCCGGCCATGAGGATGTTGGGCAAATACAGCTATGCGGCGTACATTTGGCACGTTCTGGTGAGAGTGACGGTTCTGTACTTGGAACAGACCTGGCTGCGCGTTTCCACGCCCTGGTTCGTAAACATCCCGCTCATGTTTGCGATTACGATTGGCGTGAGCATGCTGAGCCATGCCGCCATCGAGCGGCCGTTTCTCTCGCTGAAGCGCTACTTCGAGCCGGCGATCCGGACCGCGGCCGCGCGAGCCTCCTGAACGGGGGCGCGCCGCAATCATTCCGCCGTGATTTTGTAAATCCAAAATCCGTTGGGCGGAAAATATAACGATCCTGAAAGAAGCTGGTTGTCGAGGTGGAAACCGGGCGCCTGCTTCAAAACCGTAATTCGATACCCGGCCTGCCGCAAATACTCGGGATATCCGCCCAGCCATCTGCCGTCGCCGATCCAGTTGTGCGTCGTGACGAGCAGGTACGGCGGCTTGGC
>Ga0070738_10004219_pt1 | contig 17575 bp, 16 predicted proteins | sample Coa_R2_2_FD_66446 | JGI IMG/M metagenome (GOLD analysis project Ga0070738, IMG submission 66446) | Surface soil microbial communities from Centralia Pennsylvania, which are recovering from an underground coalmine fire - Coalmine... | ecosystem: Environmental > Terrestrial > Soil > Unclassified ...
CGGCGCATGACGAAGTTCACGACCAGGCCCTTGGGAAAGCCCAGCAGGTCGCCCAGGGTGGCGACCACCACGTGCTTCACCGGCGTGCCCGCCATTGCCTGCTGCAGCGTGGCGGCGAAGTTTTCCAGCACGATCACCGCCTCGGCGCCCGAATCGTGCAGCTGATGCTCGAGCTCGCGCGCGGTGTAGAGCGGGTTGACGTTGACGGCGATGAAGCCTGCCCGCAGCACCGCCGCTACGGCGATCGGATACTGCAGCACGTTGGGCATCATGATCGCCACACGCGCGCCCTTCTTCAGACCGCGGCTCTGCAGCCACGCCGCCAGCGCCCGGGAACGCTCGTCGACGTCGCCGAAGGTGATGGCCTTGTCCATGCAGACATAGGCCTTGGCCTGGCGATACTTGGTGAAGCTCTCCTCGAGCAGCGAGACCAGGCTGGGATAGACCGACGGGTCGATGTCCGACGGGACACCCGGCGGATAATTCTTGAGCCAGAACCGGTCCATTCCTTCGCCCCGGGCGTGTCGTCTCAAAGCTTCAACCCCTGTTCCAGCACGTGCAAGGCCAAACCGGCCAGGCCGCCGATCAGGGCGCCGTTGAAGCGGATGTATTGCAGGTCGCGGCCGACCGTGAGCTCGATGCGGCCGATCAGGACGTCGATGTCCCACGACTTCACCTGGTCGGCGATGAAGCGGCCGACGCCGCTCTTCTGGCTTTGCACGAAGTCGCCCAGCACCCGCACCATGCCGCGGTTGATCTCGGCGCGGACAGCCGGATCGCGCGCGAGCTGGCTGCCGCTCTCGACCAGCATCGAGGCGAGCTGGCGGCGGACCTGCGACTCCTCGCTCCGCGCATCGCGCTCGAGGAAGGCGCGCAGGCTGTCCCACGCGCCCTCGGCCAGCGCCGTCACCTCCGGCCGCGCCAGCAGCTCGCGCTTCAGCTCCTCAACGCGGCGGGCGAACGACGTCGACGTCCGCAGCTGCTGCACGAAGCGCTTCACGAACACATCGAACTCCTCGCGCAGCGGATGGTTCGGATCCTGGCGCGCCTCGGCGATGAAGGCGGTGGTCGACGCCACGATCTTGCGCAGCAGGTAGGCCTCGGCCGAGTAGAACTTGAACAGCGCCGGCAGCTCGGCGCGGATCTTCTCGCGCATCGCCTTCAGCGCGTCCTCGTTCGCCAGCAGCTTCTCCAGCACGCCCAGCAGCTCGTCGAGCAGGCGGCGGTGCTGGCCCTTCTCGGTGATCGTGCCCAGCAGACCGGCCGCCAGCGGGGCGAGCTCGATGCGCTGCAGTTCGGCCTGCACCCGCTCGCCGAAGAAGCGGCGCAGGCTGCCCTGGTCGATAGCGGTCAGGGCCTGGGGCAGCATCCGGGTCACGAACGCGGCGAGCGCGGCGCTGCGCTCGCGGTCGGCCAGCCAGGCGGCCATGTGCTGAGCGAAGTCGACCTCGCCGAGCTTGCGCTCGACCGCCTCGGGGGCCAGGAAATTGGTCTCGATGAAGGTGCCGAGATTGTCGGCAATGCGCTCATGGTTGCGCGGGATGATGGCGGTGTGCGGAATCGGCAGGCCGAGCGGCCGCCGGAACAGCGCCACCACGGCGTACCAGTCGGCCAGCCCGCCCACGGTCGCGGCGGATGCGAAGGCCGCGACATAGCCCCACGCCCAATGCGTCGGCTCAAAATGCCGGGCCACGATGAACAGGACCGCCGTCGACAACAGCAGCAGGGTCGCTGCCAGCTTGATGCGGGTGAGCGCCCGCGCACGGTCCGCATCACGCGTCTGCGCGCGGTCCGCATCGCGGCCCAGGAGAGGCGAAGCCGGGTCCATCCCTCGTATATAGTGCGCGCGTCGGGATTTCTCCGGGAGGAAGCCATGAAGGTCGGTTTCATCGGTGTCGGCAACATGGGCGGTCCGATGTGCCGCAACATCATCAAGCGCTCGAACCACCAGGTGACGGTGTTCGACCTCAACCCGGCGGCGCTCAAGACCTGCACCGATCTGGGCGGCACCGCGGCCAAGTCGGTGGCTGAGGCGACCAAGGGAGCCGACGTCGTGATGACCTCGCTGCCGATGCCGAAGGATGTCGAGAAGGTCGCGATGGGCGACGGCGGCATCCTCGCCAACATCAGCAAGGGCCAGACCTTCATCGACCTCTCGACCAACGCGCCGTCGATGGTGAAGAAGATCGGCGCCGCCTTTGCCGACAAGGGTATCGCCATGCTCGATGCTCCGGTGAGCGGCGGCACGACCGGCGCCGAAGCCGCGACGATCGCCATCATGGTGGGCGGCGACAAGAAGGTGTTCGACGACGCCCTGCCGGTGCTGCAGTCGTTCAGCGCCAACGTGATCCACATGGGCGGGCTGGGCAGCGGCACGGTCGCCAAGCTGGTCAACAACATGCTGTCGTTTTGCAACATGGCCGCGCTGTGCGAGGGCATGATGCTGGGCACGACGTACGGCCTCGATCCCGACAAGCTGCTGCACGTGATCGCGAGCTCCAGTGGTAACTCGAACGCCATCAAGAACTTCACCCTGCGCGCGCTGAAGGGCCACTATTCGCCACCCTCCTTCGCCCTCGACCTCGCCTACAAGGACCTGCACCTCGCCCTCGAGCTCGGCGACGAGCTGGGCGTGCCGCTGCAGCAGGGCGCCTCGACCCACAACCTCCAGCGCCTCGCCAAGGGCATGGGCTGGGGCCCCGACGACAGCTCGTCCGTGCTGCGGGTCTACGAGACGATGCTGCGCCGGAAGGTGAAGCCCTAGCGCGAAGTTGCTGTTCGTCGGGCAGCCCTGGCGGAGTCCACAAGAGTCCACTCGGGTGTGGACCGGTTGGATACCGATGGCACAAGGCTTTCGGGCCAGGAGTCCACGAATCCACCCATTCTGTCCCAACTGAAAAACACCCGTCATCGGACCGCGCCACTCCTGTGGCGCTCGGGAATCATGAGCGCTACTGAGTGGCGCGGTCCGATGAGGATGATCATGCGCGCGACTTTGCATGATCTCGTGCGGAACACCTATTACGGGCGATGGGCCGGGGAAAGGCCGCTGTTTCCGGCCCCCGAATCGTCCGCCATTGCCCACAATGAGCCCGCTGCGAGCGGGAGATTCGCTGTGTTTGACGGTCCGGAGCGAGATTTCCCAGAGAATCGCTCACCGCCGCGCTGGAAATTTGTGGATCGACCAAAAAGAAAAGTGTGCGCGCCTGGCGACCGTACGGGCTCCCGGCGGCGCCCTCGCTGCTCACCGCTTCCCTCTAAAGCAACAGCGCTCCTAGTCCGCGGCCAGGTGGCGCTCGATCAGGGGTGCCACCTCGTCGGCATGCGTCTCCGCGAGGCCGTGCCCGCCGCCCTTCACGACATGCAGCCAAGCCTGGGGCAGGCGCTTCGCAAGATGCTCGCCGACCGCGAGCGGGCTGATGGCATCGTCGTCGCCCCACAGCAGCAGGGTCGGCGCCGCGATGCGCTCGACCGGCAACGGGCCCGCAATCCGCGGCTCGTAGATCCATGACGCCGCCTCGGGATATTCCCGACGGTACGCCGGACGCCAGTCGCTCGCGCCCAGCCCTGCCATATCCACGCCGCCGGACGTCACGGTGAGGACCAGGCGCCGCACCCGCGTCGGATGCTCGAGCGCAATCCGGGCCGCGATCACGCCGCCCATCGACTGGGCGACGAGATCGACCGGCTCGGTCATGCGCGCCACGACCATTGCAACCAGGTCCTCGAAGCCGTTGACCGCCGGGTCGCGTGGCTGGTGGCCGATGCCGGGCCAGCCGAAATAGTGCTTGGTCCAACCTGCCGGCAGCCGGCTGCCGACCGGCTTCCAGAAATCGGGCGACGCGCCCGAGCCGGGCAGGAACAGAACAGGAGACATGGTTAGCCGCTCAGCTTGGCAAGGAACGGCGGCAGCTTACGCTTTTGGCTGAGCAAGTAACGCCCCATCGCGCCCGCAACCTTCGCCACAGCCGGCCGCGCGCTCATGCGGTCGCGCCACGCCTGCAGCCGCGGATGGCGCTCGTCCATCGGCGCCGTCATGCGCGCGCCGAACAGCTGGGCCATGTAAAAGGCGATGTCGGCGTAGGAGTACGAACCGGCGAGCCAGTCCTGCCCACCGATCATCCGCTCCATCTCATCGTAGAAATCCATCGCGGCGGCACGCGCCTCGACCGCCGCCGGATCGTCGGGCGCGTTCTGCAGGCCCATCAGGCGGACAATGGGTGGAAAATAGACCTCGTCGGATTTGTGCTCGAGCAGGCGGGCGCGCGCTCGTGCCTTCGGTTCGGCCGGTCACAGCGCCGGCTCGGGATGGATCGTCTCGAAATACTCGAAGATCTGCGTCGAATCGAAGATCTCGAGATCGCCGTCCACCAGCACCGGCACCTGGCGCTTGGGATTGATGCGCAGCACCTCAGGATGCTTGGGGCTGTAGAGCGCCGCCATCTCGAACGGCACCATCACCAGCTCGAAGGCGATGTTCTTCTCGTGGGCGGCGATCTCGGCCTTGGCGCCGAACATGCTGAGCGGACCGGAGTAGAGCTTCATGCGCTCGACGGTAACACGCGCCGATGACAGGAAGTGTCAGCTTCTACATGGTCGCGAACATCCCGATCGCCGCGGCGGCCATCATGAGCGTGGTCAGCCAGCCGAAGATGCGCTGGAGGGGACTGGCGACGAACTTGCCCATCTGCCGGTGCCGCACCGCGACGATCATCAGCGCCACCAGGATCGGCACGACGGTGACGCCGTTGATCACAGCGCTCCAGACCAGCGCCTTGATCGGATCGAGCGGCGACAAATCGACGGCGATGCCGATCAGGATCGCCGCGGCGATCACGCCGTAGAAGCCCCTGGCTTCCAGGCATTTGTGCTCCAGCCCGCAGCGCCAGCCGAACAGCTCACCCGCGGCATAGGCGGCGGAGCCGGCCAGCACGGGCACCGCGAGCAGTCCGGTGCCGACGATGCCAAGGCTGAACAGCACGAAGGCGGCATTGCCTGCGATCGGCCTCAACGCCGCCGCGGCCTGCTCCGATGTCTGGATGTCGGTGTGACCATTGGCGTTAAGGGTGACGGCGGTGGTCAGCATGATGAAGAACGCGACGATGTTGGAGGCCGCCATGCCCACCCCGGTCTCCCAGCCGATGCGCTCCAGCTCGCGGGGCGCCTGCTGCGGCTTCTCGAGCAGCGGCGCTGCCTTCGGATCGGCCTCCTCCTCCTCGACTTCCTGCGAGCTCTGCCAGAAGAAGAGGTAGGGACTGATGGTGGTACCGAAGATGGCGACGATGAGGGTTATGGTGTCGCCTGAACCATCGAACTTCGGCACGACCGCGCCCGCCGCCACGGCGTGCCAGTCGACGTGCACGGTGAAGACCACGCCGACATAGGCCAGCAGCGAGAAGGTCAGCCACTTCAGGACGTTGACGTAGCGGTGATAGGGGACGAACACCGTCGCCAGCAGCGTTACCAGGGCGAACAGCACCGTGTAGAGATGCTGGGCGCCGCCCGCCACCAGCCGGAGCGCGGCGCCCATGGCCGACAGGTCCGCCCCGATGTTGATCGTGTTGGCCACGAACAGCAGCACGACCAGCGCCATCACCACCGGACGCGGGAAGAGATCGAGCATGTTTGCGGCCAGCCCGCGGCCGGTGACCCGGCCGATGCGCGCGCTGATCGACTGGACGGCCACCATCATCGGCCAGGTCAGCACCACCGTCCAAAGCAGGCCGTATCCTGCCTGTGCGCCGGCCTGCGAATAGGTCGCGATCCCGCTGGGATCGTCGTCGGCGGCGCCGGTGATGATGCCGGGGCCAAGGCGCTTGAAAAAATTGGAGAAGGACACGGCATCGTAGAACGCCGCGTTGAGGCGCGAGGTTGCTCCGGTTTCCGCCGACGGGGCCGCTCTACAGCTTCCGGAAGGGCTTGGGGCCGTCGAACTCGCCGATGTAGCTGACATGGGTAACGAGGCCGGTGCTCGGGCGCCATTGATGCAGGGCGATCGCCGGCGGCTCCATCATCATGCTGAGTGCCGAATGCTCGTGCAGGTCGAGGGTTGCCTGGTGCGCCGTGCTCGGTGCGATCGAGGCCATGGTGCCTGCCCAGCGGGTCTGGATCGGGCGGTGAACGTGGCCGCAGGTCGCCCGCTCCACGTTCCCATGCCGCCGCACCAGATCAGCCAGCTGCTCGTCACCCTCGAGCAGGCGCGACTTGTCGAAGGTCTCGATGCCGCAGTCGAACGGCGGATGGTGCATGAACAGCATCGCGGGTTTGTCCGCCTGCTCCTCGAGTCGGGCCTTGAGCCAGGTCAAACGCTGCTGGCACAGGGCGCCGTGCGGCTTGCCCTCGACCAGTGTATCGAGTCCGATGAGCCGGACCGGCCAATCCTCGACCGCGTACTGCAGGAAGCCGGATGCCGGGAAATAGCCTTTGTCGGCGAACGCCGCGCGCAGGGCCTCGCGCGCGTCATGGTTGCCGGGGATGACGTAGACCGGCATGGGCAACGGCGCCATCAACCGGCGCAGATGCGCATACTCCGCCGGCTTGCCGGCTTCGACCAGGTCGCCGGTCATGATGACCACGTCGGGGCGCGGATCGAGCTTCAGCACGTGCGCCACCGCGCGCTCGAGATAGGCCGCGGTGTCGATCCGGTCATAGAGAAGCTGGCCCTCGGCCCGCAGATGCATGTCGGAAAGCTGCGCGATCAACATGGTCAGCCCCTGAAACCGTTGACGATCGGATAGCGTCGCTCGCGGCTGATCAAGCGCGAGGTGATCTTCACGCCGGGCGGCGCCTGGCGCCGCTTGTACTCGGCCCCTTCGAGCAGTCGCCAGACCCGCTGCACGGTGGCGGCGTCATGGCCCTCGCGGGTGAGCTCCTCGGCCGACAGGTCGCGCTCGATCAGGCCCTTCAGGATGGTGTCCAGCACCGGATAGGGCGGCAGCGAGTCCTCGTCCTTCTGGTCGGGCTTGAGCTCGGCCGACGGCGGCTTGGTGATGATCCGCTCGGGGATCACCGGCCCCTTGGGGCCGAGCGCGCCGTCGGGCCGATGCGCGTTGCGCCATCTGCAGAGCTCGAACACCGTCGTCTTGTAGACGTCCTTCAGGACGTTGAAGCCGCCGCACATGTCGCCATAGAGCGTGGCGTAGCCGACCGCCATCTCCGACTTGTTGCCGGTCGTCAGCACCATGCCGCCGAGCTTGTTCGACACGGCCATGAGGGTGACGCCCCGCGCGCGGCTCTGGATGTTCTCCTCGGTGACGTCCTCCTTGCGATTGCCGAACAGCGGCGTGAGCATCGACCGGAACGCCTCCATCGCGGCTTCGATGGGAACGATGTCGTACTTGACGCCGATCGCCTCGGCGCAGGCCTTGGCATCCTCCAGGGACTGAGCGGACGTATAGGGCGACGGCATCATGATGGTGTGCACGCGCTCGGGCCCCAGCGCGTCGGCCGCCACCGCCGCCGTAAGGGCCGAGTCGACTCCGCCCGATAGGCCGATGACGACCGAGGGAAAGCCGGTCTTGTTCACATAGTCGCGCAGGCCGAGCATCATCGCCTGGTAGATCGACTCCTTTTGCTCGAGTTCGGGCGCGATCGGGCCCGGCTGGCATTCCCAGCCGCCGTTGCTGCGGCGGAACTCGACGGTCGCCACCTGCTCGCGGAACGAGGCGAGCTTGGCCTTGAGCATCCGGTCCGCGCCCAGCACGAACGACCCGCCGTCGTAGATCACCTCGTCCTGGCCGCCGACCTGGTTGATGTAGGCGAGCGGCAGGCCGCTTTCGATCACGCGCTTCACGCCGAGCTGCACGCGGATGTCGGTCTTGCCGACCTCGTAGGGCGAGCCGTTGGGCACGAGCAGGATCTCGCCTCCGGTCTCGGAGATGCATTCGACGACGTCGGGCGTCCAGACGTCCTCGCAGATCGGCACGCCGATGCGGACGCCATTGAACACCAGCGGGCCCGGCATCGGCCCCGGCGAGAAGACCCGCTTGTCGTCGAACACGCCGTAGTTCGGCAGGTCGACCTTGAAGCGCTTGCCGGTGATCTCGCCCTTATCCAGCGCGATAATGGCGTTGTAGAGCTTGCCATCCTCCCGCCACGGCGTCGTGACGAACAGAGCCGGGCCGCCGTCCTTCGTGTCGGCACGCAGCGCGCCGACCGCCTCCTCACAGCGCTGCACGAAGGAGGGCTTCAGCACCAGGTCCTCGGGGAAATAGCCCGCGATCACCAGCTCCGACGTGATCACAAGGTCCGCGCCCTGCTCCTTCGCCTCGGCCCGCGCCGCCCTCACCTTGGCGAGATTGCCGGCGACATCGCCAACCTTGGGATTGAGCTGGGCGAGCGCGACCTTGAGACTGTCCATTACTGTCGCCCTCTCGCGTCGTCCCGACCGCAGCGAAGCGGAGTGGAGGGACCTTTTTTCCACGATCGCGGAGCATTTCGCACAAAAGAGGTCCCTCCGCTGCGCGCTTCGCGCTCGGTCGGGACGACGGAGGGGTCACTTGGCGGCCACGCACTCGATCTCGACCAGCATGGCGGGATCGGCCAAGCCCTGGACGACCAGCAGGGTCGACGCCGGATAGGGCTCGCCCGTAATGAACTGGTCGCGCGCGGCGCGGTTGGCCGCGATGTAGCGGGCGTCGGTGATGAAGCTGGTCAGCTTGACGATGTCCTTGTAGCCCATGCCGGCGGCCTTCAGGACCTGGCCGATGTTCTTCCAGGCCTGCAGGGCCTGCTTCTCGAAGGTGGGCGCGAGCTTGCCGCGCGAATCGAGGCCGACCTGGCCCGAGACATAAAGGACGCGCGCATCGGGCGGGACCTCGGCGCCGAGGCTGTACTTGCCGGCCAGCGTGACGGTCTTGGGATTATGGAACTTGATGGCCATCCTCGGCTCCCCCATGTAAAGGGGCGACGGTTTCAGGTTCGAACGCATGGCGTCAAGCAGGAAGGTACATATCGTGGGCGGCGGCCTCGCGGGCAGCGAGGCGGCGTGGCAACTCGCCTCTGCCGGCGTGCCCGTGGTCCTGCACGAGATGCGGCCGGTGCGCGGGACAGAGGCGCACGTCACCGATTCGCTGGCCGAGCTGGTCTGCTCCAACTCCTTCCGCTCGGACGATGCACAGAGCAACGCGGTCGGCCTGCTGCATGAGGAGATGCGCCGCGCCGGCTCGCTGATCATGCGCGCGGCCGATACGCACAAGCTGCCGGCCGGCGGCGCGCTCGCGGTCGACCGGCATGGCTTCTCCGCCGCGGTGCAGGAGACGCTGCTCGCGCATCCGCTGGTGACGCTCGAGCGCGCGGAAGTGGCCGGCCTGCCGCCCGCCGAGTGGGAGAGCACGATCATTGCGACCGGGCCCCTCACCTCGCCGGCACTGGCCGAGGCGCTCGCCAAGCTGACCGGCGAGGAATCGCTCGCCTTCTTCGACGCGATTGCGCCGATCGTTCATCACGAGAGCATCGACCCATCGATCGCCTGGAAGCAGTCGCGCTACGACAAGGCGGGACCGGGCGGCGGAGGCGCGGACTACATCAACTGCCCGCTCGACAAGGAGCAGTACGAGGCTTTCGTCGCCGGCCTGCTGGCGGGCGACAAGACCGAGTTCAAGGAGTGGGAGGCGAGCACGCCCTACTTCCAGGGCTGCCAGCCGATCGAGGTCATCGCCTCGACCGGACCGCAGAGCCTGCGCTTCGGTCCGATGAAGCCGGTCGGCCTGCGCGACCCGCGAACCGGCCGGCGGCCGTGGGCGGTGGTGCAGCTGCGCCAGGACAATGCGCTCGGTACCTTGTGGAACATCGTCGGCTTCCAGACGAAGCTGAAGCACGGCGAGCAGGTGCGCCTGTTCCGCACCATCCCCGGCCTGCAGAATGCCGAGTTCGCGCGGCTGGGGGGCCTGCACCGCAACACCTTCCTCAACAGCCCGCGCCTGCTCGATGGAACGCTGCGCCTGAAGGCGCGGCCCGACCTGCGCTTCGCCGGCCAGATCACCGGCTGCGAGGGCTATGTCGAGAGCGCGGCTGTCGGCCTGCTGGCCGGCCGGTTCGCGGCGGCGGAGCTGCGCGGCGAGACGCCGAGCGCGCCACCGGTCACGACCGCGATGGGCGCGCTCCTGAACCACATCACCGGGGGCGCCGACGCCTCGACCTTCCAGCCGATGAACGTGAACTTCGGCCTGTTCCCGCCGATCGACGGCAATGTCCGCGGCAAGGAGCGCAAGCAGGCGCTCGCCAACCGGGCGCTCGTCGACTTTGACCGCTGGCTAGCGCCCGATCGACTGGCCGCAGAGTAGCGGCTGCAACAATTCGAAATGGTCCGACACGATCGGTAACCAAACGTGTTTTAACGTTTGGCCACGGAAGGCGTTGAATGGTGGCATGAACAGCCCCTCTACCATCATCCCGCGCAAGCTCGAGAGCGTCTCGCTGCAGATGGAGGTCTTCAGCGAGATCCGTCATCTGCTCGCGCCCTACCAGGTCAACGGCATGCCGATCACGGGCGACACCGTGATCTGCGACGGCACCACGGTCGATTCGCTCACGGTCATGGACATCATCGTCGACCTCGAAGACCGCTTCGACGTCTCGATTCCGATGAAGCAGGTCGCCGAAATCCGCACGGTGAACCAGCTCGCCGACACGATCCTGAGGCAGGTCATAAGATAAGCTCGCGCGGGCGCACGCCCGCGCATGCTACAGACAGCGGGCATGAACCCCGCCGATCGCCGGCAGATGATGCTCGCCGGCCCGATCGTGCCGACCATCCTGACCCTGGCCGCCCCCAACGTCCTGAACGTGGCGATGCAGAGCCTGGTCAGCATCTCCGACAGCTGGTTCGTGGCGCAGCTCGGCCTGATCGACCTCGCGGCGCTGGCGCTGCTCTTCCCGGCGCAGATGGCGCTCGGCCAGATGTCGGCCGGCGCGATGGGCGGCGGCATCTCCTCCTCGGTCGCCCGGGCGCTGGGCAGAGGCAACCGAGCCGCGGCCGAAGCGGCGGCGGCGCATGCCCTGGTGATCGCGCTCGGCATGGCGGCGCTGTTCGCCATCGTGCTGGTGGGCTTCGGCCGGCCGATCTATGGCGCGCTGGGCGGCAGCGGCGCCGCGCTCGACCGCGCCGTCGCCTTCTCGACCGTTCTGTTCCTGGGCTGCGTCGCGCACTGGGGCTCCAACACCCTGGCCTCGGTGCTGCGCGGCACCGGCGACATGAAGACGCCGGGCTACGCGTTCGTCGTGGCGTCGGTGATCCAGATCCCGCTCACCGGCACGCTGACCCTCGGATGGTTCGGCGTGCCCAGCCTCGGCATCGTCGGCCCGCCCGCATCGGCGGTGATCTCCTTCACCTTGTCGGGCCTCTGGATGCTGACGCGGCTGGTCGGACGCAACGCGGCGCTGCGCCTGCACTGGCCCAAGGACGGATTCCACTGGGGCCCGTTCCGCGACATCCTGAAGGTCGGCCTGATCGCCTGCCTGGTGGTGATCCTGACCAACGGCACCGTCCTGATGGTGACCGGCCTGGTCGGCCGCGCGGGCGACGCGGCGATCGCGGGCTATGGCATCGGCAGCCGGCTGGAATACATGATGGTGCCGATCAGCTTCGGCATCGGCGCGGCGCTCACCGTCATGGTCGGCACCAGCATCGGCAGCGGCCAGTATGCCCGGGCGCGACGGGTGGCCTGGATCGGCGCCTCCATGGCGGGCGGCATTGCGGCGGCGATCGGGCTCGTCGTGGCGATCGCGCCCGACCTGTGGCTCGGCCTGTTCACCGGCCATCCGGGCGCGCTGGCCTCGGGCCGCATCTACCTGCACACCGTCGGGCCGGTTTACGGCTTCTTCGGCGTCGCCATGGCGCTCTACTTCGCGAGCCAGGGCACCGGCGAGATGATCTGGCCGGTGCTGGCCAACCTCACCCGCATCGTGATCGCCGTGTGCGGCAGCCTGCTGGCGCTGGACCTGCTGGGCTGGGGGCTGCGCGGGCTGTTCGCCTTCGTCGCTTTGGGCATCGTCTCGTTCGCGGCTGTGCTAGCCTTTTCCACCACGAGACCCGCCTGGAGAGGAACGACATGACGACCGGATTGCAGCTGCGCTCCCTGATCACGAAAGACGGCGCGCTCGAACTGTCGCTGGCCAGGGTCAAGGTGCCCGAGCCCGGCCCCGACCAGGTCGTGGTGAGGGTCGAGGCGACGCCGATCAATCCGTCGGACCTCGGACTGCTGCTCGGGCCGGCCGACATGTCGGCCGCCACTGCGTCGGGCAGCGGCGACAGCGTCAAGGTCACCGCCAAGGTGCCGCCGCAGGCATTGCCCTTCCTCGCCGCCCGCCTCGACCAGTCGATGCCGGTCGGCAACGAGGGGGCGGGCACCGTGGTCAAGGCGGGTTCGTCCGACGAGGCGCAGGCGCTGATGGGCAAGACCGTGTCGGTGGTCGGCGGCTCGATGTACGCGCAGTACGTGGTCCGCAAGGCGCGTGACTGCCAGCCATTGCCGGCCGGCACGACGGCGGCCGAGGGCGCGTCGTGGTTCGTCAATCCACTGACGGCGCTCGGCATGACCGAGACCATGAAGCGCGAGGGCCACAAGGCGCTGGTCCATACCGCCGCCGCCTCGAATCTCGGCCAGATGCTAAACAGGATCTGCCTCGAGGACGGCATCGGTCTGGTCAACATCGTGCGCAGCGCCGCGCAGGCGAAGATCCTGAAGGACATCGGCGCCAGGCATGTCGTCGATTCGACGTCGCCCACCTTCAAGGACGATCTGGTCCAGGCGCTGGTCGAAACCGGCGCGACCATCGCCTTCGACGCGATCGGCGGCGGCAAGCTTGCCGGCCAGATCCTCACCGCGATGGAAATCGCCATCAACAAGACCGCAAAGGAGTACAGCCGTTACGGCTCGAGCGTGCACAAGCAGGTCTACATCTACGGCGGCCTCGACACCGGCCCGATCGAGATCGTCCGCAATTTCGGCCAGGCCTGGGGCGTCGGGGGCTGGCTGCTGACGCCGTTCCTGCAGAAGATCGGCCGGCCCGACCAGACGCGGCTGCGCGAGCGCGTGGTGAACTCGCTCAAGACCACCTTCGCCAGCCACTACACCCGGACGATCTCTCTCCCCGAGGTGCTCGATCTCAAGAACATCGCCGTCTACAACAGACGCGCGACCGGCGAGAAGTTCCTGATCAATCCCAACAAGGCCTAATCTCCGTCGTCCCGGCCGGAGCGCGAAGCGCGCAGTGGAGGGAACTCTTTTTGCGGCTACATCGACAAAAGAGGTCCCTCGACTTCGCTTCGCTCGGCTCGGGACGACGATGAGGGAGAATGTCGATGGCACAGGATCCCGGCCACAGCCTGCGCGGCCGCACACCCTATCTGCCGATCACCAAGCGGCCAAAGCTCGTCCTGCCGAACAATGCGCGGGTGGCGGTGTGGACGATCGTGAATGTCGAGAACTGGAGCCCGTTGGGCGCCATGCCCCGCACCGTGCTGCCGCCGCCGATGGGACAGCCCTTGCTGCCCGACGTGCCCAACTGGGCGTGGCACGAGTACGGCATGCGGGTGGGCTTCTGGCGCTTCGTCGAGGTGCTGGCCGCGCGCAAGCTCAAGGCGACGTTCGCGCTGAACGGCACCGTTGTCGATCTGTACCGCGAGGCCTGCCAGGCGGCGCTCGACGCCGGCTGGGACTTCATGGGCCACGGCTTCGTGCAGCGGCCGATGCATCGGGTCGAGGACCAGCGGGCGGCGATCGCCGACACCATCGCGGCGATCAAGGGCTTCACCGGCAGGCCGCCGCGCGGCTGGGAATCGCCCGGCCTGACCGAGACCGACGAGACGCTGGACCTGCTGGCCGAGGCCGGCATCGAGTATGTCGCCGACTGGGTGCTCGACGAGCAGCCGGTGCCGCTCAGGACGCGCGCCGGCACGATCGTGTCGGTGCCCTATACGGTCGAGATCAACGACGTGGTGATCAGTGCGGTCGAGAAGCAGCCGTCGGACGAGATCTTCCGCCGCGGCCGCGATCATTTCGACCGTCTGCTGCTCGACGGCGCGAAGACACCGCGCGTGATGGCGATCTCGGTCCATCCCTACCTCACCGGCGTGCCGCACCGGATCAAGTATCTCGAGATGCTGTACGACTACATGCTCGGCCACGACGGCGTGGTGATGTGGACCGGCGCGGAGATCCTCGACTGGTATCGAACCCAGGTGCCGGCCTAGACGACGCTCCCTCGCCGTCCGGCAGCGAAACATTGTCAAGCCTTGTGAGCGCCCTGCGATGTTCCAAACATCCGCAAGCCCACAAACAGCTTGAAGTCTCACAGGCGCGCCGTCCATACCCGCGGCCCGACGTGGCGACTGTCTCTCTCCCATTCAGCCGAGGAGGTGTTTCTTGGTGGTTTCCGTCCAGGCGCGTATTGCCCAAGAACTCGGGGTCAAGGAACAGCAGGTCCAGGCCGCGGTCGACCTGCTCGACGGCGGAGCCACCGTCCCGTTCATCGCGCGCTATCGCAAGGAACCCACGGGATCGCTGGACGATGCGCAGTTGCGCACGCTCGAGGAGCGGCTGACGTACCTGCGCGAGCTGGAAGCGCGGCGCAAGGTCATCCTCGACTCCGTCCGCGAGCAGGGAAAGCTCGATGCGAAACTCGAAGCGGCGATCATCGCGGCCGACAGCAAGGGGCGCCTCGAGGACATCTACCTGCCCTACAAGCCCAAGCGCCGCACGAAGGCGGAGATCGCCAAGGAAGCAGGGCTGGCGCCGCTCGCGGACCAGCTGCTGAAGGAGCCGCAGAACATACCCGCGACCAGCGCCGAACCCTATGTCTCGGCCGACAAGAACGTCGCCGACACGGCCGCCGCGCTCGAGGGAGCCCGCGCCATCCTCGTCGAGCGCTTCGCCGAGAATGCCGACCTGATCGGCGCCCTGCGCGAGGAGTTCTGGGCGAACGGGCACCTCGTCTCCAAGGTGCGGGAGGGCAAGGCCGAGGCGGGCGCCAAGTTCAGCGACTATTTCGACTTCTCCGAACCGCTCGCCAAGATGCCGTCGCACCGCGTGCTGGCGCTGTGCCGCGGCGAGCGCGAGGAAATTCTCAGCCTGACGGTCGAGCCGGACGACCCGGCGACTCGTATCGCCTCGACGCCTGCCGCGCCCAGCGCCTACGAGCTGCGCATTGCGCGCGCCTACGGCGTCAGCGACCAGGGCCGGCCGGGCGACAAGTGGCTGGCCGAGACCGTGCGCTGGGCGTGGCGCACCAAGATCATCATCATGCTGTCGATCGACCTCCGGCTGCGCCTGTGGACCGCGGCCGAGGAGGAAGCGGTGCGCGTGTTCGCCTCCAACCTGCGCGACCTGCTGCTCGCCGCTCCCGCCGGCGCGCGGCCGACGCTCGGCCTCGACCCTGGCTATCGGACCGGCGTGAAGGTCGCGGTCGTCGACGCCACCGGCAAAGTGGTCGCCACCAGCACGATCTATCCGCACGAGCCGCAGCGGCGCTGGGACGAATCGCTCGCCATCCTGGCGCGGCTGGTGCGCGAGCATAAGGTGGAATTGATCGCGATCGGCAACGGCACCGCCTCGCGCGAGACCGACAAGCTCGCGATCGAGCTGGTGAAGGGGCTGCCCGAGCTCAAGCTGCAGAAGATCGTGGTGTCGGAAGCCGGCGCGTCGGTCTACTCGGCGTCGGCCTATGCCTCGGAGGAGCTGCCTGGCCTCGACGTGACCTTGCGTGGTGCGGTCTCGATCGCGCGCCGGCTGCAGGATCCGCTGGCGGAGCTGGTGAAGATCGATCCGAAGTCGATCGGCGTCGGCCAGTACCAGCACGATCTCAGCCAGTTCAAGCTGTCACGCTCGCTCGATGCCGTGGTCGAGGACTGCGTCAACGGCGTCGGCGTGGATCTGAACACGGCCTCGGCGCCCTTGCTGGCGCGCGTGTCGGGCATCGGCCCGGCATTGGCGCAGAGCATCGTCTCCCATCGCGATACGCACGGCGCCTTCCGGTCGCGCAAGGCGCTGAAGGACGTGCCGCGGCTCGGGCCCAAGGCGTTCGAGCAGTGCGCGGGGTTCCTGCGCATCCCCGGCGGCGACGATCCGCTCGACGCCTCGGCCGTGCATCCCGAATCCTATCCGGTCGTGCACCGGATCATCGCCGCGACGAAGAGCAGGATCGACGCCCTGATCGGCAACGCCGCCGCCTTGCGCGCGCTGTCACCCGCGTCGTTCGTCGACGATAAGTTCGGCCTGCCCACCGTCACGGACATCCTGAAGGAGCTGGAGAAGCCCGGCCGCGATCCCCGCCCGGCCTTCAAGACGGCGGAGTTCAAGGCCGGCATCGAGACGCTCAACGATCTCCAGCCGGGCATGGTGCTGGAAGGCGTCGTCACCAATGTCGCCGCGTTCGGGGCATTCGTCGACGTCGGCGTTCACCAGGACGGGCTGGTGCATGTGTCGGCGATGTCGAAGACCTTCGTGAAGGACCCGCGCGCGGTGGTGAAGCCGGGCGACGTCGTGCGCGTGAAGGTCCTCGACGTGGACAAGCCCCGCAAGCGCATCAGCCTGACGTTGCGGCTCGACGACCAAGCGGGCAGCCAGCCGACGCGGTCAGGAGGCCGTCCCGAAGGTAGCGCGGCCCGACAAAATCAGGTCCGCCCGCAGCCCGCCAAGGCCGCTGCTCCCAGCAACGCGATGGCCGACGCGCTGCGGCGGGCGGGGCTTGCTCTCCGCAAATAGACCGTCTTCGCCAGAGCGCGGCACTCGAGTGCCGCGCCGCCAGCTAAGACCGATTACAGGTACTTCGCCGGGCGGATGATCGAGCGCCACATGTGGGCGACCGGGCTGTTGTCGTAGCCCAGGCCCTCGGCCGGCTGCTTGAAGTTGCGGCCGATGATGTCGGTGAACTCGTCGAGTTCGACGTGGAGGTTGGGATCGAACGAGTAGATGTCGTTCAGCGTGATCTGCCGGCCCGACATGTACCACTTGTGGGCCCGCATGCGCTTGTAGTCCTCCTGGACATACTCGTCGGGCACGTAATCGGCGCCCATCCACTCGGTGTAGTTCTTGGGGTACTCGTAGCCGACCGCGGGATCGGCGTAGAAGCGCAGCACCTGGTGGGCGCGGATCGCCCAGGTGACTTCCTCGTCGACATAGGGCTCGACCAGCTGGGCGCCCCAGTAGCCGTGGTCGCCGCGGATGAAGCCGACCACCGAGATGTCGTGCAGCAGGCAGGCCAGGATCATCTTCTCCGGCAGGCCGTTCTTCCTGGCGTGGTGGGCGCTCTGCAGCAGATGCATGGAGGGGCCGAAGCGCTTCTTGAAGAAGTCGATCAGGGTCGGCCTGGCGGGCATCGCCGGCAGGCGCGGATCGTCGCCCATCGACACCCGGCCGTTCGGCTTGCCCTTGAGCAGCGCGCCGGCGCTCGGCGGCGGGTCCATCGTGCCGTCGGCGTACATGTGCAGCCGCGACTTGATGAAGATCGTGTCGAGCTCGCGGGCCATTTTGGCCTCGTGCGCGTCGGCCCGCTGCGACAGGGTCGTGAAATCGTTCATGGGCGTATCCTCCAGATGCCTTCGGGGCTTGCCGCCAACCTAGCACAGGGCAGACTA
>Ga0070738_10004220_pt1 | contig 17574 bp, 19 predicted proteins | sample Coa_R2_2_FD_66446 | JGI IMG/M metagenome (GOLD analysis project Ga0070738, IMG submission 66446) | Surface soil microbial communities from Centralia Pennsylvania, which are recovering from an underground coalmine fire - Coalmine... | ecosystem: Environmental > Terrestrial > Soil > Unclassified ...
CCGCTCTTCTTCGTTTTCAATCGATTAGGGTAACCGCATTTTTGAGGCAACCGGAGCAACTTCCGGCCGGCTTCGGGTAACACCTATTTTTGAGGCACGGCGCACCGACAGCCCCGTCCTCCCCACCGGGTTGGCCGAGACCACGCGTCTGATTTTCGGGGGACTGCTTGAACGGCACCCCGACGAGTATGAACTCCACCAAATCGGATTGTTCCAGTGTTACGCGGTCACCACACCGAAGTGGCCGGTCTATCCAACCCGCACAATCAAGGACCGCTCCGGTAAACTGAACTTCGCGCCCGACGACAAATATGCTGAGAAAACGTTCTTTAATCTCTTGCCGAAACTTCAACCGGACATCGTGTTCGTGTTTGGAGATCCACAAAACGTGCTGCACTTCTGCCAGCCCAAAGCGCAACGGCGTTACCGGCTTGTAACTTATGTGACTTTCGATGGACTTCCGGTAATGCAGGAATTAGGCCCAATACTTAGTCGTGCAGACTTGATCCTGACGATGAGCGAATTCTCCAAGGAAATCATCGGCCGCTCGTCCAACGCCTTTTTACGGCACAAATTGGATTATGTGTACGCTCCGGCGGACACGGTGCGTTTCACTCCGGCCTGCGAAGCGCTCAAAGCTGAGATGCGCCGTGACCTTCTGCCACCATGGATGCCACAGAATGCTTTTCTGCTGGGGTGGGTAGGTCGAAACCAGTGGCGTAAGCAGGTTTGGGTTCAATACAAAGTGCTTCATTACCTGCGCACTGGCAAATACCTCCTGTGCCACGATTGCGGCAAAGTCAGCCTGTTTGATTGGGATCCGAGCCGACAAATTCATCTCGATGAGCTCCGGCTCACGCTGGAGGCCAGGCCTGATTACAAATACGATGCCTGCGCCCACTGCCGTTCACACTGCGTCGAACCAGCAAAACCTCTTTCTGACGTGTTTCTTTGGTGCCACATGGCGGAAGAACCGAAGGACGAGTGGCCGGCCCGGTGGATCGAGCGCCAGTTCGGAGTCGAGCGTGGGCGAGACCTCTGGTACACGCCGGGCCATCAGCTGAGGGCCGGCCTATCTCCAGATGACATGCCAATGCTCTATAGGCTCTGGGATTGCTTTCTGTACCTAAGCGGAGGCGAGGGCTTTGGCGTACCCGCCTGGGAAGCAATGTGCTCTGGTCTGCCCTCGGTGTACACCAATTACTCGGCACACGGTGAGTTCCTGACGCGAGCCGGTGCGGGAATTCCGGTGGGCGGCGTGCTCCAACCGGAGCGGGAAAGTTGCGTTTGGCGCATGCTGGCCGATGTGCCTCAGGCCGTTGAAGCGATCAGGCGGCTCTATCTCGATCGGGATCTGAGGACCACAGTCGGTGCAAATGGACGCAGGTTTGTCGAACAATTCGCGACCGATTCTCAAGTCGAAAGATGGCATCGAATCTTCCAAGAGGTAACCAGGGAATCATAGGAACCACGCGCCGATTGCGAGTACCTTAGCGCATAAAACCTAATGTCCCCTTCCACAATCTCCTGAGCAATCGGTACCGCGCGGTTGTGATCGTGCAAGGACGCATGCACCGCTCCAATAGATCCAGCGCGCATACCGAAATCTGAACGCTCGAACATTTGGGATGCGTAGGAGACCGGCGTTTGGCCTGCCGGTCGCTAGGTCATTAGGGGTTCAACCTCCCGGCTTGAGCAACCGTGCCTTCACATCGTCGGGGAGGTTAGAAGTCTGGATCCACGAGCGCGCGGCGGATTGGTCTACGTCCATCCAAGCCCTAGCAACGTTCTGCATCTGGAAAAGCCTCTCATCATCGTTTCCAATCGACGCAGCCCAGGTAGCAGCGGCTACCGGGTCCTGATGGGCGACCACACCAACGAATGCACCAACCGCGGCGTCCCGGCTCGGATCTGTAGCAAGCCCTTGCAGCCAATTCGCCGCAGCCACTGGATCTTTGATGGCCCAACCGATCATCAGATCCTGCACCGACTGATCTTTCAGCTTCCCAGCGGGGAATTCGTTAACCCATGTCGCCGCAGATGCTGGATCAAGCGCCGCCCACGATGTCAAAATGCTTCCGACAGCAGCGTTTTGAGTGTCACCTCCGGGTAAGCTGGCGGCGAAGTTAGCGGCATCGACAGGCGACTGGCGAGTCCAAGCCAATGCGGCAAGGGATACTGCGTCGCGCTGTGCACCTCCCGCGAGATTCTCGACAGCCCAGTTTGCGGCACCAACAGCGTCAGTCGAGGCCCACTCCCTCACAAGCGTGCTGGCCAAAGTGCTTTGGAGCCTACCTGCTGGTTGAGACAGGACAAAATTAGCCGCGGCACTCGGGTCGGTACCAGCCCACGCGCTGACAATTTGTTGCATCGCCTGGCTGTGATCGGTGCCCGCAGGCAAGTTCTGCGCCCAAGCTGCAGCAGAGGCGGGATCAGTAGAGCCCCATACACCTGCGAGCGCGCTAACAGCGGTGTCCCTCGCCCGCCCCGGACCAAGTGATAGCGCCAGTGTAGCCGCAGCTTGCGGGTCGCTTTGGCCGAGCTGTGCAGTCAGCGTCTGCAAGGCCTCAGCCTTGGCCGATCGATTCGTAAGTTGTTGAACCCACAAAATGGCTGCGTTGACATCGCTATCAGCCAGTCCAGAAACCACACTGGCGATCGCCGAATTCTTAGATTGCCCTTCGGGCAGGGAGATCGCAAGGTCACCAGCCAGTTTCGGGTCCACATATACGAGCGAATCACACAAGCTGCGAATTACCTCCGGTCTTAACTGGTTTTCCGGAAGGCTCTTTACCCACTGAATCGCTGCCCCTGGGTCCGCGGTTGACCAAGCGACTGCTATGCACCCCAGGACGCCCCGATCGTTGTTGCCCTGGGCGGCAGCAGCGGCGGCAGCTGGGTCCTTTTCCGCCCATTGGCGGAATAACATCTGTCGCAGGACGGACGTTGCGGACGAGGGCTTAATCGATTTCAGAAACTCCAGGGCGATGCTTGGGTCCTGGGCCGTCAGTGCGCCAATCGCCCCCTGTAACAATTGGTTCTTCTCCCAGCCATTGGGAAGGTCTTTCAACCACTTCATCGCGCTCGCTGAGTCCTTTTCCACCCATCCCTCCAGCACGGCTGAGAGAACTGAGGAGCGCCAACGCGATGTCGGCAAAGCCTGCGCATAGGCCAGTGCCGCTTGGCTATCGAGCCGCGCCCATCGGGCGAGCACCCACTGGATAAGGCCGGAGCGGACTTGTTGTTCGGGCCGCTTGGCTAACAGCTTCAGGGCGCCAGCGAAATCCGACGGGTCGACCGCCCTGGCGAGCCGGTGCAGAAGCTCCTCACGCAGTTCGCAGGGTGTCACAGCAAAAATCTCACGCAAGGCAGCATCAAGTTGATCCGTCCTAACGCACCCCGGAACTGATATTGGCAAAGAATCAGGTCGCGTGGGTTGCGAAGTCGCTTCTCGCCTTGGTGACGCGGGCTGACCTACAGTTGTGCTTGCTTGTGTGGTACCTAGCGAAGTCGAGAGCGCATGACTAAGGCCCACTCCCAAAAGAACGCCGACGGCCAGGGAGAGCACACTGGAAACTGTCATCTTCAGGTTCACAAACGCAACCAGGATATCGGTGGTGAAGACTGCTGCAAGTTGTGTCCGGAGGCGTTAGCAAGCCGGTTAATCGTCAAACCTAAACAGGTCGAGCCGATGTTCTGCGGAAGAGGCGATTCCGGAATTGAAGCAGACGTGCCCACTGCACTGAGCCCCATTCCCGCCACAGCATATTGAGGCTGGCCAAAAACCAGTAGAGCGCCAGGAATTGAAAAAGGACCTCAGCCAACCCTTTCGGCAGCGGCAGGCGATCAGTCAAATGTCCCAAACAGGGACAGAGATGCACCCCAAGGATGTAATCGCCAAAATGATACAACAGGAAATTGCCACTGAGCCAGAGCAGTGCCAAGCATCGCTTCAGATCACTACGGCTCTTACACAAAAAAAGAGCCACAACGATCTCCAACAAGCCGACCGAAATCATCAGCGGCCGATAGCCGATCCTAAGAAGTTCGTCTTGTAATTGAAGCACCTTTGCGTCTCCTGTGGCAGCGTAAAGCTTAGCGAGTGCGGTCATTATCAGCAGCCCTCCGCTGATTTTGAAAAACCATGTCTGTTGCCCCGAGCTCATCCTGACTATGGACTGAAACCCTTGTTATGAGGTAGATGGTCATTATTCCAGCGACAGGCCTGCTCCTCTTTCCTTATGTCAAACAGCCGGTCGCCCCTCAGGTTCTCGATATGGCCGTCGCAAAATCCAACATTCCACTTTCCGCTATGGCGTTGCAGAAGCATCCTCACTGATGGCGCATCCGCTGGGAGCCCGAAGACCGACGCGTTGTAGAGACTCCCCGGGTAGAAAACGTGGCTCAGATCAAATGCCCCGCTCGGGACGTGGACAGGATATTGGACGTCACTTTGCGATAAGAATGGTGCGTCGGCCATCCCGATCATATCGCTCGGATAGACCACTTGGCTCTCACGGTTCAGTACGGTTACGTTTGGTCCCCCGCTATAGCCGCCCAAGCCCAGAGTTTGAGGAACCATGTCGACAGGAGCTACCCCCCAGTTATTGTAGCCGTAGCTTACATAATTTCCAGCCGCTGTATCTTCCGTTCCATGGCGCAGAAACTCCCCTCGAACACGGTTATAACCAGGACAGGCATACACACCCTGCCTTGGCCCGAGATAGATATAGGACCCGTTGACATTAGTGTAATTGTCTTCGGGCCAAGATGCCCTCAAAATGGGCCGGAGGGCAGACGAAAACAGACTCGCATCAGGATACACGCCTTCTTGTTGTGAATAAATGCTCACCGAAATCATGATCTGACGCAGGTTGCTCTTGCATACTGCCGAATCGGCCGAGGATTTTGCCCGGTTCAACGCCGGGAGTAATAGCGCCGCGAGAATGCCGATGACTGCAAGAACGACCAGCAACTCGATCAGCGTGAACGCTTTGATTCTTGCTCTCACTTGACTCCGTTTGTTCTGTCCCAGTATCCAACGAGGTGCCGGCCACATCCCACCCGGGGACGCGCCGGCGCCTCGCTCTCCGAGGAGTAGCGAACGTTAACACGTCAGCGAGCTCTTAGCAAGAGGGACCACTGCTCGTGGAATTCGGCGTCAGGATGATTTGGGGTGTTTGTAAAGTAGTGTCGATAGTGCCCTTCTGCCAATCGGGAACCGAGACATTATGGAGTGAATAGTCCTTAAACGTGGCGGGGCCGTGGCAATAGTCCGTAGTTCCGGCGCTGTGATTTTGGTTTCCTCCGCTGGCGACACTGTACACAAAGTTAGCTGATTGGCTGAACCACCAGTCCGATGTTGCGGTAAAGTTCGACGGACCGCTGCCGTCTGCCCATGTAAGATCATCCACCTTGGCGCCACTCAACACGCATAGAAAGCTGGTAGTTTGGACCCAACAAGCTTCCGCGTAAGTGGCGGCGAGCAGTCCTCCCACTAGGAGGGACTTTTGAAGTTTGAATTTGTATTTCATAGTGCACTTTTCCTTTCGTTTTTGGTTTGTTGTTTCTTTGCTTCTTTCGCCCTCGCCATGAGAGCGATAATCGCAATGTTCATTCCTCCCCAGGCTCCATAAAAAACCGTCCGTAGCGTACGAGTCGGCTTGTTGGAAAGGTTTGGGGCGGTGGTAAATGAGTAAGCCAACTGAAGCACGCCGTTCGTAGTTCGATCGTAGATTGCGTTATTTGTGTAGATGTGCCCCTGCCATCCATTTTGGCGGGCAAACTCGGCCGCCGCGAATACCTCTTGAGCGAGCGGATTGTTGGCAGATTGGAAATCAAGGATTCTCCACTCGTCGAGGTCGAGTTCCGCTTCGGCAGCCTTTTCCTTGCCGAGGTCTTTCCTAATCCAAAAGTTCGTAATGACTGTTGGTGGCATTGAGTACGACCGCGCGGGACCATATCCGTAGCGCAGCGCGTAGTAATTGGTTCGGTGCGGAAGCGCATAGCACACGGTCATCTCCCTTGGAGGCCCATCAACCCCCGGCATAACTTCACCAGAAACGAGCAGGCGTTGCCCATCGACTTTCGACTCCACGTGGAATCTGTTTCCGTCCCACCGGACAGACCCAATTCCAACAAACATGATACCCAAGTTAAGTACTTGACGTAACGGGTCTTGCAGCCATTCGCTCGTGTAAAAGATGGAAACGGTTTTACCAGCGACCGTAGGATCCCGGTCATCCCAGGTCGTAAAGCGCTCCCCGCGTTCCAATAGGGCGTGCTCATGTCCAGACCACGACACGAGTTCTCCTGCGACCGCCAAGTTTGTCACGTCGGAAGGCGCGGTCAATTTCCTGAAGAGCAGTCCATTCGTTTGCCATCTCGCCTGGAAATACTCGAAGCTGGTTGAGTGGGCGAAGCTACCATCCAGCGGTCGAGCACCCCCGCCCATCGGAACTTTCTGTTGGAACACTAGGTTTGAAATGACGGGCGGGTGGGAAATGAAATTTTTGAACTCTTCGAGGGCCAAGTTTGCGCTGTCGGCTGATGTGGCGCGATCAGTGAATGCGCCCACTGTCACCGCCAAGACCGGCGCGAACCGGAGGATTTCGCGCAGGGAGGGTTTCAGTTTACGTTTTGACTTGGCCATGGTTTCCTTTCTATCACGGCGATTGGATGAATGAAATAGTCAGAAATAACTACTCGAGATGACTGTAAATCCTGAGCGCTTCAATTGCGCTGTGCGCGCCCAATTTTGCCAGAATGGAGGCCCTGTGATTGTTAACAGTGTTGGTGCTGATCTTCAACGCTTCGGCGATCTGTTTCGAAGCGTGTCCGGCCCCGATCAGCTTTAGGATTTGCTCCTCGCGGTTTGTTAATGGCCTGCGCTCGGGCCGTGATAGCGCGCTGCTTGCACGGTAAGCAAAGCGCGACACGCTAAAGAAAGAGGTAGTCATGTCGGACTCGACTCTCAACGCGCACCGGGTCCTCTTCAACCAATGTCTGTTGTTCGAACGCGACATTGTTGTAGGAAAGCGACGCAGATTCAAAAGCTGAAATGCTGAAATCGCCGAAATCGCCGAAACTCTGAAAGAGATAGCTTAGGGAATGCAACGGCGTGGCCTAGGTCTTGGCCGTCCGGACTAATTTGTCTGGCGAGGCGCGAAGGTCTGGGGTGGTGCGAGATAAATCGACTTGAATTCGTGGCACAGATGCGCGCTGTTGGCGAACTTCAATTCTGAAACCACGGCTTTATCGGACCAGCCCTGTGAAATGAAATCGCGAGCCAACTGGCATCTCAGTTCTCTCATCCAGCGCCTTGGGGGCTTGCCGAAGCGAAGGGTAAAGAAGCGTTCCAACTGGCGAACCGATACGCCGCTAAGGGCGGCCATGGCTGACGGGCGAAAGTCCGCCTTGCGAGCCAACGACACCCAATCCTGAACTGCATCAAGGCCGCTCTTCATTGGAGCTCCCCTTTCCGCAAAAACGCCAAACTATCAAACTTGCTCTTCAAAAACCAGTGTTGAACCCCTCACCGACCAACGAGTCTGGCTTCCGATCTAGCGCAGCTTTAGCTATTTCCTTACGTGAATATTCCTAATTATTAGCACAACGCCGGAGGTTGCAAGGACGTGAATTGTTGAATGATTGTTTACAATACGGGAGCCCCGCGTGTGTTGACGTGGCTGTCGCAGAATACCAAATGTGCGGCAGAAGAGTTCCGAGGGTGCTTAGGTCAGTCGAGGACGCAAACCAAAAAGCTTGACCCGCAGATTCCAGGCGTCACGACCGGATGAGAAATTTGTCAACTAGTTCCCGGCGTGAGTGCACCTTGAGCTTCTTGAAGAGTCGATGGGTGTGAGTGTGAACCGTTGCCTCACTGATATTGAGTGCGGTGGAGATTCCCTTAGCCGTCTGACCGCGAAGCAGGCCGGCCAGGATATCTTCCTGCCGCTCCGAGAGCTTCGCGATCGGCGCGGAGATTTCTGAGCTTGTGAAAGATTCTCAGCATGTGTGGCACGGCCGTTTTGCCCAGAACGCCACCCCACCTAAACACGTCATTAATTGCGTCCAATGCGTCTTCGATCGTGCAGGGCTTGATTAAAAATCCCTGGGCGCCAGCCATCGCCCCCCTGAGCAACGTCGAATCTTCCGGGTGTCCGGTGATAACCACGATACGCAATTGGGGCAAAAGTGCCAAAAGTCTCTCGGTACATTCGATCCCGGACATGTCGGGCAGGAAGAGATCCATCAAGACAAGATCCGGCTGCTGCTCTGGCAAGTGCTGCAGCGCCTCTCTCGCGCTGCCGTAAGAACCGATCAGTTGGAAATGCCCCAGATCAGCAATGCTCTTGAAGAAGTCCCGTAGCTCCGGGTCGTCGTCCACAACGGCTATTGTGGCTCTGGCTCTCTTCGTCATGCCGCTCCCGGTCTCTCGGGTACTCATCGACTCATCTCCAGCTCGCTTCCTGTTCCAACAGCTCCAGTTCTGCCTCCGGGTGCGTGACCGTCGGAAAGTCGCCTTTGATCTACGATTCCGAATTCTCACGCCGTGACACGAACTACCGAAGTAACGTCGGCCCTCTGTCGCGACGCTGCCCAAGCTATTCTATGTCAACTCGAAAAGCAATTTCACACCTTGTTGAATGGTTGTTTACATGGCCGCCGCAATTACGCCGAGGCGATTTTTGGGCGAATGCTATAAAAAAGGTCCCTCAAAGGTGTGTTGCTGAGGGTCTGAAAATTGATTGCGGGTGGCTGGATTTGAACTTGCCAGAGCAAGTCGAGTCATCAAGAAAACATCACACACGGAGTTCGCGAAGCATGCGAGACGCTGTTTGACGCCAGAGGTAAACCTGCCGTGACGGGACGTCACGTGGTCCGCGGTGCGGTTCGCGCGTCGATGGGGTTGCCGAGGAACATCCCGAAACTTCTTCAGAGCAAGTATCCGCAGTTCAAGACAACAGACGCTTGGGAAAAGGTCATCGTGAGTTGCTCGCTTGTCATAGCGCGGACAGTTGGCCGCAAATCGCTGCAGATAGGTCTGGATTGGCTCTGTAATGAAACGGGGACGAAGACTGGTCGCGGCCATGCGCTGGACATAAACTTGGGCTGGATGCGAATAAAACGCAGGTGGTTCTGGGAAAGCACAGGTGGTGCTTATGGCAGTGGACTGTTCACGGTCATGGACAAGTTGCGGCGACTGCCAAGTCACGGACTGAACGCGGACAGGGACTGACCGAGTTTGGGGACATTGCTCGCGTATAGCCCAACAGTTGTCGGGCCATTTGTGTGAACCCGTCGCGGACGCAGTGGGTAACTACCTGGACGTTGCGTGGGCGCCGCCATGCCAACGTGAGCACTTGCGCGGAAATGCTTCCGGATATTGCCTGGACGATCCGCACGAAGCTGTGCGGGCGAATCCCGCGTATTACGGCAGCCTTCCCGCGGACAGCGGCCAGGATATCGCGCGGATACTGGCGTTCGCGGCAGCCTTATTTTTGATAAGGGGATGGTGTCTAACCAAAATGAACGGCTTTCCATTTCCGGAAAGCCGCAACAAATGGCGTTCGGCTGAACGCCTCAAAACTCACGCACTGATGCGGAAATTCCGACGCACTGAACGGGAGTTTGAAACCGGAAGCGCAACGGAGCGGGTCGGGAGTGGAATGAACAGACGACGGCGAAGTGGAGCGCGGTTTCAGAAACGCCCGTTGAGTGCGCCACCGTATAGGTGCATGCGAAGCGATTTGTCTGCGCGGTCGGCGAGGCATGAGCAAAACCGGGCGGCCAAAGTGCCGGACATTACGTCAGATGGATATGCTCTTTGATTTTTTGTAGCCTTGCTCCAACTGTTGTTCCTGAAATCGCCTGATCTTTTCGTGCTGGCTTTTGGCGATGACGGTCAACGGGAGAATCTCCGGCCAGTTGATCTGGTGCTTGCTGCCTATTTTCCTAGCGCGATGGTTGGTCGTCAATTTCAACACCTGATTGGCCGCACCTAGCCAGTGCCTTGCCGGAATCTGGCCACTTTCGACCTGTTGCAGGAATTCACTCAAGAACGCGCGGACACAGGGAAGCAAAATCCTAAGGTGTGCCACGTCGTGGCGCTTTTCCTGGGGCACACTGGCAGCCAATTCCAGTTTGCAGGCGAGCAATGAAATGGGATCGAGCACCCGGATGGTTCTCCCGTCCCACTCTGCCTGAACCGCCAGCGCGTCCACCGAACCTGAAACACCGGGAATCCGCCGAACAATTTCAATGTTTGATTTCAAGCCGCCAATCTGGAAGGGGATGGTTCCCGCCAGCGCAGTCATCTCCACTTTATGTGGATAACCCGCCGACAGTCCCAATTGGAGAGCGATGCGCCGCACATCATCGGAACTGCCTTTGAAATCAATGTCTTCGCTCGTGAACGGCTGTAATGGTTTAAGCTGTGGTTCAGCGGGAAGATATCGTTCTGCCCAATAGTTGACCGCCTGGCCACCGATGAGAAGATAAGGTTGTCCCGACGCGTCGCGTATCTTGAGAACTTCCGAAAACTGCTGGAGGGAAAAACCCACCGCTACGCCCATTTAGACATGGCACGGGCGACCTGTTTGAAATTGGTGATGCGCCACTTGGCACCATTGCCCACCAGCGACGCCCGTTTCTGAAGCGCCGCTGCCGTTTGCGGACTGCGGCGAGCCTTGCGCGCAGCCGCCATGCGACTTCGCGCTTCCTGCCGCTTCACTTCATTAAAGTCCACCGTCTTCACCTGACCAACCCATACCGCAATCAGGGGAAAGAAGCAAGTTTGTGCACTGTAGGACTTAGTATTGAACGGCCATTCGCGGCGCTGTCTGGCCAGGTTCTGAGTGCCCGCAGGAAAGCCGGCCAGTCAAAGCGCTGACAAGGAGGCTTCCATCCCGTGTATCACATACATCTCCGCGTCACCCATTTCTGTCAAACTGACCAACATTAGATGAACTCGCATTTCAGGTCATGAACACGGGTGCGCTGGGGATTAACCGATTGTGCGCGAACCATGCAAAGCTCGGCCTGGATATTGAATAACATCGTCTCGTATGTTTAGCGCGGTCGTCCATAAAGACCTGGCCTCCGCCGAAGGTTACTTCGTCGAACACCTGGCGCAAAACGACTACTACGCCGCCGGGGAAATTCGTCCCGGCCGGTGGATCGGCGTCGGTGCGGAACGATTGGGATTGAGCGCAGGGCAACACGTCACCCGCGAACAGTTTTATGGGTTGTGCGAGAACCAGCAACCGCAAACCAGGGAACGGCTGACGTTACGACAGAATGAAAAGGATAAGCGCCGGGTGTTCTTCGACTTTACCTGTTCGCCGCCCAAGTCGGTGTCTGTCCTGGCTGTGGTTATGGAAGACGTGCGACTGGTCGAAGCTCACGAGGACGCGGCTCGAATTGCTTTCCGCGAACTGGAAACATATGCGGCAACGCGAGTGCGCAAGGCAGGTAACCAGCAGAATCGCGCGACCGGCAATCTGATTGCGGCCGCCTTCGTTCACACGAGTTCGCGCGCGCTAGACCCGCAACTGCACACGCATTTCACCGTCTTTAACGCCACGTTTGATGAAAGCGAGCAATGCTGGAAGGCCTTACAGGCAGGCGCGATGTATGACGCGATTCGTTACGCTACGGCGGTCTATCGTAACGAACTGGCGCGGCGGGTGCGGGAGATTGGCTATCGCACCACGCCGGCCCGGCACGGGTTTGACATCGAAGGGGTGAGTGACGCCGTGATGAGGAAGTTTTCCAAACGCGCCCAGGAGGTAAAAAGAGTCGTCGGTGAGATGGAGCAAAAGCTCGGGCGTAAACTCTCGAACAACGAGGTGTCGTATGCCGTGCACCAAAGCCGGACTAAGAAGCTCAAAGGTATTTCGACCTCTGAAGTCCGTGAACGCCAACTGGCACAGTTATCCGGCGAAGAAGTTCAATCGTTACGGTCGCTCGCCGGTTCTACACAACCGGGTCAAACCACTGGCAAGGAGTGCGAGCGGGAGTCGTTGGCTCATGCGGTTGCTCACGTCTTCGAGCGCCAGTCGGTGGTGCCGGAGCATGAGTTGTTGTCTGCTGCCCTGTCCCACCGTCAAGGCGAGGTGGACTTGCAGCGATTGAAGCGGGAGTTGCGGCAGTCGCCGGAGGTGGTGATAACGGAACGGGGATTGTCCACGTACAAGATTCTGGAAACCGAACTGTCCCTGATTCAAACCGTTAACATGGGCCGCGACTCGGTCGCGCCTTTGCATCCCAATTATCAACCTAGCGACTGGTTTGGCGAAGATCAGCGCCGGGCCATCCTGCACATCCTGAACACGAGCGACCGGATCACCGGCCTGCGTGGTCTCGCTGGCACGGGCAAGACCACTGCGTTGCGTGAATTGGTCAACGCCTGCCGTGTAGCCGGCATTGAACCGTTGTTCTGCGCGCCCACTGCGGCGGCTACGGACGTTCTCCGCAAGGACGGATTTGACGCTACCACGCTGCAAAGTCTGTTGTCGTCCAATCCCTCACTGTCCGAGCGCAACTTGATCGTGCTTGATGAAGCCGGGGCGGTGGGAATTGACGACATGAAACGGTTGTTTGACATTGCGAACAAGTGCCGCCTCGTTCTCTCTGGCGACACTGGCCAACACGCCTCGGTCGCTCGTGGTGATGCGCTACGGATCTTGGAGCAACACTCCGGCTTGCAGTCTGGCCAATTGACGCGCATCAGGCGTCAACGTCAGGCGGAATATCGACGGGCGGTCGAATTGGCGGCGCAAAAGCGTTCAGCAGAATCGTTCGCGCAATTGGAACGAATGGACGCCGTTACCGAACTTTCTGGCAGCGAAGTTTATGCCGCGGCTGCTCAAGCGTATCTGAAAGCCCTGAAACACACTCAAAGTGTCCTGTTGGTCGCGCCGACGTGGGCGGAGATTGAGGCGGTGACAGAGAAAATTCGCACATCATTGAAATCCTCCGGCGCGGTTTCCGGTGATGAACAGGACTTGCGAGTCTTTGATTCGCTCTCGTGGACCGATGCGCAAAAACGGGATGTGCGGCAATATCGGCCCGGCATGATGCTGCGTTTTCATCAAACCAAACATGGCTTTGAACGCGGGGAGACAGTGGAGGTTGTGACCGCAGGTGATGCGCTTACAGTTCGGCGAAAAGATGGATTAACGATGCCACTGAATCCCGCGTTGCTGGCCAAGTGTGTGGACACGGGTGAATCTCGAATGTTGAAAGTCGCCGTCGGCGACAAATTGCTCCTGCAAGCCAACGCGGTGGCGGGGCGCCAGCGCTTCATCAACGGTGAAGTGGTCCAGGTGAAAGCAATTCAAGCCGGCGACATTCTGCTAACCGATGGCCGTGTCATTCCTGAACACTACCGCACGTTCACCCTCGGCTACGCGGTCACTTCCCATGCCGCCCAAGGCAAGACGGTGGATGAAGTGCTGGTTGTCGCCTCTTCGCGTTCGTTGCCAGCGATCAACCAGCAACAATTCTATGTCAGCATTTCGCGTGGCCGTGAATGCTGCCAAGTATTTACGGATGACAAGGATCTGTTGCGTTCGCACGTCACGGACTCCAGCACCCGTGTCGCCGCGGTCGAGGCCGTGCCACCTGCCACGATTCGCCGGCACAACTTGCTGCGGCGTATTTTGCAGTGGGCCGAGCATATCGGTGAGCTGGTACGACTGAACGCCGTCTTGCGGACACAACGGCCCACTCACTCATCCCGCAGAATTTCGTCACGCGAACATATCCACACTTATGAAAACAACCGAAAGGGAGTCTCCATCCACTGAAGCGCCGGCACAGCGCAATCCCTGCCACGATACGACGGACAAGCATTTGTTTGCCCTCTGCGTCACCGCTGATGACGGCCACGACTATTTCTTTGGCACAACCCAATTCATTGAAGCGGAACTCGCGGCCAATGACGCCCTCGAGAAAAGTGAAAACGCGCCGACCGAACGCCTGGACCTCCGCTATGCCACTGGAGAAGCGGTCATCCTCGGCCAGAGTCTGCGGCGCCTGGCTCAACTGATCCAGCGCGGGGAACTGGAGAACATAAGGCCGCTCGACCGGCGATATGCTGGACTTCGCTACACCGGCCCGATCATTTCATCCATTGTCGTAACTCGAAAGGAAGTCGTATGAATCCAATCCCTTTCTCAGAGCGGCCGAGTTCGGGCTAGCTGGAAGATTGTAATGTGACGAGTGACAAACAATTGAGGGGAATCAAGCTGCAGGCCGTTCGCATGAAGCGTGACGCAGACCAGGCTCTGAACATAAAGGAGTTTGCGGTGCTGGCGGGCGTTTCCTATTCAGTCGCGCGCGAGTGGTTTCATCTGCCTGGATTTCCGGCACTGCTTGGAAAAGTGTTTTGGAGTGATTTCATGCTTTGGCGCCGAAGTCAAAGCCGACCGAAATCCCTGCCGAGTGTCAATACCTCCGAAAACGGCGAAGCCGAATACAAACTGACTCCACACAAAGCTTCTCCGCAATGGCCCGCGCGAGCGGCAAGCATCCTCGCTGAGGTCCACTAAAGCGACCGCGCGATCCATCTCAACGATTCTGGCGAATCACTGTTCCCAGCAGCTCTTGCGACTGATTCCGTTCAGAACTCTCATTCGCCCTTGAGCAATTCATTTCCCAAAAACTGTGAGGAGCGACTTGATTTTCCTGCACTCTTCCTGCATTTTTGCGTAAGTTATTGAGCTTCAATGGTAGCGCGTACGGGAATCGAACCCGTCTTTCAGCCTTGAGAGGGCCGTGTCCTAGCCGATAGACGAACGCGCCGCTGGCAACTTCTCAATGCTAGTCGCCGCGGTTGGGTTGTCAACGGGCTGTTTGAATCGGTTGACTCGGCTGCGCGTCGGTGCAGCGCGGCGCTTGTATCTTGCTTTCCCAATGCCTTTTGAATTCTTTCCGCCCCTGTGTGGTTCTGCCATAATCTTGGCCATGAAAAGCAGGTCACGGTTCACGCGCAGTTTGATGTCCGCTTTGGCGATGCTGGTCTGCAATTCGTTCATGCCGGCTTTGTGGGCGACCTCGGCGTCCACTGAGTTCGTAGGCTGGAGCACAAATGGCCCGGCGGTGTACCGCCTGCGATTCGTCGGGACACAGGTTATGCCCGGGCTACCGGTCTCGCTCAGTCCGCCGCCTGCCGATTTGCCTCCCGAGGTGCGTCGTGCCATGCTGGTTTTTCGGGCGGCGTCCAACGTTACTACGATCACAAACACTAAACCGGTCTTCGACCATTTTGTGGCGGGCTCACTCAACAACACGGTCTGGACCAACTTCATTGCGCATACGAATGGCCGATCCATGCAGATTTGGAGCGAGAGGTCGCAGCCGTTCGGGTGGCCGTTGCGCGACCCCGTTGTGAAATGGAATCCCAAATCGCTGATCTGGGGAATGCGAGGAATGACAGCCCTTTCGCCTTCCTGGCAATACGAGGGTCCGATTGGTTTCATGCCCATCACCGCTCTGACGCGGCGTCACGGTTATACTAGAGGCCACGCAATGGGTCCTGATCGAGTCGGGAATTCCTATGCGGGCAGGAAAGTCTGGTTTGTTACCCGGAACAATCAAATCGTCCAGAGGACCATTCTCCACGAAATTGTGCGAACGGTGGAGACCAGCGGGCGCGATTATACCCTAATGCTTTTCAGCTCCGATCTGCCGGAAGCGATTGAGCCAATGCGAGTTGCGCGGCCTGAAGATGGCATCTACTCGAGCGGCCCTTCGCGCTACCCTTTTTGTCTCCACGCTCCCAATGTGGTGTTTGAAACGGAACAGGGAGGAAACGTCAGCGCAGAGGTTCCCGGGTTCCAAGTCGACACAATGAAGGGTGGCGACTCCGGCTCGCCAAATATGCTTCCCCTACCGGGGGAATTAGTGTTCTGGTCCGGCCGGACCTCATCCGGCGCCAGTCCTCAAATGCAGGTGGATATGGATACCCTTTGCCGGCTCGAAAGGCTTGATCCTGCCAAATACCAGCTTCAGTGGGTGGACCTTTCAGCCTATCCGAAATACTGACTGCAGTTTGTAATTAGTAATAAGTAATGAGCGCGCCGGTGAAATTTGGCTGGCATTTTCTGGTCAACGTACGTAGCATGGCATAATGAATCGCGGTGGAAAAACGCTGGTTTGCATGGCAGGCAGCCTCGCCGTTTGTGCTTTGGCACGTGGGATCACCTCCGATACCGCTGATAATCGTCCATACCAGGGCATAATCGATCGCAACGTTTTCAGTCTCAAACCGCCGCCGCCACCCCCAGACCCTTCAGAGGTAAACAAACCACAAGTCGTTAAAATCACTCTGACCGGAATTACGACAATCTTTGGCGACAAGCGAGTTTTGATGAAGACAGCGCCGCCGCCCGGCAAACCGAACGAGGGGCCCAAGAGCGAGCAGTCCTACATATTAACGCAGGGCCAACGAGAGGGCGACATCGAGGTCCTTGAAATTGATGAGAAAGCCGGGAGCGTAAAGGTGAACAATGGCGGAACAGTCCAGACGCTCACGTTTGAAAAAGACGGCGCCAAACTGCCCGCAACACAACCACCACCTGCTGCCGGGGTTCCAGGCGCAGCGCCGGGCATTCCGGGTCTTCCGTTACCTAAACCTGCGGCTGGCGTTGCTCCGGCCCCCGGTACGACCCCAACGTTTCAGTTGCCAACGCGGATTCCGCGTGTGCCTGGCATCGGTGGCCAGACCTCTATGGGCGCAGGGATGCTTCCCTCTCCTGGTATTGGCGGCGGGGCACAGGGATTCCTGCCCGGGAATACGACTTCTCCGACAGTCTCTCCCACAATTCCGGTAAGCGGCAGCCCAGGGAGTCAGACCCAAACGATTTTGCCGGGAAGCCAATTGACCCCGGAAGAACAGGCGATTGCAATCGAAGTAAATCGCCAGGCTGGAGGTCCAGGAGCAGCTTTGCTTCCGCCGACGATGCTAAGTCCTCACCCTGGCGAAGGGACCACTACCCCCGGCACTCAGAATCCGCAGAATCCGTTCCTGCAGTTCCCAGGCCGTCCCCCGACTCCGGGACAGTATTAATACCGTTGCTTTTCGAGGCAAAGGCCGGTGGCTCGATTGCCCTACCGCGCGATTATTTGAAGCCGGGCTCCCACTTTGAAACGGAAGAGAGGAACACAAGGGTCGCGTACTCCGGTTGAAGGGACGTCCGCCTGCAGGACCGCGCGAGGGCTAATCGAAGGGCCTCCTCTCCCCAGCCCTCTCCTCCTGGAGGAGGAGAGGGGGAATCTTCGGCCGTGATCTGGAGAGTCTGATCTCCAAGAAGAAGTGGCATGAGGCCCAATGAACTTCGGTTGAGACCCCCCTCCAAACCTGTTTCTTAGGCGGTTTTTGTAATTAAAGATTCGCACGCATTCGGAGGACGCGCTATCACACATCTCCCTCTCCTCCCCCAGGAGGAGAGGGCTGGGGAGAGGTGGCCTTACATGCCCCGCCCACGTGTATATTTGTTCTCCCACGCCGGCTTCCTAGCCGGCTTCTTTCCAAGCTGATCCGCAGGCAGCGGGAAATACGTCTGA
>Ga0070738_10004221_pt1 | contig 17570 bp, 15 predicted proteins | sample Coa_R2_2_FD_66446 | JGI IMG/M metagenome (GOLD analysis project Ga0070738, IMG submission 66446) | Surface soil microbial communities from Centralia Pennsylvania, which are recovering from an underground coalmine fire - Coalmine... | ecosystem: Environmental > Terrestrial > Soil > Unclassified ...
GCGGAGACGTCGATCATGCCGGTGTAGCCGAAGACGGCGCTGCGCCAGTTTTCGGCCTTCACGTTCTTGGCCGGCCCCTTGATCACCAGCGCCAGCTCGGCCTCGTGCATGAACATCCACGGCTCGGTGAACTCCGGCAGCACGATCGTGTCGCCCGGGCCAATGACGGCGTCTTCAGTGGAGTTCTTGAGGAACATGTTCAGCGGCCGCGCCTCGATGGCGCCATGCTCCCAGTAGTTGGCGATGCAGGCCAGGATTTTCGACGGGCGCGGCAGCGGCGGCTTGAGCTTGGTGCTCTCGAGCGGCTGCGCATCCCCTTCGCGGGCCAGGCGCTCCAGGGCGGGCCGGAGCTCGTCGAAGTGATCGATGATGCCTTCCATCGTGAGCTGCGGCGTGTAACCGATCTGCACCGCGCTGGAGATGTCGACCACGCCCCGGTCAGCGATCACGCCGGGGACGACGGCGCCGGACTTTTCAAACAGGCAGAGTTTCATGCGAGCTCAATCACCAGGTGTCCGAATTCGTTCACCTCGGCGCGGTCGCCCGGGCCGAGGAGGGTGGACGAAGCCGGCTCCTCGACGACGGCCGGGCCGTGGATGACGTTGCCGGCTTGCAGCTCGCGGCGATCGTAGAGGGCGCAGGCGACGGCCTGGGTGCTGTCGTCTAAGACGATGTCGCGGGCGCCGCGGCGGCCAGCCTGCGGAGGCTCGGCGCCGCCTTCGGCGACCTTCGGGAGCGCGGGCTTCTCCAACCGGCCGAAGACGGAGACGCGCAGGCTGACCAGCTCGGCCGGCTCCTCCGGAGCGCTGTGGCTGAAGCGAATCTCGTGGGCGTCGTCGAAGGCCTTCTTGATGGCCTCTCGCGCGGACTCGTCCTCCACCCGAGACGGCAAGTTGATGGCGACGGAGTGCTCCTGGCCGACGTAGCGCATGTCGGCCGCGCGCTCGAAGGCAGCCTGCTCAGGCTTGATGCCGGCGGCGGTGATGGCCTCCAGCCCCTGCTGCTCCAGCTCCTTGTAGAGGCGCTCCAGCTCGGCCAGGTCGATGTCGGCCAGCTTGCTGAAGTGGGTGAGCACGTAGTCGCGCCGCAGATCGGCCAGCAGCATGCCGAAGGCGCTGAAGTGCGCGGGCGCCTGCGGGATGATCACCCGCTTGATGGCCAGCTCCCGCGCCACGGCCACGGCGTGCGGCGGCCCGCCCCCGCCGTAGGCCACCAGCGTGAAGTCGCGCGGGTCCAGGCCTCGCTCGGTCGTCACCGCCCGGACGGCGTTGGCCATGGAAGCAATGCCGATCGCCAGCATGCCGTCGGCGGCCCGGTTCAGCTCCAGCCCGAGCGGTTCCGCTACCTTCTCGCGGATGGCGCGGACGGCGCCCTCGAAGTCCAGGCGCATCTCCCCGCCCAGGAACGATTCGGTCGAGATTCGGCCGAGAGCCACGTCGGCATCGGTGATGGTCGGCTCCGTGCCGCCGCGGCCGTAGCAGACCGGCCCCGGCTCAGCGCCCGCGCTCTCCGGCCCCACGTGCAGCGCGCCGCCCTGGTCGATCCAGGCGATGCTACCGCCGCCGGTCCCGACTTCCTTTATGTCGAGAACAGGAATCCGAATGGCCAGTCCCTCGTTGTAGCCGCCGACGAAGTAGTCGGCGGACAGGTCGGGCGAGCCGCGGCGGATGACGCACGCCTTGGCGGTGGTGCCGCCCATGTCGAACGAGATGGCGTTATCCAGGCCGAGGGCGTCGCAGATGGCCATGGTGCCGACCACCCCGCCAGCGGGGCCGGACTCCATCATCTGGATGCACTGCTGGCGGGCCGTGCCCAGGTCGTACAGCCCGCCGCTGGACTGCATGATCAGCAGGCTGCCCCGGAAGCCATCGCCGTCGAGGCGCTGCTCGAGATTGTTCAAGTAGTTGCTGACGATGGGCCCGACGTAGGCGTTGGCCGCCGTGGTGGAGGTGCGCTCGTACTCGCGGTATTCGCGTGAGAGCTCGTGCGAGGCGGTCACGAACAGGTTCGGGTTCGCCTCCAGCAGGATCTCGCGCATGCGGATCTCGTGCTCGGGCGCGAAGTAGGAGTGCAGGAAGATGACGCCCACCGCCTCCATGCCGAGCTCGCCGATCTTGCGGGCGACCTCGCGGGCGGCGTCCTCGTCCAGCGGACGCTCCTCGGTGCCATCGGCCAGCATCCGCTCCGGCACCTCGAAGATGAGCTCGCGCGGGACCAGCGGCACGTGCTTCCGGAAGAACAGGTTGAACGACTCCGGCCGGTTGATGCGGCCGATCTCGTAGACATCGCGGAAGCCCTTGGTAGTGACGAGGGCGGTCTTCGCGCCCCTGCGCTGCAGGATGGCGTTGATGACGACGGTCGAGCCGTGGATGATGAGCCCTGCCTCCGCGGGCGAGACGCCGGTCTTGCCCATGGCGGCCATGATGCCGTCGTCCAGCCGGCCCGGGGTGCTGAGCGCCTTGCCCAGCTCGACCGTGCCCCTGGCGCTGTCGAACGCCGTGAGGTCGGTAAACGTGCCGCCGATATCGACGGCGATGCGCAAGTGCCCGTTATCGGGCCGTGCAATCATGCTGACTTCGCGTGCTCCTTCCGTGGACCGTCCGCAATAGGATACTGGCTTGGTTAGAGCTCCTCGGCCATTTCGATCTCGCTGAGATCCCGTGACCACGGCAGGAGCTGGCGCCGGCCGGTGGGGCTGAAGCCCGCGCGGCTGTAGAAGGTGATCGCGGTCTCGTTGCTCTGGGCTACCCAGAGCGTAAGCCTGGTGCGCCCTTTCCAGCGCGACCAATCGCGGACCGCGGATACCAGCGCGAGACCCGTGCGCCTGCGACGATGAGCCGGATGCACCCACATGGCCACGAGCCGCGCTGAGCGTTCATCGTCGAGCTGGCCGCCAGCCATGCCGACCCATTCGGGCTTGAGCTCGGCGACGAACGTGACTCGACTCTCGCCAGCGGACCCCTCGGCTGCCAGTCGCTGCCAGTAGGTTGCCGGCTGCTGCTGCGCGTGTTCAAGGGTTTGGCTGAACGCCTCGGCGGCATCTTCCAAGGCCAGCAGACGGAGGGCGCGAAGGCCACCATGCTCGCCGGCTCTGATCCGTCGCACGGCCGGCTGTTCGGCCGCGGCGTGCAGCACTGTCTCTGGGCCCCTCTCGCGGAGAAACATACCGTTCCTTCCGGTAAGCTGGCGGCGCTATGAAGCTGGTGACGTATGACGTTGGCGTGGGCCCGCGGGCGGGAGTGATTGTGGAGGACCAGGTAGTGGACGTGAGCGCGCTGCTGGGGGCGCGGCGGACGCTGCGGGACGTGCGGGCGCTGCTGGAGCTGGGGGAGGACGCACTGGAGCGGGTGCGGGAGTCGCTCCGGAAAGCGGCGCCGCGGGTGGCGCTGGACGGCGTGCGGCTGCGTGCGCCGGTGCTGCAGCCGCCGACGGTGCGGGACTTCTTCGCCTTCGAGTCGCACGCCAGCGGCGACGGCACGCGGCAGCTGGCAGACGCCTGGTACCGGCTGCCGATCTTCTACTTCTCGAACCCGCTGCGCATCTTCGGCCCGGACGACGAGGTGCCCTACCCTTCGGCCTCGAACCGGCTGGACTACGAGCTGGAGCTGGGCTGTGTGATCGGCCGCGAAGGCAGCAACGTTCGAGAGAAGGACGCGCTGGACCACATCGCCGGCTTCACTATCTTCAACGATTGGAGCGCCCGCGACCTGCAGTACGACGAGATGGCCGCGCGCCTTGGGCCGGCCAAGGGCAAGGACGCAGCCACGAGCCTCGGGCCATGGCTGGTGACCACGGACGAGATGGAGCCGTACCTCCAGGATGGCCGGCTGCAGGTTCGCTGCTCGCTGAAGGTCAACGGCCAGCCGTGGATGGACAGCCATGGCGGCGGGATGCACCACACCTGGGGCTCCTTTGTGGAGCGCGCCTCCCGCGACAGCCGCATCGTGCCGGGCGATGTGTTCGGCAGCGGCACCGTCAGCGGCGGGACCATCGGCGAGGCCATCCGCAAGGGCTACCCGGCTCGCTACCTGGAGCCAGGCGATCTGGTGGAGATGGAGGTCGAAGGCATCGGGGTGCTCCGCAACCGCGTCGGCGCGAAGGTCGATCCAGACCCGGACTACGAGTATGGAGCGCCGGCAATGCCGGAGGGCTGGCCGTAGATATTGGCTCTGCCGGGTGGGCGCGATGTGATACGGTGCCGGCCATGAAATTTGCTGGCTGGTTCTTCTCGGCGGCGGTGTGCCTTGCGCTCTGCGGTTGCGGGCAGGACTTCGGGTCAGTCGCGTCGAGCGTGGCCGCGCCGAGTGTCGCGCCAAGCGGCAAGCCAGCCGTCTCGGCCCCATCTAGCGCGGGCACAAGCGGCAGCCCGGAAGTCTCAGCTCCGGCAACGGCAGCAGGCGAGAGCGCGGCCCCGAAGCCCGCAGCGAGCAGCGCGACCAAGCTCCGCGTGGCGACCCAGAACCTGGCGGCGAACGCGCCGCCGTATATCGCTAAGGACCGGGGCTACTTCGCGGAGCAGGGACTGGACGTCGAGTTCGTGAACATCGGCCAGACGGACCAGATGATCGCGCCGCTGGCCACGGGCCAGGTAGACGCGATCACGGTGGGCGTGATCACGACGATTCTGAACGCGATCAGCCGCGGCATCGAGATCCAGTACGTGGCCGACGGCGGCGCGGCCAGCCCCGACCCCAAGAACGGCTTCACCTCGACCTTGAACTACATGGTGGCGCCGAGCTCGCCCATCAAGGACTGGAAGGACCTGAAGGGCAAGACCTACGGCACGCCCTCGCCCGGCGGCTCGACGCCGCGGATCGTGCTGGAGAAGGGCCTCAAGTCGGCCGGCCTGAGCCTCGCCGACGTGAGCGAGAAGATCGTGCCCTTCGGGGACATGCCGCTGGCGGTGTCCAACGGCAGCGTGGACGTGGCGCTCGGCGTGGAGCCGTTCGTGGCCAACGGCGTCGGGAAGGGATTGTGGAAGAAGTTCAAGAACGCCGCCGACGTCTATCCCGGGGTGCAGCTCGGCGGCCTGTGGTTCGGTCCGGGCATGGCGCAGAAGGGCCAGGACGCAGGCAACCGCTTCGCGATCGCCTACACGCGGGCGCTGCGCGACTACTACGACGCCTACGGGCCCAAGCGTGCGAACCGCGACGCCATCGTGGCGATCACCGCGAAGAACACCGCGGTGAAGGACACGTCGCTCTACGACAAGATGGACTGGAACTACGTGAACCCGAACTGCTCAATCAATATGGACACCTTCCAGTCCGACCTGGCCTGGTTCGGCGACAACAACTTCACGCCGAAGCTGGATTTCGCCAGGGTCGTGAACGACAGCTACTGCCAGGCGGCCGTCAAGCGGCTGGGGCCCTACAAAGGTTAGGGCTCGCGGGGCGCTACATCCCTTCGACCGGGCAGACGACGTCGAGCAGGGACGGGCGAGGGTTGGCGAGTGCTTCTTCGATGGCTCGCGGGAGCTCGGCTGGGGTGGTGACGCGGCGGCCGTAGAGGCTGTGCGCACGGGCAAGCTGCTCGAAGTCGGGCAGCTGCAGGTCCACGCCGATGACGTGGCCGTCGTAGTGGCGGACCTGGTCGCGCTTCATGCCGCCGTAGGCAGCGTTGTCCACGACGACGACCACGTCGGGGTAGCCGGTACGGCTGGCCGTCGCCAGCTCGGCAAGCTCCATCATGAATGAGCCGTCGCCGGTGATGGTCACCACCTGCCGGTTAGGCAGGGCATGCTTGATGCCGATGGCGCTGCACATGCCGTGGCCGATAGCGCGGAAGTCGCCGGACTGGTAGACCGGCTCGGGCGCGACGAAGCGGCTGGTGATCTCGCCGGTGCAGCCGGCCGCGACGACCCGTGCGTCGGACCGCAGCGCCTGGCGAACCTGGTGCTCGACGTGCCAGTGAGTGATCGGACCGCCAGAGGCGCTGCCCCGCCGCGCGATCTCCGCGAACAGCTCGCGCTTGGCCTGGCCGAGGCGCTCGAGACGGGCCTGACGCTCGGGCAGGTTCGCTTGCTGACGACTGCGGCTGGCCTCGATCAGAGCTGACAGAGCCTGCTTGGCGTCGCCGACGATCCCGATTTCGGCCGGGTAGTTCTTGCCGATCTCAGCGGGCTCCACGTCGATCTGGACGATGCGCACGCCCTCGGGGATCAGACGGTGGCCGTAGCGGCTGGTCAGGCCCTCGCTGAAGGTTGTGCCCACGGCCAGGATCAGGTCGGCCTGCTTGATGGCGGTATCGGCGAAGGCGTAGCCGCCATAGCCCGCCACGCCGGCCACATGGCTGTGCTCCTCGCTCAGGATGCCTTTGTCGGCATGTGAGGTGGCGACCGGCGCAGCCAGGAGCTCGGCCAGAGCAAGCACCTCCGAGCCGGCATCCGACCAGTGGACGCCGCCGCCGATCAGGACGACGGGCGCCTTCGCCGCGGCGAGCTCGGACGCGGCGCGCTCAATAACGGCGGAGTCGGCCGGCGCTGGCTTCGGGAGAGGCGTGAGCCAGGGTCCGTCGGGCACCTCGACCTCAGCCTCCTGCACGTCGGGCGGAAAGCCGAGGTAGATGGGACCGTAGCGGCCGGAGAGCATCAGGCAATGAGCCTCGCGCAGCGTATCCAGCACCTGGTTGGGGTCGCGCAGGGTGCGGCTCAGCTTGGTCACGGGCGCCATGACCTCAGCCTGCGGCAGCTCGTGCCAGGATGAGGGGCCGCGGCCCATGACGCTGTTCTCCACGTCGGCGCCGATCGCGAACAGCGGCACGCCCTCCTTCCAGGCTTCGGCCACGCCGGTCAGGAGGTTGGTCACGCCAGGGCCGGCGGACCCCATGCAGGCGCTGGGGCGGCGCCCAGCGCTGGCGTAGGCGTTGGCCATGTAGGCCGCCGCCAGCTCCTGCTGCGCCGGTACGAACTCGAGGCCAGGCTCCTGGTAGATGGCATCCGTAATGTCGAACAGGGGATGGCCGGACACGCCGAAGACGTATTCGATGCCAGCCTCACGCAGGAAGCGTGACAGCACGCGCGCGACGGGAAGCTTCATGGCTGGCATTATCCCGTGCGCTTTGCATCAATGGGTTGTCCGGGCACGCGTGGCTGCACCGGCTGCGAGGACCAGAGCCACCACGAGCACCGGGATGGCCGCGTAAAGGGCCATGCCGGCGGTGAGGCCGTGCGCATCCGAGACGGCGCCGACGAGGGCAGGGAACGCGAGGCCCGCCAGACCGATGGCGGAGATCACAGCGCCCGTGGTGCCTGCCTGGCCGGGACGCAGGCTAAGGTAGGTTGACTCCAGTACGGCGTAGAAGACGGCGCCAGCGAAACCAAAGACGATGGCGGCCAGCACCTGGAGTGGCGGCAGCGGTACGAAGACGAGCGTGGCAATGGAGCCCGCGGCGAGGGCGGCGAACGCGGGCAGCAGCTTGCGGCTGGCGAGGCGGCGCGTGACGCTGGGCACCGCCAGGTAACCCAGGAGGCCAGCCGCCACCATAGCCGAGATCAGCGCCGTGGCGAAGGGCGGGGTCCAGCCGCGGACCTCCTCCAGGAAGGCGTTGAGGAAGCCCAGCATCGGCTCGTCGAGCAGGCCGTGCAGGGCATCCACCACGCCGAAGAGGATCACGCGCGGATCGCGCAGCACGGACAGCACGGCCGAGGCGGCAGGCTCCGGCGGCTCGGCCTGGCGCGGCGGGAAGGTTTGGCTCGCGAGCAGGGCGGCATAGGCCAGCATGAACACGGCGCCGGCCACGAAGACCACCCGCCAGGACAGGCCGGCGGCGAGGATTCCGGCGAGCGTGAGCGGACCAAGGAGGTCGCCCGCAGCGCCATAGGCGTTCACGCGGCCGAGAGCGGCGGGCAAGTCGTCCGGGCAGAGGTCCACCAGGGCCAGCTCGCAGCCGGTGAAGAACGCATCCGTCGAGGCGCCCCAGATGAAGCCGCCCACAGCCAGCAGCGGCAGGGAATGACCCAGGCCGAAAATCAGCATGCCGGCGGCAACCCCCAGCGCGCCGAGGCTGGCCAGCCGCTTGAGCGGCACGAAATCCGCGGCGACGCGAAAGAAGTGGCCCAGCAGGCCGCCCGCCGTCAGCGATCCGACGGCGATGCCCGTCTCGGCGTAGGTCAGGCCGAGCTCCGCCCGAATAGGCTCGAGCCCGCCAAAGGGCCAGTAGGTGGTCCACTCGTCGGCGAAGCTGCACAGCACCAGCGCGGCGAGCAGGGTCAACGGCGCCCGCCTGGCGACTGGCAGCAGCCAGCGGGCTAGCCGATCAGATCATCGCTGACGGTAGCGGTAGGTCATGCGCCAAGTATGGACGATGCCGCCACCTCTCCTGAGGTGGACGCCTCTACGGCGGACGGGCAGCGGGGCTACTCGGACGTGGCGAACTGCTGGCGGTCGGCGATCTCGGCTTCTTCCTGGATCGGCGTGGGCTTGGCGTTCGCAGCCGGCTTTGACTGAGGCTCGTCAGGAGTGTCGCCGAGGGGGCCCATCTTCTCGGGATGCTTCACGCTGTCGCGGAGGGTCGGTTTTTCCATGCCCGCGGATCACGCACGGGGTGTGCCGTGCCTTTTGCATGCAAGCATGCGTTGTAGGGTCTAGATGTGGTTAGGGACGCGCCCTTGATCGGGCTGAGCATCGTCTTCGCGCTGCTGCCGCTTGGGATCCTGGCGCTTATCGTGTTCGGGGCGTGGAAGGCGGTGGCATCGGCGCGAGGCGGCGGCGCGATCACCTTTGGCGGCGTGCTCGCAGGCTACTTCTACCTGGTGGAAGGCGCCAGCCTGATCGTGGTGCTGGTAGGCGTGACCATGGTGTTGACGGCCGGCTTCGGCGCGTGGTTCGGACAGGAGTTCAGCTACCGCCCGCCATTCATCCCGCCCACGCCGGCTCCAGCCGTGGCCAAGCCCGCCGCCTCGGCCAAGCCGGAAGCGTCGGCGACGGTGGTGAGCCCCGGTCCAACGCCCACGCCAACCCTCACGCCTGAGCAGCACGACCGCCAGCAGCGGGACCTCAACCAGCAGCAGAGGACGGGGCTGACGCAGGGCATCAGCCTGGCCATCGTCGCGGCGATCCTGGCCGGCCTGCACTATATTGGGCGGCGGCTGCTGCTGCCGCTGATCGGCAGGGATCCCGCCCCGTCGCGCGTGTTCCTTGGGATCATGCTCGCGGCCTTCAGCATCACCGGCGTGGTGGCGCTGCCGGTCGCCGCGGCACAGACGGCGGGCTACCTGACGGCGGATCCGGAGGCGTTCAGCTCGACCGGCCAGCGGCCCGACCCGCCCGGCGGGGCGCTGGCGCTGGCCATCGCCGTGCTGCCGTTCTGGGGGGTGTTCCTGTGGAACATGGTTCGTGAAGCGCGCCGAGCGCGGCACCCTGAGCTTCAGATGTAAGATGCCGGGCATGAACGCGCACTTTGGGTACATGGCCATCATCAGCGACCGGCCTGAGGTCCTGGCCGATTACTACGCCAAGCACTTCCAGATGTGGGAGCTGGGCCACAACGACGCCGGGGACGTGTCCATCACGGACGGCTTCCTGAATGTGGCGCTGCTCAAGCAGCGGCCGGGCGTGGAAGGGGCCAGCGGGCGGCCCGGGCTGAGCCACTTCGGGATCGCGGTCGACGACATCCGCGAGGTGGAGGCCAACCTGGAGGAGTTCTATCCGCAGGGCGACATCCAGGCGGAGCCGGGCGACCTGCACCATGGCGAGTACCGGGTGATCGGGCCGAATGGCCTGCCGGTTAGCCTCTCGACCAAGAACTTCGGCGTGAGCGGCACGCCTCGCATGCTGCCGCGCATCCGCCACATGGCTACGTGCTTCACGCCGCCCAACGATCCGCAGGCGGATTTCCTCACCAAGGTCTTCGGGCCCAACTTCAAAGAGGTAACCACCAGCGCGGTGCGGCGGCGCGACAACGTGCCGGTGCGCTTCGTGGGCGACGGCAACGTGTGCCTGGCGCTGCTGGCCAACGGCGGGACGGGCTTCTTCAAGGCCGGCATGGACAAGCCGCACGAGGATACCTTCAAGAGCGACGCCGAGCGGGCGATCAACACCAAGACCGGCCTGCAGCACTTCGGCTTCGTGGTGGCCGACGCGCAGGCGGTGCTGGACGCGCAGCCTGAGGACCTCAAGCAGTGGAACAACGTCCGCGAGGTGCGCGACATGGCCGAGTACCGGGTTTTCGACCCGGACCTGAACGCCATCGACCTGTCGCAGCGGCGCGGCTTCGAGGTGGGCTACGACCAGTGGGCCACTGGCGCCGGAGTCATCGAATCAAGGGGATAAAAAGTGTGGGGACACCCCACACCCCGGCAGGGCTGGCAGCCCTGCACCTGCTCGTTCTAGGCTTGCTGGCAGCTTGCAGCAGTTCGCCCGCGGTTTCTCCAGCTAGTGCCTCCGCTTCCGCGAAGCCCTCCGCCGCGGCGGCCAGCAAGGCCGCGGGCACGACAGTCCGCTACGGCAGTATCCACTCGATTGGCGCCGACTCGGCGGTATTCATCGCCATGGACCAGGGCTACTTCGCCGAGCAGGGCATCGACATCGACGTGGTGGACTTCGCCACGGCAGTGGACATGATCCCGCCGCTGGGCACCAACCAGCTGGAAACCGGCGCCGGCATCACCAGCGCGGCGCTGTGGAACGCCGTGAACCGTGGTGTCACCCTCAAAGTGGTGGCGGGCACGTCGATGAGCGACCCCGGCCCGCCGCCGGCGACCGTCACGACCTTCGTTGGGCGCAAGGCGCTGGTGGACAGCGGCCGGCTGAAGACGATCTCCGATATGAAGGGCTTGAACGTGCAGGCGCCCCCTTCCGGAAACGGGGTGGAGCTGCTGTGGTCGCTGGTCTTCAAGAAGGCCGGGCTGACGCGCAGCGATGTGAACAGCATCCAGCTGCCGATCACGGAGGTCGGCCCAGCCATCCAGAATGGCAAGCTCGACGTCTCGGCCACGACCGAGCCCGCGACCACTATCCTGACCAGCCAGGGAGCGGCGGTGGCGCTGCTCCACGATTACGACGTCTACCCGCAAGCTCAAGCAGGTGTACTGATGTTCGGGCCCGAGTTCGCCAAGTCCGACCTGGCGCTCTCGTATATGACGGCCTTCCTGAAGGGCGCGCGCCTCTATAACGACGCCTTCGTTAAGAAGCTGCCGGATGCCCGGACCAAGGCCATCGCCGCCCTGACGGCCCACACCGCGCTCAAGAACGCTGCGCTCTACGACAAGATGATCGTGCCGCGCATCGATCCCAACGGCCCGCCCAACGTCAAGAGCCTGCAGGACCAGCAGGACTACTTCGTCGCCAACGGCGAGCAGCAGAAAGCGGTGGACATCAACACCGTCGTGGACCTATCACTGGCCAAAGCCGCCGCGGCCAAGCTCGGCGCCTACAACTGATCCAGCTTCGCTAACCAGCCGGGAGGCCGCCAAGCGCTCAAGCGGCGCGGGTGAGCTCGGCGTCGGTGATGACGGCTAATCCCGCGGAATGGCGGAGGTCTTCGACCAGCTGCGTGGAGTGCGGCAGGCGCTCGTCGACGACGACCAGGGCGGGGCGGATGGCGCAGACGGCGGCGGCCATGCGTTCGGGGGCCACGGCGACGGGGCGCCAGCTGTCGCCGCGGGCGACGATGGCGTTGGCCACGGCGCTGGCGTCGGCTTCCGCCGAGACGTAGACGGCCCACTGGCGGGGGCCGGGCGCCTGGCGGTGCTGCTGGTCGTAGGCTTGCAGCAGACGGCGTTTGGCGGCTTGCTGCCAGCTCGTGTCCGGAAGCTGCCGGAGCGCATCCACCAAGGCGGAGATCAGATCGCCCTCGGTCATGTTCGAAACCCACTCTCCATAACGGTGGGGGAGGGCCTGAGGAAACGGGCCCCTTGGTTGAGCCCGCGAGCTTCTACCGCCAGCCGCGCTTGGGCTGCCAGCCCAGGACGCGTCGAGCGCGGTCGTTCCTCACGGACGGCCGTGTGCCGGTGAGCTCCTGGGCCATGCTGCCGAGCTCGGGCAGCAGGCGCGGGAACAGCTCGCACAGCGGCTCGGCCACGCTGCTGTCGTTGGCCGTGGTGAACAGCACCGTGTGGCCCACGAGCGGGCGCTCGACGGCGAGACGGTAAGCCTCGGCCAGGTCCCGCGCGTCGACGTAGTTGTAGAGGACGAAGCGCGTGGGCCGGCGGCCGCCGCTTCGGCCCAGCTCGTCCATCTCCTCGGGCGAAGCCACCCACGGCGGGCGCAGCACGATGGTCGCCATGCCGCACTTCTCCGTGTAGGAGCGGGAGATGCTCTCGCCTGCCTGCTTGGAGAGCCCGTACGCGTCCTGCGGCCGCACCGGGTGGTCTTCGTCGATGGGCAGGTAGTCGGGCAGGAAGTCACGCGTGCGGTAGTCCCAGCCGAGCACCGACTCGCTACTGGTCGACACCACGCGCGGGATGCCCAGCCGGAACGCCGCCTCGTGGACGTTGAACGTGCCGAGCACGTTGGTCCGAAAGGTCACGTCGTCGCTAGTGATGCCGTAGCGATGCACGGCCGCCAGGTGAACCACGGCCTCGGCGCCGGAGAGCGCGCCGAACACCTGCCCGAGGTCCGTGATCTCGCCGGCCAGATAGCGGATGGCCTGCTTCTCCGGGCCCGGCACGCGGTCGAAGACCGTGAGCTCATGGCCCGCAGCGGCCAGCTCGCGGACCACCCACTGGCCCAGCTTGCCCATCCCGCCGGTAACGGCAATCCTCATCCGCCGGATGGCGCCGCCACCTCGGCGCTCGCCGGGGAGCCGGCCAGGCGCTCGGCGATGGAGGGGCGGAGAGCCGGGCGGGCTCGCTCGTGGCACCACTTGCGCCAGGCGGTGATTGAGACGTCCGGACGGTACAGCCGCTCCGGCGGAATGTCCATCAGCTCGATCATCCACTGGTCCTGGAGGCGGTTCTGCAGGCCGTAGTAGACCCAGCGCAGGAAGGCGCGGTAGCGCAGCCGCCAGAGGAGCGCGTCGAGGCCGTGCGTCCAGCGGACGGCCAGGAACAGCGCCAGGTGATGGCCGGCATCCACGGGCACAAAGATCTCCCAATCCACCCAGCCGCGCTGCTGGACGCGGAAGATGCAGGGCAGGCGCGCAGCCAGCCCGGTGGCGCCGCGGCGGGCCTTCTGCCAGAAGCGCTTGGGTCCGGGCCACAGGCCAATCCGTGGGTAGGTGTCGCGCATGACCGCTTCGGTCCGGAGCCGCAGCAACCAATGGTCGTCGTCGCTGGCGACCATCCGAACGCCCTTCGACCAGGCAGGAACCTGGCGCAGCCAGGTCCACACCGCGGTCCGGTGCAGGTACTTGGCGTGGCCCTCGTCGATCGCGTTCTCGCAGGCGTAGCGCCAGTTGCCGCGGCGGACCTCGGCCAGCCCTTCAATCACGGCATCCGGCGCCAGCAGCTCTTCCGGGATGTCCTCCTCGACGGCCGGAGGCGGCTCCTCACCAACGTACACCCACACCAGGCCGGCTCGTTCCTCGACCTGGTAGGTCTGCACGCGCACGACCTCTTTGCCGCAGATGGGCGAGTCAGGCCCATCGGTAAGCACGACCGCAAGCTCCCCGGTACATAGGTCGTAGGTCCAGCCGTGGTAGGCGCAGGTGATGAGGCCGGGAAACTCCCGCCGCCCGGCCGACAGCGGCACGCCTCGGTGCGGGCAGCGGTCGCGCAGCGCGTGGATGCCATCCCGGTCGCGAATGAGGACGATCTTCTCGCCGGCGAGCGTCACCGCGCGCGGCTTGCGGCCGACGTCTCGCGAGAAGGCGATTGGGTACCAGTAGTTGCGAAAGCCTTCGACCGCGGCGTCGTAGCGCGGCCAGGCGCCGGCCACGTCCTCCTGGCTGGCAGTGCGGCCGGCTTCCATCGCGGCCAATGATGCCACTTCCGCCTCAGACGCGAGGCAGGTCCTGGAGGCCCAACTCCTGCAGGATCTCGGCGGTGTGCTGGCCGATCGTGGGCGGCGGCTGGTGCCCGTCGGCGGGGGTGGCGCTGAACTTGGGCGCAGGAGCAATGGTGGACAGCGCTCCCTTCTCGGGGTGAGTCGTGTCCAGCTTGAGGCCGAGGTGCTGGACGTGCGGGTCGGCGAACATGTCCTCGAAGCTGTAGACGGGCGCGAAGGGGACGTCGTGCTCCTGCAGGATGGGCTCCCATTCGGCGCGCGAGCGCTTACGGAACTCGGCCTGGAGCAGCTCCTCGAACGCGTCGAAGTTCTTGACGCGATCGGGGCGGGTCTTGAAACGCTCGTCCTCCAGGAGGTCGAGGCGGTTGACGGCTTCGAGCAGCCCGATGGTGAACTTCTCCGAGCCGGAGACGTGGACGGTGATCAGCTTGCCATCGGCGCAGGGCAGGGCGAACGACTGCGACGCCCGGGCGCGGACGCGCGGATCGCCGGGCTCGCCGGTCTGGAAGTAGTTCGAGACCTCAGAGGCGAGGAAGCCGGCCGTGGCGGCCACCATCGAGAGGTCGATGTACTGGCCCTGCCCGGTCTGCTGGCGGGCGTAGACCGCCGCCAGGATGGCGTAGGCGCCGGTCATGCCGGTCATGCAGTCGGAGAAGGCGGGCCCGACGATGCGCGGCCGATCGGCCGTGACGAGCTGGCCGGTGAGGCCACTCATGCCCTGGCCCACGCCGTCGTAGGACGGCCGGTCGCGATAGGGACCGGACTGGCCGAAGCCAGTGATCGAGCAGTAGATGAGGCGGCGGTTCCAGTCCTTCACGCACTCGTAGTCCAGCCCCATGCGGGCCATGACGCCCGGACGGAAGTTCTCGACGAAGACATCCGCGCGCTCGAGCAGCCGGCGCATGACCAGCTTGCCGATCTCGGAGTGGGTGTCCAGCGTGATGCTGCGCTTGTTCACGTTGTAGGCCACGAAGTGGGGGCTGTAGCCACCGCCGGAGAAGGTCCGGAAGGGATCGCCGGCGCCGGGCTGCTCGACTTTGATCACGTCGGCGCCAAGGTCCGCCAGCAGCCGGCTGGCGAACGGGCCGGCGATGAACGTGGCCAGCTCGACCACGCGGAGGCCCTTCAGCGGGCCGCTACTTGCCATACGGTGACACAATACCGGCATGAGGGATTTGCCGGCGTCGGTACACATTCGTGAGGTTGGCCCACGGGAGGGGATTCAGATCGAGCGGCAGCCGATCGAGACGGCGGCCAAGGCGCGAATCGTGGACGCCCTCGCGGAGACCGGGCTGCAGGAGATCGAGTTCATCTCCTTCGTCAACCCGGAGCGGGTGCCGTCGATGGCCGACGCGGAGCAGGTGGCGGCGACGATTCGGCCGAAGCCGGGCGTGAAGTACGAGGGCATCTGGCTCAACCTGCAGGGGCTGGACCGCGCGCTCGCTCTGCGCGACAAGCCGCTGCACCTCAGGCCAACCTGCGGCATCCCCGCCAGCAGCACCTTTGCGCAGAAGAACACCAACCGGAGCACCGAGCAGGCGATTGACGAGCTGCCGAAGTGGGCGGCGCGCTACAAAGAGCTGGGCTTCGAAGACGTCGAGCTGCTGATCTCCGCGGCTTTCGGCTGCAACTACGAGGGGGACGTGCCGCCGGCGCGGGTGTTCTCGCTGGTGGAGACCGGGATCCAGAAGGCGGCGGAGGCCGGCGTGCCGGTGCGCGAGATCGAGCTGCTGGACACGATGGGCTGGGGCAACCCGCTGCGCATCAAGCAGGTGGTCGGCGGCATCCAGGACCGCTGGCCGGACACGCCCATCAGCCTGCACCTGCACGACACGCGAGGCACGGGGCTGGCGAACTTCATGGCGGCCCTCGAGATGGGCGTCGCGTCCTTCGACGCGGCGGTCGGCGGCTGGGGCGGCTGCCCGTTCGCGGAGCACAAGGGCGCGGCCGGCAACATCTCGACAGAGGACACGGTCTTCCTCTGCCAGGAGCTCGGCGTCTCCACCGGGATCGACTTGAACGCGTTGATTGAGGTCGCCCGGCTGGTGGAGTCGACGATCGGGCGCGGACTGCCGGGCAAAGTCAAGACAGGCGGCAACCTGGCCAACTACCGAGCCCGCGCCGCGGTGGCCGCCTGATGGCGGTAAGCGCCGCGCCGAAGCTCGACCCAGTCACGCTCGAGGTGGTGCGAAACGCGCTGCCGGCCATTACGAACGAGATGTCCGTGGACCTGCAGCGGACTTCGTACAACATGATGATCTACGAAGTCCGAGACTATTGCTGCGCTCTGCTTGATGTCGAAGGGCGGCTTCTATCCCAGAATATGGGCGGAGTGTCCCATTTCGTGGCGGACCTTGGCGTCGTCATCAAAGACGGCGTAGCGCGCTACGGCGCGGATGGCTTCAAGCCCGGCGACGTGATCATCACCAATCACGAGCGGGTGGCCGGGCAGCACCTGAACAACATCGTCATCTACACACCCATCTTCTTCGAGGGCGAGCTGTGGGCCTTCGCCGTCGTACGGGCGCATTGGGTGGACGTCGGCGGCATGAGCACCGGCTTCGGCGGCAGCAGCGGCGTCACCGATCCCTGGATGGAGGGGCTGCAGCTCGACCAGGTCAAGATCTACGAGGGCGGCAAGCCGGACCACAAGGCGCTCAAGATCATCCGCGACAACATCCGCTTCCCGGAGTCCTCGATGGGCGACCTGCGCTCGCAGCTGGCCGCATGTGCGCTCGCCGAGCGGCGAGTGGTAGAGCTGCTGGAGCGCTATGGGCGGGCCACCATCGAAGCCAGCATCGAGACGATCTTCGCCCAGAGCGAGGCCAAGTGCCGGGCCGTCGTGGCCCAGATCAAAGACGGCGAGTACGAGGCCGAAGCCATCTTCGACCACGACTGGGTCGAGCGCGACAAGCCCGTGCCGATCAAGGTGAAGGTCATCGTCAAGGGCGACGAGATGACCATCGACCTGACGGAGTGCTCGCCACAGCGTCGCGGCGCCATCAACTCCCGCACCCTGGCTGCGCCCTACATCGCCTACAAGGCGTTGACCGGCCCGCTGGAGCCGGTGAACGAGGGATCGTTCGCCGGGCTGCGGGTGATCATCCAGGAAGGCAACATCATGATGGCGCGCTACCCGGCGACGATGGCCGCCTGGAGCCTCCCGCTGCCGACGGTGGTGGACACCATCGTGACGGCGCTGGCGCCGGCGCTGCCCGAGCGCGCCCCCGCGGCGCACCTGGGCACGCTCGGCGGAGCGATCGTGTTCTTCGGAACCAACCCGGACACCGGCAAGGGGTTCGTGCTGCAGAGCATCGAGGGGGGCGGCTGGGGCGGCCGGCCCTGGGAGGACGGCGAGTCGACGACCGTTTCGGTGTGCCAGGGCGACGTGCGTAACGCGCCCATCGAGAACATGGAGCTGAAGGTGCCGGTGCTCATCGAGAGCCGCGCCCTACGCGTAGACTCGGCCGGCCCCGGCAAGTACCGCGGCGGCTTCGGCATCGCGACGCGCGTGCGGAACCTGGTGGAAGGGCGCTGGAACCTGCCGGGCCCGCACGGCCGCGGGCAGATGCCGCCCTGGGGCCTGTGGGGCGGAAAGTCCGGCACGCCGGCCACGTCGATGCTGCGCCAGGCGGGCGAGGAGGATTTCCACGAGAACGAGGGCCAGCGCCTGCTGGTGCCCGC
>Ga0070738_10004224_pt1 | contig 17564 bp, 18 predicted proteins | sample Coa_R2_2_FD_66446 | JGI IMG/M metagenome (GOLD analysis project Ga0070738, IMG submission 66446) | Surface soil microbial communities from Centralia Pennsylvania, which are recovering from an underground coalmine fire - Coalmine... | ecosystem: Environmental > Terrestrial > Soil > Unclassified ...
TAGAGTTTGGAGTGCATCAATTGTAGGCATTGATGCTGTAAAAGTAGGAGTCGAAGTTGATGTGTCCGGAGGTTTGCCAGGAATTGTTGTTTTGGGACTTCCAGATTCAGCTATTCAAGAGTCTCGGGAACGAGTCAAAGCGACTCTGAAAAATGCTGGTTTTGCTTTCCCTATGAAAAAAATTGTGATTAACCTAACACCAGCAGATTTACGCAAAGAAGGTCCCTGTTTTGATTTACCTATTAGTGTCGGAATCCTTGCTGCTTCTGAGCAAGTTAGTGCTGATCTGTTGGGAGATTATTTGTTTTTAGCGGAAGTTTCATTGGACGGGACTTTATTGGCTGTTTCTGGTGTTCTACCGATTGCTGCTACAGCTCACAACATGGGTATTGCAGGTCTAGTTGTTCCTTATGATAATGCCCAAGAAGCGGCTGTAGTGGAGGGATTGGCCGTATATGCGTGTAAGAATCTTTCTGATGTCGCTAATTTTTTAAATCATCCAGAACGTTATAAACCAGTGCAACCTCTAGAGGTTTTGCATACGACTTCAAGACAAAGTAAAACTTCAAGACAAGTAGATTTAAAGGACGTAAAGGGACAGGCTCATGCTCGCCGTGCTTTAGAAATTGCTGCATCTGGTGGACATAATTTAATCTTTGTCGGACCACCAGGGAGTGGTAAGACAATGCTAGCACGACGTTTACCAGGAATTTTACCGCCATTAACTTTTCCCGAAGCTCTAGAAGTGACTCGCATTCATTCTGTGGCGGGTTTATTGAAAAATAGGGGGTCATTGGTACGCGATCGCCCTTTCCGCAGTCCACACCATTCTGCTTCTGGTCCTTCTCTTGTTGGTGGTGGTAGTTTTCCTCGTCCTGGAGAAATCTCGCTAGCACACCAAGGGATACTGTTTCTAGATGAGCTCACTGAATTTAAGCGTGATGTCTTAGAGTTTTTACGCCAGCCTCTAGAAGATGGCTACGTGACCATTTCTCGAACTCGGCAATCGGTCATTTTTCCTGCTCAGTTTACTTTAGTCGCTAGTACTAATCCTTGTCCTTGCGGTTATTATGGCGATCTGATTCAGATGTGTACATGTTCTCCTCGTCAACGAGAGCATTACTGGGCAAAGCTTTCTGGACCTCTAATGGATAGGATTGATTTACAAGTGGCAGTGAATCGTCTCAAACCAGAAGAAATTACTCAACAACCAACAGGAGAATCGTCTGCACAAGTCCGAGAACGAGTTCAACAAGCACGCGATCGCGCTGCACGTAGATTTCAAGAAGAACCGAATCTCACTTGCAATGCGCATATGCAAAGTCGTCATCTCCAAAAATGGTGTAGTCTGGATGAGGGGAGCCGCAACTTATTAGAAGGGGCGATCAAAAAATTAGGTTTATCTGCAAGAGCAAGCGATCGCATTTTGAAAGTGGCACGTACCATTGCAGATTTAGCTGGGGATGATGACCTCAAAACCAACCATGTGGCTGAGGCAATTCAATATCGCACCATTGATAGAATGCACTAGTTGCGAAGGTTACCAAAACTTATAACTGTTACTACTATCATGTTTATGGTAGCATAAACATACTTGTAACAAGTAAAACTAATGACTGACAAGCACAAGGGTGGCAAAGGCAAAAAAGCATCATACACAACAAGTGTCATGAGGGTGCCAGATCCAGTTAAGTCGCAAGTAGAGAGCATAATACAAAAATTCCACGAGCAAAGAGAAGCCCCACCGCTTAAAGTCAATCAGATAGAAGCTTCCGTTGTCATCAGGTTATTCGAACTCATTAGTAAGAATTATCGAGTCTTGGATTGTGGATATATTCCCACTAGTCACGAGCTAAAAAATGGGTATGTCCCAGAGGATACTTTTCGAGACTTGCACTTAGTGCAAGAGTACATGACTTTAGCAGACCGGGTTAACAAAGTCCTCTGGCAGATTGACAATAGTTGGCCTGGTCTAATGTCTATATATGAGTCTAGTAGTAGTTGGGACACGTCAGGTGACCCAACAGTTTATCAAGCAGTAAACTTATTAATCGAATACAGATTAATAAAAAGGCCTGATGTTAAACCAGCAACCCTGAGGGAAGTTTTTGATTGGTACTCCCAAACAAGATCTCACTACTACGACTGGAAAGAAGCAGCAAAATTTGCATTAGTGCATGGATACTTATCAGTGTTTGCTGCACTTTACGAGTGCGATCGCCCCATAGACAGAGCTAGTTATTGGGATGCGTATTACAAAAACAATTTAGCCAAACCTGACATAGACTTCTGGAGTTGGCGAGGTAACCCAGAGATAAATAATATTCCTGAATTAGTAGAATTATTCTCACTACCCGAACCCAACAGCTATGCCAAAAAAGTGTTATTGAAACTCCCCTTAAAGATTGATCCATTCTTCAAAATGAATATTAATAACAAGTTAGAAGAACTATTCAGAGGGAGTTCTCAAGGATACTTTGCTCAATTCGAGGGATTATGGGAGCAACGTAAGATCTATTACAACGAATGGCGCAAATGGCATGAGCACGCCTGTCATTTCTTGGGTCAAGAAAGACTAAATGAAGTTTACTTTAAAGTCTTCGGTGTTACACCAGAGTTTGTTGAATATGTCGGCGATTACATCCGTAAGGAGCAAACAGCAAAGAGAGCCAATGAACCTGTAACAGTCAAAATGCATTGGTCTCAAGTGCTGGGTATATCAAGACATGCTGATCCTGCTGAAGTTAAGAAAGCATATAGGAACTTGTGCAAACAATACCATCCCGATGTTAACAAGTCCCCAGAGGCAGAAGATATCATGAAGCGAGTCAATAATGCATATGCACAATGGGAGAAGCAATCTCAATCTTTTAGCTTCTAGATGCACGTAGAGACCTAGCATCGCTACGTCTCTACCTGTCACCCTATGTTCTAATTGCTTAAAAAGCGTCCTTAATGTTATCAACAGTACGTTTCACAACATTCTTTGTTTTGTCCACTGCTTTCTGAGTCCGATCCGCATCTTCTTCTGCTCTTTTCTCAATGCGTGCTGTATCTCTGTAAGCTCTGCGCTCAACAAAACTACCATTATCGTCCGTTGCTTGGTCAATGCGAGCCGCATTTTTCTTTGCAGTTTGCTCAACTCGATCCGCTGTGTCGCGGATGAAACCCTTAGCTCGCCCAGCATCTTCACTTGTTTTCTCTTTAACCTTATCACCCAAATCGGCTGATGCAATTAAGTTTGAAGTAGAGTCAGCTAATGCTGAGGTATGTGAGAAAAAAGCACCTTGCCAAGCGCTGATCATCACTAACAAGCAAAGCAAACCTGTAGCCAAAAAGCGTCCAAAAATTGAAAGTTGCTTTGTAAAAAAATTCAGTTTCATAGAATACAATCTTCGTGAGATTTAGCATTCTATTTTTACTCTATCTAGCTCCTCAACCATATCGTGCCATAGACAGAAGCTCTCTCATCATAAGGTGTTAAATAAATTTCCCTCTTTGAATAGATTCACAAAAAAATTAAGCCTTTAACAAAGATTCTCCACCATCAATCCAGACTTCAGAGCCAGTGATGTGACTAGAAGCATCTGATGACAAAAACAACACCAATTGTGCAACTTGCTCTGCCGTTCCAGGTTTACCATCAGTCAAAGGAATTTTTCCTTCAGGAAAATCAACAGGTTCATGTAGATGTTCTAAATCTCTTCTTTCGGTACTGTCGTCAATATTTGTTGTAATAGCACCAGGACAAATCACATTAACACGAATACGATCCTTAGCAAGTTCTAGAGCAACCATTTTTGTAAATGCAACTTGTGCTGCTTTGGTGCAAGAGTATGCAGTTGCACCAGAGTTACTGAACATGCGCGTACCATTCACAGAAGAAGTAATAACGATAGCTCCTCCCTGCTTTTTCAAATAAGGAACAGCGTACTTAACTGTTAAGAAAGTTCCTGTGAGATTAATGTTGATGGTTCTATTCCACTCTTCGGGTGCTAATTCATCTATAGGTGCCCATACACCATTAATCCCAGCGTTGGCAAAGACAAGGTCTAAATGTCCCCACTTGTGTATAATTTGCTCAATTGCTTGTTGCATTTGCTCTGGATGGGAAACATCAGCAACTAATGGTATTGCTTCACCATTGTTATTTTGAATTTCAGCTACAGTTTCTTCTAACTCTTCTTTTGTACGCCCTAGTGCCGCGACTTTAGCGCCTTCTTTCGCAAACAACTTTGCTGTTGCCTTGGCGATCCCCGAACCTGCTCCTGTTATCAGAGCTACTTTACCTGGAAGTTGCATAATTTTTTAAACTAAGAGATTATTGGGAGATTATTTGGCTATTGTTGAGTTATCTCATCACCAACTAATAACTACTTAGCTATGTAACATTAAGATCTGTTTTGATTCATACTGCTATTGATAGAAAGTCTTGCTCACTCTAATTGCATAAATATTGGGTAGTAGTATGATCGTTCGTGTGATGCAGCCGACGATGAGTTAACTGTTGACTGTTCATAATCAACAGTTAACAAACGCAACCAGTACTTAGCTTGAACCGACAGAAGCTCCTCTGCTCATTCAGCAACGCCTAGCAGTTAGGCGCGTATACAGTTTTAGACTTCATCGTGGGTACAAGGTAGTGGATCATCCCCACCGGGAGACCAAGGATTACATCTGAGGACTCTTTTGATTCCCTTAGAAAAACCCTTAACAGGTCCATAGACTTCAATCGCCTGAATTAAATAAACTTTACATGTTGGATTAAACCTACAATGATTATGTTTTTCAGTGTAGTACAAAAGAATAAAACATGAAATAGCAATAAAGGTTACTAAAATTGAGGTTAGCACAACATAAAGGTTAATGATAAAAAGACCAGCTTTTGTTATGAAGTATGCACTGTTTCTTCCAGATGAAAAATCTGTACAAGCTTTAATTAACTGCGTCAAATAAATCCTTAAAGATATAGGACGACTGTGAGGGGAAGAACTGCTTGCAATCAATGGAGATGTGAAATTAATCTCTGTAGCTCCACTATGAATTGAAGTTCGTACTAAGTTTAATTGCTCAGAATAGTATTCATCTCTAGGTCTTTTTTTTTATAAAGAACTGGAGTTAAATCCTCCGAAATACCTTCCAATTGTATGGCATTACAGCCTAGCTCATAGGCAAATTCAATTGATTCCCCTGCACCCAAAGCAGTATAAAAACCGACAGAAAATTCAATAGCAGCTTTATCACCTATTGACTGACTCATACCTATAACATAGTTGATGTACTGTGATATAGCTTTCGCTTGAAAATCTGAATAGCAAGCATTTAACACAACACATTCGACCCTGCTGGAAAAGAGTTTGAATAGGCTTGCTAGTGCCTCTGAGCTTACTAACTTTTCCTGACCAGTAACGTCTTCAAAGACTAAGCCGTTTTTCCCTGCTCCATGACCACTAAAATGTACAACTTGCGGCTTAAAATCCAACATGGCTTGCTGAATATCCCTTGGTCGTGTTGCACTAGTTGAGTTAATGGGCATTTTGCCATATCCAGCCAAACGTAACCGCTCTCTAACTTCCCTCTCTTCTTCTTGAAGACGCAAACTTACTGTTCCCTTTGGGTTTGTGGCTAACAAAAGGATTGATTTTAGAGCGGCATTGTTAGTCATAAGCATAGAAAAATTAGGTTTGCCTTCGATTATAATTTTATACGTATGAGGCAAGGAACTTCAAAGGAATAAAATCACCAATAACAAGAATGATAATAATTGTTTTTTAAATACCACTTCTTAGCTTTTGTTGATTAATTTATTCTTTGGAAGTCGCTAGGATGAGAAAGACCCCATGCTGGGAAATCTACCCCACTTCATCTACAATTACCTGAACGCTCTGCCCCCACTATTAACCGTCTCTCCTTAGAGAATCAATTGCTGAGTCAATTAACTCAACTGCTGATGTCTCATAGTGATAAGTCTTAAATTTAAGATCCGATAGTTAGCCATTAGTAACGGGAAAATCACATACTGAAATTCACTGCCCTGGCTCTTATGGCAAGCTATACAAAACAAGTGCATGATTTGCTTAAAGTAACCAGGATAGTAATCAACAGGCATTGCTGAATGCTCATTCAGCAATGCCTGTGTAGGAGCATGTCACCTTAACTAACTTCATCGAGTAGAGCTAAAAATCGTCGGATTAAACCAACTGTCACCGCTGGCAGTTCTAAGTGCGGTGTCAATCCCACATCATCTATCTGTTGAAAAACCCGGATTGCTTGTGGATTCATCTGAGCAAGCCGACGACCAATTTCTGGTCCGGTAAATTGGGACTTTTCCCCCCAAAGGATAGCAGTGGGAGTTGTCAGTTGTTGAATATAAACAGACAAATCAAAACACAAGTTGCCCCGTAAAAAAGACAGCGCCGCGTATTCAGCATTTGGTTGCTGTGCTGATTCTAGGTAAGCTTCGACAATTTCGTCATACACTCGTGAGGGTTGTGCAAATTGCCGTTGTTCTAGAAAGCTACGAATACCGTTACTAGTGGCGACTCCAGCACTATAAAGCAATCGGTCAACAATAGGAACGTTTGCTATTTGGGCAAAAAGACTCCTAGAATAATCTTCACCAAAGTCAGAAAGCCCAGCAGGTGTAGTCAGAATCAAGGATTTGAATAATTCGGGATGAGCGATCGCCACTCGAATTGTAAACGCCGCTGTCAAAGAAGAAGCAATCACCCTAACTGAGCCATTGCAAGTCTGTTGTAAAAATTCCTGAATCGTTGTCAAATAATCTGGGATTATGTAATCCCGTGCAGGATGCTCTGATCTTCCCCAACCAATTAAGTCTGGTGCAATAATGCGATACTCTGTGGCAAACGCTGGATATAATTTCGACCATTCATAAGCAGAAGACCCACCACCAAAACCATGCAGGAACACTAAAGTGTCCTTCTCTTGATTAGTGGTTGCATTATCTTGCCAAGGTGCGTCAGTGTTGGTATAGTATACCATCCTACCCAATGAGGTTATTACCGAGCGTTGCTCAAATCCTAATGGCTGAAACATGGTGTTTGTTGATTTTCAAGGTTGATTTGTTAAAAAAACTAAACTAATTTAGCTTTTTGTACTATAATCTCCCCATAAAACTCCCATACAGAGAGTAGACGCGGATGTGACCGTTTCTGTTTCTAATTAAGAACACGTAAAATAACTAAACTCCTTGTAAAGATTTAGTGATTTTTTTAAATTTAATAAGGTTCTAAAAATAGAAAATACTTTGGATTGTAAGGATTATACGGGTAGCTTCTGCAACTTTAGGTACAAATTCTTCCAAGCTTTTTATGTTACTTTATCAGAAACATCACTGATAGTTCTAAGTATTGAGAGTACTCAGAAGTTACTGAGCTAGCAAATTTTTGATACTGCTTACTGGTGAAATGGCTTTCAACCAAGGATCAGGTGTAGTTAGCAAAAAACATAGCTCTCTCATCAGTGCTGCAATTATTCCCTAGGCGATGATAGTACGGGGTGGCATGGTGAAGCAAGCATGTCTTGAGTCATTTACACTTGACGGATTTGATATCCAAAATCAAATTCTAGGTTCAGTTTCCCAATGTCGAATGGAAGAAGCCATTGATACTGAAGAAGTAGCTGTTCCTAAGTGTATCCTTTTAAACTTGGAAGATTTGAAATGTTTTGAAGTTGTAGATCGTCAGTATGAACAGTATGGTGTGATTTTTAATAATGGTATAGCGATACATCCTTCAAATCCAGCATTTCCTGCCCACTCTGGTCTGGTCGTGTTAATGGCAGCACCGAAGAGTGGATTTTTAGAAGCTACATTCTTGCGTCCCGTTAACTTTGTTAGTACCTTTGTTACAAGTTCCCAACGACTAGTACTTTCAGCTTATAACAACGAGCACCAGTTACTCGATCAAGCTGTACTCCCAGAGCCAAATCTTGCCAATTCTGACTCTACATTACCCTCCAATATATTACTATCAATATCAGCAAGCAACATCCATCGGGTTACCTTTTGCGCTTTTGATGGTCAATTTATCATTGACGATTTTAGTTTTTGTTTCTGACACTTAGTCAGGGAGTGGGGAGTTAGGAATAGGGTGTGGGGTGTGGGGTGTGGGGTGTGGGGTGTGGGGTGTGGGTGTGGGTGTGGGTGTGGGTGTGGGTATAGGATAAAATATCCCCCTTGTCATCCTTGTCATCCTTGTCATCCTTGTCATCCTTGTCATCCTTGTCATCCTTGTCCTCCTTGTCCTCCTTGTCCTCCCTGTCCTCCTTGTCCCCTCTGTTCCTGGTGCTCCATCTATGACGAAACGGGACAACCAATTTGATATATCTTGCCATTTCGTATTTGCATCACTGGATGATTACACCGACGCATCAACTGTTCATCGTGGGTGGTGACAATGACTGTTATCCCAAAAGAGTTTAATTTCTGCAGAATCTGCATGACTTGCCAGGAATTTGTGGGATCGAGGTTGCCAGTTGGCTCATCAGCTAAAAGCAGTGGTGGTGTTCCCACGATTGCTCGAGCAATGCTAACGCGTTGTTGCTCTCCTCCCGAAAGTTGATTGGGAAAGTACTCAGCTAGCTTCAGCAAGCCTACCATTTTTAAAGTCGCTTCTAAACGTCGTTGGATTTCTTTACGGGTATAGCCTTGAGCTTGCAGTATGACAGTTATATTTTCAGCTACCGTCCGCTGAGGGATCAGTTTATAGTCTTGAAACACAACACCAATACGCCGTCTCAACAACGACAAGCGATCGCCGCGCAAAACTCCCATATTATGCTGATTAACAATGACTTCTCCTTGGGTTGGGAGTTCATCGCCATACAGAAGCTTCAAAAGAGTAGATTTCCCTGAACCACTAGGTCCTGTGATAAACAGAAATTGTCCCTGTTTAATCTCTAGGTTCACACCCGATAAGACACTTACTCCGTTGCTGTAAGTTTTTGTGACTGAGCGTAGTAGCACCATAGCAGTCATACTACTGCTATGAGACTCTTCTAATTGGTCCTCTTGAAGATAATTTGTAGTTAATACGGTCATTACAGCAGTTTAGCTCATAAGCTTAGGATTCCCAGGTTTAGCCTGAGAATCTCGCGTGGCTAGCTAAACTCCAGAATTTTGTTAAAAAACATGATAGACCAAAGCTTTTAGGGCAAATTCAGGTAAAGCCAACATTCGTCGCCAGCGCCAAGGTTCTTGATAAAGTCGATATAGCCATTCCAAATTGTTGTTTCCTAACCATGCAGGAGCACGACGTTTTATTCCCGACCAAATATCAAAACTGCCACCAACTCCAATCCAAATAGCGTGGGGACACAAATGGCGGTTTTGGGCAATCCACAACTCTTGACGAGGCACTCCCAATCCAACCAAAATGATCTGTGGCTGCAATTGAGTAAGAGTTTGACGCAATTGCTCTTCTTCTTGTTGTGAATGAAAGCCAGAATAAGTCCCTGCTACAACTAAGCTGGGAATTTGAGAAAGCCAATACTCTGCTGCTTTAGCAGCTACGCCAGGTTTCCCTCCATAAAAAAATACTTTTGCATTGGGTTCCCTGTGTCCCAGTTCTTGCAACAATTTTTCTGCTAATTCAATTCCTGGAGTTCGTTGCACTTTTTGTAATAGCAGCCACCGCACATACAGCACAACCCCTGCTCCATCTGGAATAACCAGTTCCGCATCTTGAATCACCTGGGCCAGCGATGTGTTTCGCTCGGCTTGCATAGCCATTTCTGCATTCAGCGTGACTACATGAGTTCCGATTTTTTGCTGCAAACGTTCCAGCAACCAGCCTGAATAGTTAGTCATCAGATGAACTGGTAGCCCCAAAATTGAGAATGCTTTAGGCGGTATAGACATAGCCTGCTTTTGATGAGTCTCACAGTTTCCAAATTTTATCTAAATGTAACAATATAGTATCTATCCTTTTAGGAAAGGAGACCAGTCAAAAGCCTTTTTTTTAGAGTATTAATACTCACACAGTAGACTTGATGAGTGATTCCAAGGGATTATGTATCACCAAAATAATGGAGCAAGAGCATGCATAGTGCCTTAGCTTAAGCGAACTAACAGGCGATTGTCTCATCGTAACGACAAATAAATTTCATGTTGACCTACTTACCCCCGATCTTGACTACAGAATATCTTTGAAGAAGATATCGTAAGACTTTTTAGTAAACTCAATTTTACAGTCATAGAGTGTAATGAGCGGAAATAGACCATGACAAAGATTCGTGTTGCCTTAATTGAAGATCACGATTTAACTCGTGTTGGTATTCGGACAGCACTCCTACAGAAGGATGAAATAGAGATTGTAGGAGAGGCTGCTAATGCTACTGAGGGGTTCGATATGTTAAAGCTACTACAACCAGATGTGGCAATTATAGATATTGGTTTACCAGATAAGGATGGTATTGAATTAACACGGGATGTCAAATCTATTGCTCATGGAGATGAGTTAGCTACTAAAGTATTGATTTTGACCCTACGGGATAATAAAGAAGCTGTGCTAGCGGCTTTTGCAGCAGGTGCAGATTCCTATTGTATGAAAGATATTCGGTTCGACAATTTGCTAGAAGCGGTGCGAGTCACATACAATGGCAACGCTTGGATCGATCCAGCGATCGCGCGGATTGTGTTACAACAAGCTCAACAAAAACCACATAAGCCAGACGTAACATCAGTTACCACAAAGACTGTTGTTGATAACTCAGAGTCTGTCAATGATAATCAAGAACAGGAGGTGATTGATCCTTACATCCTCACAGAAAGAGAGTTAGAGGTATTACAGTTAATTGTTGAGGGTTGTAGCAATGCAGTGATTGCAGAACGGCTTTACATCACAGTGGGAACAGTGAAAACTCATGTTCGCAATATTTTGAATAAGTTATGCGCCGACGACCGTACCCAAGCAGCAGTCCGCGCCCTACGTTCCGGATTAGTGGGATAGGTTAATCTTGAAGCGTGGTGACACTGGAGGAGACTACAAATAAATTTACGACTCTAGAAATATATGTTCAGATGTGGATAAATTTTTTTTACGTTTGTTTTTTGTATGGGGTGTTGATTATTGGGTGGAATCAACTTCACACCGTCTCACCATTCACTAAAATCTCTAGCAAGTAAAGTCGAATATGACTGAGACAGGGGAAGAAAAACTCAAGCTTATGGTAGTAGATGACGAGCCAGATAACCTGGACTTACTCTACCGTACTTTTAGGCGAGATTTTCAAGTATACAAAGCAACTAATGCTAGTAGTGCTTTGAAAATCTTAGACAAAGAAGGTGAGATGGCGGTGATTATCTCTGACCAAAGAATGCCAGAGATGAATGGCACGGAATTTCTTGGTCTCACTGTAGAGCGGTTTCCTGATACAATCCGCATTTTGTTGACAGGCTTCACTGATGTAGAAGATTTAGTGCAAGCTATTAACTCAGGACAGGTGTTTAAGTACATTACTAAACCGTGGAAACCAGACCACCTTAAGGCAATAGTACAGCAAGCAACTGACACATACCATTTGGTTAAGAAACGTACACGAGAGTTAAGTCGTGCTTTACGCCGTGAATCTTTATTTAATGCAGTGACAACTGCAATTCGTGAGTCTTTGGACTACCACAGCATGTTGCAAAAGATTGTAGCAACAATCGGAGAAACTTTTGATATTAGTTGCTGCATACTTAATCCTGTAGAACAAGATCGCTTAACACCAGAGCAGTTTTATTACCAAAATCCAAAAAGTTCAAGTTGTTTGTTTGACCCGAGACCTTCAATAGAAAAAGTGCTCGTGAGTCGTCAATACCAACTAAGTGAATGTCCTCAGGATGAGAAATTATGTCATCAACTGGTTGTACCACTCACTTACCAGCAACACTTACATGCTGTTCTCTCTCTCTACCAGCACCGAGAAGATCACTATTGGCAAGATGAAGATATTCAATTGATTATAGGTGTTGCTGAACAAGCAGCACTAGCCCTGTCCCAGGCAAAACTTTATCAACGTCTTCAAGAACAGCAAGAACAAATTCACGCTGAGTTAGAAGTTGCTCGCCAAATTCAAAACAACTTGCTGCGTCAAAGTATGCCAGATATGCCTGGTTTGAAAGTGCAAGCTTGCTGCTACCCCGCACGTGAAGTGGGAGGGGATTTTTTTGAAGTGTTTGTCCATCCTAAAGGTGACCTATGGCTAGCAGTAGGTGACGTTTCCGGCAAGGGTGTTCCTGCTGCCTTATTCATGGCCAGTGCTATTTCACTGTTGCGCCGGGAACTATCTCAAGAAACTCCATCTGTGCCAAATGTGGTGCTACAAAATCTCAACTACGTTCTGAGCGATGACTTAATTAGTAACAATTGCTTTATCACTCTGTTCTTAGCTTGCTACACTCCCGCAACTGGAAAATTAGTCTATGCCAATGCTGGTCATATTTATCCTCTTCTATGGTCACGTAAAACACATAATATAAAACCAACTTATCTTAAAGAACGCAGCGTTCCCTTAGGTATTTTACCTGTATGGCAGGCGCAGCTTGGTCAGTTAGTTCTCACTTCTGGTGACATTTTGCTCCTAGCGAGCGATGGTATTACTGAGGCAATGATTTCACAAAAAAAGGTCAATGCTGCCAATTTTGCGGTTGACGAACAGCTAGACAACTATTCTATGCTGAATTTAGAAGGGCTTTGGCAACTATTACAAAGTGAGCCGCAACCGCTTTCTTTAAAACACTTAATAGCTCATATTCAGGCAGATAATCGAATTCAAGAAGATGACCAAACTATACTCTCGCTGGAGGTTTTTTAAGTCATGAAAAGTGAGCTTCTTGTACCAAGTGACTTGAAGTTTCTATCAATAGTGGAAAATTGGCTGCTGGGATGCTTGGAAATCCAGCTACGAGACTCAATTGATTGGTCACGGCAATCAAATCGTCTGCGATTGGTCTTAGTAGAGGCTTACTCCAACGTTGTACGGCATGCTCATAGAGATCAACCTTATCTACCAGTCTTAATTCGTTTAGAACTTAAAGAACGAGATATCGCTTTAGAAGTCTGGGACTGTGGCAAAGGCTATGACATCTCTAAATACTTGCCTCCAAGTCCTTCAGAAAAACAAGAAGGCGGTTATGGTTGGCTGATTATTAATCGTTTAATGGATAAGGTCGATTACCAGTTGCAAATTAACGGTTATAACTGTTTAAAACTACAGGCTGACTTATCAAATGATTGTTAAATATTTATGAATTTTGAGAACTTGGCACAAACAACATTTAACAACTAACAACGCCGTAAGGACAGTAACTCTTGAGGAGAGGCTATGAGTTTAATTTTTGTATAAAGAATTTGCCCCTGTTGGTTGAGAATAAATTGCCAATGGACATTAACAGCGCACCAAGAAGTTTGAGCTTTACCGATCACCTGAACTTGTATTTGCTCTGGCCCTAAAGTCTCAATAATACTTTTATGAGCTTCAGCCTTAATGTTTTGGGCTTCTTGCTGTAAATATTGGGTGATCGCATTTTGTCCAACAATATCACCTTCAAACGGGGGACGTAACACACCATCTACAGCAAACAAGGCAGCAGTCTTTTCAAATTCTCCTGCATTCAAAGTTATAAAGTAATGCAATATAGTTGGTTCCGTAATTCCCGCAATCTTAAATTCTTCTTCAACTGATGTGTGTGTAGGAAACATTTTTCCAAATCTTTAAATTAACTTTATATATAAATCTAAATAAAAAAGCTCCTTGAAACATACTGCTAAAGATGTATTTTTTTCTTTATATTAACCTGTTTAAAACTGCTTAAACCTTGTCCTTTGTCCCCTTTCTATTGACTGAAGATCTATAATAAAAAGGGCATTCTATTTGTACATTAAAAAATTAGGTAAATGCATCAGTTATCTGCAGTCAGTAGCAGTGAGGTAAAAGCCAAAGCTTTAGAACTGGGGTTTCACAAGGTTGGAATTGCTGCTGTGGATGGAGAAGACTCAACACTAACTCAAAGACTACAAAGATGGTTGGCGCTGGGTTATCACGCTGATATGAAGTGGATGGAAAATCCTAAGCGTCAAGATATTCGTAAGATCATGCCAGATGTACGATCAGTGATCTGTGTTGCTCTTAACTATTACAAACCTTTGGAGCGTCCTCAAGGAGAGGAATACGCCAAAATTTCTAGGTATGCTTGGGGAAAAGATTATCATAAAGTAATGCACAAAAAACTTAAGACCTTCACTAACTGGCTACAAGGATGTGCTCAAGGTATTGAAGCACGTTACTATGCAGATACAGGTCCAGTACAAGATAAAGCTTGGGCACAAAGATCTGGAGTTGGTTGGATCGCCAAAAATGGCAATTTGATTACCCGCGAGTATGGCTCTTGGGTCTTTTTGGGGGAAGTTTTGACTAACATGAAATGGGAAGGCGATCGCCCACATGCAGAACATTGTGGTACTTGCACTCGTTGTATTGAGAATTGTCCCACAGGAGCAATCACTAGTCCGTTTGTAGTAGATGCCAATCGTTGTATTGCTTATCACACAATTGAAAATCGGGATGAGCAGTTACCTGAAACAATTGTACAGCATATGCAAGGCTGGGTTGCTGGTTGTGATATTTGCCAAGATGTATGTCCTTGGAACCAGCGGTTTGCAAAAGAAACTGATGTTGCCGAGTTTGAGCCTTATACTAGGAATATTGCACCTAAACTGGTAGAATTAGCAGAAATCTCCAATGAGGAGTGGGATAAACGATTTCCGGCATCGGCGTTGCGGCGAATTAAGCCAGACATGTTACGGAGAAATGCCCGTGCTAATCTTGACTCATTCCAGGCGAAAGAATGACCCAAAAAGCAATTATCTTTGATTTCGATGGCACAATTGCTGACACAGTAGATGCTCTTGTTTGTATTGCCAATCGGTTAGCTGAGGAGTTTGGTTATGTACCGATTGCTCCCGAAGACCTGGCTATGCTTAAAAATTTAAGTTCTAGAGAAATTATTAAATACTCAGGTATTCCTCTTTTTAAGATACCTTTTCTGGTTAAAAAAGTTAAATCAGAATTGAAAAGCAAAATCCCAGAGCTAAAACCTATACCAGGAGTTAAAGATGTCTTAATAGTACTTAAAAGTCAAGGAAATAGGTTAGGAATTATCACCTCTAACTCTCAAGACAATGTTACAGAATTTTTAAAAGCCAATAATCTTGAAGACTTATTTGACTTCATTTACTCAGGAGTAACAATTTTTGGAAAAACGACAATCATCAATAATGTATTGAAGCAGCAGCAACTAAACCCCCAAAAAGTTATTTACGTCGGAGACGAAACCAGAGATATAGAAGCTTCTAAAAAAGCTAACATTAAGGTTATAGCAGTTGCCTGGGGATTTAATTCAGCAGAAGTATTAGCTAGTCAAAATCCTAATTTTTTAATTTATCAACCAAGTGAGTTGCTAGAAGTTGTAAACAATCATTGAAAAAGAAGTCAGAATCGTGAATTCTGACTTCTGAGTTCTTTCTTCAGTTAGTTTTATTATTTATCTCCAAATTTTGTATTTAGAGATTCTCATATCTTTTGCTAAGATTGATTAGCTGCTTCTGGTCCTTGTGTACCTTTATCTGTACGGTCACCATTACTAACGCTATATTTCTGTGCAGCTTCGTAATCTTTTTCGAGATCGACAGTTGGCGCTTTTTCCTGACCACTAGCAATATTTTCCGCTACTAATTTTGCATCCTCGGTAGGAGCTTCCTGAGGATTTGGCTTCACTTCTTCTGACATAAATATTTTCTCCAAAATCTTTTCTATCAATGTCGTGATTCTATCAAACAATACCTTTACGACCTTGATATCTACAGGTAGATTTTCTACCTCTATGAAAAGATAGATTAAAAACTCTCTCTCCTGGGAGTTGATATTACTGCTTTTATCAAGCAGACTTATTTATCTAACTGGAACCAAAGCTTGATTAGACATATTGATATTGATTGTGATTGCTGAACCCTGTAATTTTGTATTGGTGAGGGGATGATATAAAACTAAGCCATTACTTGGTTGGTCAAAGAGATACCCACGACGTGACTGTGAGATCTTGCCTTGCTTGACAAAAGATATGAAAGCCTCCAGATATCTGCGTATACTTTGACGATTGCCTTGTTGTGTATTCGTATGATGCTCAATAAGCATCATGAATAAATCTAAGCTGCGTTTGTCTTGTCCTTGAATTAGATTTCCATTCTCTAAAAATGAGCTTGCAATCAGTTTTCCATTAATTTCTTGTACTTTGAAGAGGGTATAATAATGTGATTGCTTACTAGGGTCACTTACATAACAAACCCAGGAACCGTCTGGATTCTGTGTAAAACCTTGCTCTTGCAAATACGAAAGCGAAGAATGACTTTGCTGACTAGAAGGAGAAGGTAACAAACTGTCCACAGCGTCAAAAGCGCAAATTTTTTGCGTCATTCTCTGTTGAGAATTTGGTAAAATTCCCTGCCTTTGCGAATTGGGTAGAACTTTTTGTGGTTGGGGCTTTGGTAGAACTTCTTGTGCCATTGTAATAACAGGCACAGCCGTAAACGCAAACACTTGAATAGCGAATGCGCTTAGCAACCGAATATTTGTATTCATTATTGCCTATAAATTACTAGTGAGACATCTTTTGATTTACATTCAAGAGATATCCCTATTTTGTTACTATTACTTATCTTCAATCTTTAAATAATTTTTCCGGAAAAAAATCAAAAGTATATTTTATCTATTTCTTTTTAAGTATCGTATTCTTTAATTCAGATTATCTCGGTTCTTCTCAGATACTATTAGTAATTGAGGGGTTACACCCCTCATCCTACGATTTTTCTACCCTTTTATCTGATTATTTTGTCAATTCAATAAGCAAATTTTTTGAACAGAGTCATACTTTAGTCCTACACTCTGGTTTGTACGGCCATGTTCATGAGAATATATATTACTTTGATATGAATAATATGTAAGTACAAGTGCGGAGGTCACAGGAATGAGTCTACGTGTTAATTTTGTGTTTATCTATCCTGATTTTTTCTTAAAACTGAAAAAAAGCAGTACAGCCAGGGGAATGTAACTATGGATTGGCACAATGATGCGAGATTTTTCTACCAACAGGATCTTGTTAAGCAAGAGGTGGAAGAGGAGAACGGGACAAAAACTCAACCCACCTATGAGTTTCGTGTCTTTGCTAGAGATTTCAAAACTTACTTCATTCAGAATTTGAGTTCTTTAGATTGCTGCTGGTGCTATGCCAATAAGTCACTAGGGCTTGGGGAGATTGTTCATGGTCAGTTACTCTCAACAAATAATCTTGCTGAACTTCCTACGCTCATTATCGGTGATTCTTAAGACACAGCCATCTGACCAATGTCATCTGGAGTGAGGTGTGAATCTACCACTTGACCATCACGAAACCAAACAATACGCTGGGTTTTACGGGCCACATCTGGTTCATGAGTTACCATGACAACGGTGATACCACTAAGGTTGAGTTCGCTAAAAATCTCCAAGACTTCTTGCGTCGT
>Ga0070738_10004225_pt1 | contig 17563 bp, 14 predicted proteins | sample Coa_R2_2_FD_66446 | JGI IMG/M metagenome (GOLD analysis project Ga0070738, IMG submission 66446) | Surface soil microbial communities from Centralia Pennsylvania, which are recovering from an underground coalmine fire - Coalmine... | ecosystem: Environmental > Terrestrial > Soil > Unclassified ...
TCCGGTCGCAGATGTAGGCCCCGGTCCGGTTGCGATACAACAGCTTGATGAAGATCCAGAAGAACAGCGGGGTCAGGAAGACGACGTAGAAATACTTGATCAGGAAGTGGCTGGCATCGATCAGGAAGACCGTCATCTTCGGCAGCGGCACGCCGAAGTCTTTGAAGATCGCCTCGAACTTGGGAATGATGAAGTAGAGGATGAAGCCGACGATCACGCAGGCCACGAAGATGACCACGATCGGGTAGACCATGGCCGACTTGATCCGCCGCTTCAGCGACTGGGCCTTCTCCTTGAAGTCGGCCAGCCGCTGGAGGATCGCCTCGAGCGCACCGCCGGCCTCGCCCGCCTTGATCATGTTGCAATACAGCCGGTCGAACGCCTTGGGATGCTTCTGCATGGCCTCCGAGAGGGTCAAGCCGCTCTCGATGTCCTCGACCACGTCCTGGAGCGAGTTCTTCAGCACCCCCGGCTTGCACTGCCCCTCGAGGATCTTCAGGCTGCGAAGGATCGGCAGGCCCGCGTCCTGCAAGGTCGAGAGCTGCCGCGTGAAGGTGCACAACTGCTTGGTCCGGATCCGCCCGATCGTGAACGCCTTCTTCTTCCGCCGGCCTCCCTTCTTGGCACTGGCCCGCTGCTTGGCCTTCTTCGCCTTCTCGGCGATCTTCGTGACGAAGAAGCCCTTCTGGCGGATCAGTTGCTGCGCCTCCTCCTGCGTCGACGCGTCGATCGTGTCCTTGACCTCACGCCCGGTGTGGTCCATCGCCTCGTACTGGTAGGTCGGCATCTGGGTCGCTCCCCTTTGGTCCGTGGTCAGTGGTCCGTTGTCCGTTGGTCCATGGTCCGTGGTCCGTTGTCCGTTGGAGGAGCTCCCGCTCCGCTGCGCCGTCACCGCCCTTCGTCGAGTGCCTCAGCTTTCCCGGACCAGGCGAGTCCGCCCGCGGAGCGAACTAGGAACGGACCAGGGACGATCAGATATCATCGATCAGCGTCTCGCGGAGAACCTCCTCGATGGAGGTCAACCCGCCGTGGATGGCGTTCATGCCGGCCTCGCGGAGGGTCCGCATGCCGTACTTGCGGCAGGCGTTGCGGAAATCGTCCAGCGACGCCTCGGCGACGATCATGTCGCGGAGGGTGTCGTTCATGACCAGCAGCTCGTAGATCCCCATGCGGCCCTTGTAGCCGGTGTTGTTGCACCGGTCGCAGCCCTTGCCGTAGTAGAACTTCTTGGTCGCGGCCTCCTCCGGCGACATGCCCAGCTCCATGCAGACCTCGGGAGCCGGGGTGAACTCGGTCCGGCAGTTGGTGCAGATCCGCCGGACCAGCCGCTGGGCCAGCACGGCCTCGACGGTGGCGGTGATCAGGAACGTGGGCAGCCCCATGTCGCGGAGCCGGGTGACCGCCGAGGGCGCGTCGTTGGTGTGCAGCGTGGTGAAGACGATGTGGCCGGTCAGCGACGCCTGGATCGAGATCTCGGCGGTCTCCAGGTCGCGGGTCTCCCCCACCAGGATCTTGTCCGGGTCCTGCCGCAGGATCGACCGCAGGCAGTTGGCGAAGGTCACGCCGATCTCGGCGTTGATCGGGATCTGGACCAGGCCCTCGATGTCGTACTCCACCGGCTCCTCGGTCGTGATGATCTTGTCCTCGATCCGGTTGAGGCGGTTGAGCGTGGCGTAGAGCGTGGTCGTCTTGCCCGCCGAGGTCGGGCCGGTCACCAGCACGATGCCATTGGGCTTCTCGATGACCTCGATCCACTGCTTGAGCGTGTCTTCGGGCATCCCCAGCTTCAAGAGGTCGAGCTGCACCACCGTGCGGTCGAGGATCCGCAGCACCACGCTCTCGCCGAACATCGTGGGCAGGGTCGAGACCCGGATGTCCACCTCGCTGCCGCCCAGGGCCAGCTGGATCCGCCCGTCCTGCGGCAGCCGGCGCTCGGCGATGTCCAGGTTCGACATGACCTTGATCCGGCTGGCGATCGCCGGAGCCAGGTGCCGCGGCGGCGGGACCAGCTCATAGAGGATGCCGTCGACCCGGTACCGCATCTTGTACTCTTCCTCGAACGGCTCGAAGTGGATGTCCGAGGCCTTGTCCTTGATCGCCAGGAGCAGGACCATATTCAGCAGCTTCCGCACCGGCGCGGCCTCGGCCATCTCCTCGATGGCCTCCAGGTCGATCGTGTTCTCGTTGCGGCCGGCCAGCTTGGATAAGCCCTTGTCCTGCTCGATCTGCTTGACGACGTCCTGGATGCTCTCGTGATGGCCGGCATAGAGCCGCTCGATGGCCGCCATCACGTCGGCCTCCGTGGCGATCGCCCCCTTGACCTCGGTGCTCAGGAACAGCTTCAGACTGTCGAGCGTCGAGGGGTTCTGCGGCTCGGCCATCGCCACCGTGACGCTCTTGTCCTTCTTGTTCTGCGAGATCGGCACCACCTTGTAGGCCGTCGCCATGCTCTCATTCACCAGCTCCGTCATCTCGCCGGGGATCGTCACGTCGGTCAGCTTGATCACCTTCATGCCGAGCTGCTCGCCCAGCGCCCGCAGCACCTGGTCCTCCTTCACCAGGCCCAGCCGCACCGCCACCTTGCCCAGCAACTCACTCTGCGTGCGCTTCTGCTCCTCCAACACCTTCCACAGACCTTCCTCGTCCAGGTAGCCCATGTCGATCATGATCGTGCCGAGCCGTCGTGCCATTGGTTGGTCCTTTGGTCCGTGGTCCGTTGACGCGGGTTGCAGGGCTGGGTACGGGAGCGCCGAGGCACTCGGGCGGGCGGCAGACGGGCCCGACCGGCCAAGTGCGAACTCTGAACATCCGCCGGGGGGGCCCGGTCGTGATGGACCGTCGCGGTGAACCTACTGTTTCAGAAACGGGCTCGTGATTCTGCGGGTCGAACGGGATCGAAGGGCTGAGCCACGCCACGTGCCGGGCTCTTCTCACAACGAACAACGGACCACGGACAAAAACAGATCACTCCTCCTCGTCCTCTCCTTCGCCTTCCTCCTCGTCGAAGATTCCCTTCTTGGCGTTCTCGATGCGTTCCCGCAAGTCGTTGGGCTTGCGGGCTTTGAACATGACTTCGTCTTCCTCGACCAGCCCCTGCTTCCAGAGGTTGAAGAGGCTGTCGTCGAGCAGGATCATGCCGTGCTTGCGCCCGGTCTGGATCGAGGAATCGATCCGATACGTCTTGTTCTCGCGGATCAGGTTGGCGATGGCGGGGGTGACGACCAGCATCTCGTAGGCGGCCACCAGCCCCTTGGGCTTGCGGGGCAAAAGCGCCTGGGCCAGGATGCCGATGATCGCGACGGACAACTGGGTGCGGATCTGGTCCTGCTGGTCCTTGGGGAAGACGTCGATGACCCGGTTGACCGTCCCCTCGGCCGAGTTGGTGTGCAAGGTGGCGAAGACGATGTGGCCGGTCTCGGCGGCCGTGATCGCCGCGGAGATCGTGGCCAGGTCGCGCATCTCGCCGACCAGGATGATGTCGGGGTCCATCCGCAGGGCGCGGCGGATCGCCTCGGGGAAGTCCGGCACATCCACGCCGATCTCGCGCTGATTGATGATCGACTTGTTGTGCTTGTGGAAATACTCGATCGGATCCTCGATGGTGATGATGTGGCGGTCCATGGTGTTGTTGATGTAGTTGACCATGGACGCCAGGCTGGTGGTCTTCCCCGAGCCGGTCGGACCGGTGACCAGGATCAGGCCGCGGGGCCGCTTGATCAACGTTTCGATGACCGGCGGCAGGCCGAGCTGCTCGAAGGTGAGGAACTCATTGGGGATGCGCCGCAGGACCAGCCCCACGTTGCCGCGCTGCTTGAAAATGGCGACCCGGAACCGGGCCATGTCGCCAAAGGCGAAGCCGAAGTCCGTCCCGCCCACCTCCTGGAGCTCCTGCTGGCACCGCTCGGGCGCGATGCTCTTCATCAGCGCCACGGTGTCCGCCGGCTCCAGCACCTTGGTCGCCAGCGGGCGCATGTGGCCATGCAACCGCAGCATCGGCTGACTGCCGACGGCCAGGTGCAGGTCGCTCGCCTTTTGGGTGCAGACGGTCTGAAGCAGTTTATCGATCAGCAGCGTACCCATTGCCCTGGAATCCCTCCGCGGAAACGTCGATGGAACCTGTCGCAACCAACCGGACATGGCCGCCACAGCGGCTTGACTTTTCCTATGAACCAGGTGTCCACCGAATCGTTCCGGTGCGCTTCAGGTTAGGGTCGGCTGCCACTCCCCGGAGCATCACCATTATTTCAGTCGGATCGGCCTGGATCAAGCACAGGGCACAAGTTGGCGAAACCGTGGAACCACCCGTAGATCCCTTCGGGGCGCTCACACGCATGGGGCTGGCAGCCACCCCTCGCCGATCAGGGACGCGGCCAGCCGCTGGCCGGCGGTGGGTTGGCGGGCGCGAGCCGGGGTGGTTACTTCTTGGTGATGCTTTCGGTGACCATGTCGCGCTGGGTGATCCGCAGCACCTCATCGATGGTCGTCATACCCCGGAGCACCTTGATCATGCCGTCCTCGAACAAGGTGCGCATCCCCTGCTTCCGGGCCATCTTACGAATATTGAGCGTGGAATCGCCCTTGAAGGTCATCTCGCGGACCTGGGAGGTCATGACCATCAGCTCGAAGATGCCCATGCGGCCTCGGTACCCCGTCTTGTTGCAATGGTTGCACCCCTTCCCCTTCATGAAGTTGGCCTTCTTGATGATCTCCGGGCGCAGGCCAATGCCGTTCAAGATGTGGGCCGGCGGCTCGTAGCGGTGCCGGCACTTCGGGCAAACTTTCCGCACCAACCGCTGCGCCATGATGGCCATCACCGAGCTAGCAACCAGGAATGGCTGGATGCCGATGTCGACCAATCGTGTAATGGCGCTGGGCGCATCGTTCGTATGTAATGTACTGAAAACCAAGTGTCCTGTCAGACTGGCCTGAATGGCGGTCTCTGCCGTCTCCAGGTCCCGGATTTCGCCCACGAGCAGGATGTTCGGATTCTGCCGCAGCATCGCGCGGATGATCCGGGCGAAGGTCATCCCGATCTTGGCCTTGACCTCGCACTGGTTCACGCCCGGCAGGTAGTATTCGACCGGATCTTCCGCCGTGATGATCTTGACGTCGGGCCGGTTCAGCTCGTTGAGCGCGGCGTAGAGCGTGGTCGTCTTGCCGGAGCCGGTGGGACCGGTGACCAGCAAGATGCCGTTGGGACGTTTGATCAGTTGCTTGAACCGTGCCCAGTCCTCGTCGCCGAAGCCGAGGTCCTGGAGGCCCACCTTGATGTTGTCGCGATCGAGGATGCGCATCACGGCCGATTGTCCGTGATTGGTTGGGATGATGCTCAGACGCAGATCGATGTCCTTGCCGGCGACGAGGATCTTGATCCGGCCGTCCTGGGGGCGGCGTTTCTCGGCGATGTCGATCGAGGCCATGATCTTGATGCGGCTGATGATCGCGCCGAGCAGCCGCCGCGGGGCGCTGTCGCGCTCCATCAGCACCCCATCGATCCGGTACCGGATCCGCACCCGGTCGGCGAACGGCTCGATGTGGATATCGCTGGCACGCATCGTCACCGCCTCCTGGATGATCAGGTGCACCAGCTTGATCACCGGCGCGTCCCCTTCCTCCAGGGTGATCGAACCGGCTTGCTTGGCTCCTGTCCCCCCGTCCTCGGCGAAGTCGATCGCCGTGTCGGTGAACTCCTGGAGCATCGAGTCGACCGACTCCGTTTCCGAGGACGCGCTGCCGTAATACTTGTTGATCGCCTCCACGATCGCTTCCTTCGGCGCCAGCGAGACTTCGATCTCCCGGTTCAAGACGAACCGCAGCTTGTCAATCGTCTCGAAGTCGAGAGGATCGTGCATGATGACACGAATGATCCCGCTGTCCTGGGAGAGGGGCATGACGATGTTTTCGCGGGCGAGCGACTCGGGGACCAGCTCGATGACCGAGGGGGGGATCTCGATCTCGTGGAGCTCGACGAACGGCAGGCCGTGCTGTTCGGCCTTGGCCTTCATGATGTCGTCGGCATCGGCGTAGCCGAGCCGGATCAGGGCCTCTTCGACGGTGCCGTTCTCCTGCCGGGACGCTTCCTTGAGTTGATCGGGGCCAATCACCCCACGGCGGATGAGAATCTCGGTCCAATCCCGACTCTTGGCCATGACTGAGCGACTCCGGAACTGAACTTCATGCTGGCCGGAAAAGGAGATCGGGGGCGAATGTCACCGGCCACACTGCCGGGCGACACCGTCTCCTCGACTATCCCATCGGTTGGGAAGAGGGCGAGCGCGCGAAGCGGGATAACGGAGATTACGAAGGGACCATCGCTCCTGTGACGATCATTCGGGACGATCCAGCTGCGCCGACCAAACCGCAGACGAGAGGAATGAGGGAATCGATGAGGACACTTGAAGTTACCAGGAATATCCCCTGGCCGCAACGGGCTAGTGGCTCGAGAAGGACGGTCTGGAGAGAACGGCCAGCAGCTCCTCGATGAGACGCTCGACCCGGAGTCTCCGGCGACCTTGTTCCGATCCGAGCGATCAGGGATCGTCGAAGGCCACGGTTTTCTCGCCCGCGACGACCTCGCCGATGATCCAGGCCGGGGTTTGCGCGGTCTGGGTGAGGTGGCGGACAATCGACTCGGCGTAATACTCAGCCACGATGAGGATCAGGCCGATCCCCATGTTGAAGACGCGGTCCATCTCGGCACGATCCACCGAGCCGAGCCGTTGCAGCCAGGGGAAGACCCGGGGGATGGGCCACGAGCCGCGGAGCAGGCGCAGGGCGCAGCCCGGCGGGAGGATTCGGGGTGGGTTGTCGATCAGGCCCCCGCCGGTGATGTGGGCGATGCCGTGGATGGTTCGCTTGACCCGGTAATGCCGGTACACCGTCTTGACCGCCCGCACGTAGATCCGCGTCGGCTCGAGCAATTCGTCGGCCACCGTCCGGCCCAGCTCGGCCACGAACACCTCGGGCGCCAGGCCGGCCTGTTCGAAGGCGATCTTCCGGGCCAGGCTATATCCATTGGAATGAAGGCCCGAGCTCGCCAGGCCGACCACCTTATCGCCGACCCGGATGTCCTGCCCGTCCAGGATCCGTTTTCGCTCGACCACGCCGACGCAGAACCCGGCCAGGTCATACTCACCCGCCTGGTAGAACTCGGGCAAGATCGCCGTCTCGCCGCCGAGCAGGGCGCACTCGGCCTCGATGCATCCATCGCTGATTCCTTTGACGACCTGGCTGGTCAAGTCCGGGTCGTCGCGGCTCATGGCGACGTAGTCGAGGAACAAGAGCGGCTCGGCGCCGGCGCAGAGGCAGTCGTTGACCGACATGGCGACCAGGTCGATGCCGACGGTGCTGTGCCGTCCGGTGGCGAAGGCCAGCTTGAGCTTGGTGCCGACCCCGTCGGTCGAGGCGACCAGGACGGGATCGCGGTAGGTCCGCGAGAGCAAACCGACCTGGTCATCCAGGCGGAACAGGCCGGCGAACCCGTCGCTCCACTCGATCACGCGCGGCGTATACGTGCGGCGCAACAGCGGCGGGAGCCGGGAGATCGTCTCCGCGTAGGTCTGGAGGTCCACCCCGGCCGAGCGATAGTCCATGGGTCTGCCCCTTGCTCAACCGGGTGGGGTCTGATAAATCGCCGGGCGGTATCGTGGTCTGGGGATCGGCTTGCCCGCAGACCGGGCTGCCTCCAGCCAGGCGGCCTTGGCCTGCTCCAGCTCGGCCAACGCCGCGGCGGGCGTCGCCCCAAACGCGGAACAAGACTCCAGATCGGGGATATCGGCGATGTATCCGTCGTCTTCCTGACTGTAGAAAATATTGATATGATAATCTTTCATGGCCACTCCTCGAAATTCAAGTCATTTTTCTCGACGAGTCGAACGAACTGACGGATCTGATAGGGCTTGGCCTTGCCGTCGACTTCCTGCAAGTTCAGAGGCCGCTTGACGTCGGGATGAACGAGGATGTGAGGGCTGCCGCTGACCCGCGCGAGCTCGAACCCGAAGGCGCGAGCCAAGTTCAGGAGGTCGTGGAAGGGGAAATTCTTGGGGCGATTGAGTGCTTTTTGAAACAGCTTTTTCGGGTTCATGATACCCGTGTGCTCTCGACTGGAATCACGCCCGCGTTCGGGAACGCCTCTCGGAGCCGCCTGAGCGCGAGCCGAGCCTCCAGAGCCTCAATGGTTCGCCGCTGGCTGAACGCGACCAACGCCAGCAGCTCATCACGCTCGGGTGGATTGAGGAACTCCTTGCGTGCCCCGAGGTCATCGAGGCGTCGCCGCAAGGCAGGCTCGAGCTGGTAGCTGGCCAGGTTGGTCAAGCGGGTCGCGCAGGTTTCGAGCGCCGCCGGAACTTGCGATTCATCGGGAGCCGGGGTGGTCATCGCAGGGCTCGCTCCGAAATCGATCTCCGACCCCAGAAGTTCTCTGCGGACCCCGGCGCGTCTGCAGCGCCCGGCCTGGACTGGCGCTTGATCCTACCACCGATGCGAGTTATCCTGAAGACGAACTCGGCTCTCCGCAACCGGCTCAGGCCGGCCCGCCTCTATCAACCTGCCGACTCTGGAAGACACACCGATTTTCCCCGTGACCTGGAGATTTGCACCAATGATCCGCAAGTGGTTGGTTTTCGCCCTCAGCGCAGGGATCCTCGTCTCAATCGGCGTCGGAGTGGGCCGCTCGGCCGGGCAGGAGGAGGAGAAGGAATCGCCGCTGGAGAAGATCATGGAGAAGGTGAACAAGGCCAGCGCGAACATCAATAAAGGGACGCGCAACCTCACCTACTTCAAGAAGTCCCAGAAGAGCGTTGAGCAGAACGCCAAGGAGCTGGTCCAGCTGGCCAAGAAGGCCAAGCCAATCAAGGATGCCTTGAGCCGGGCGAAGGCTGAGGCCAACCCCCAGGCGAAATGGAATGAATTCATGGACGCACTCATCAAGAGCTCCGAGCAGCTGGAAAAGATCGCCGCCAAGCCGGCTGAGACGGAGGCTGAGACGAAGAAAGTGTTCGATGCGACGAAGAAAGCCAACGTGGTCCTGAAGAAAGCTTGCGCGGATTGCCACGCCGTCTTCCGCATCGATGTCGAAGAGACGAAATTCTGAGGCCGCCGCCGACCGGGCACCCGACGCTCCGCAGGCCCCGCGCGGACTCGGGCGGCTCGTCGACCGCGCGATGGCCTGCCATGACCTGACCCTGTCGAGCGTGGCGGAGGACCTCGCGCTCGACGGGGCGATGCTCCGGCTGGCCGACGCGGGGAGATCCCCGCCCCTGGTCCGATTCTGGGAGGCCCGGGAGTACGCCGTCGTCCTGGGGGCATCCCGCCGGCTCCGGGAGGACGTCCTGGTGGACGCCTGCCGGGCCGATGGGGTGCCGGTCCTCCGGCGGTCCAGCGGCGGCGGGAGCGTGGTGGTCGGGCCGGGCGCGCTCAACGTCACGGTCATCCTGCCGGAGGCGGCGGCCCCCGGCCTCTCGGCCGTCGACGTGGCCCAGCGCTACGTCCTGGAGGGGATCGCCCAGTTGATCCGCCGCGACGGGCCGCCGGTGGCCGTCCGGGGCCACGGCGACCTGACCCTGGGCGATCGCAAGTGCGGCGGCAGCGCGCAGCGGCGACTCCAACGCTGGTTCCTGGTTCATTGCTCGATCCTCTACCAGTTCGCGATCGAGCGGATCATCCGATACCTGGCGATCCCCGCGCGACAGCCGGCTTACCGCCAGGGACGGGCCCACCAGGACTTCTTGATCAACCTGGAACTCTCCCGGTCGGCGATCGTCGAGGTCCTCCAGCCCGAGCCCTCGACCGGCCCGGACACGTCCCCCGACCTGGCCGCGGCGCTGGGGCTGGTCCCGGCCCTCATGGTGGAGAAATACGCCAACCCGGCCTGGATCGAGCGCTTCCTCTGAGACCCAGGGTGTGGACTCGCGGTCGCCTTGCGTATGATAAGTCATCAGGGATCGCCGCTCGCCGCGGGCAGCGTGCTTGGGAATCCCGATCGACCTGGCTCCGCGGCCCGAACGGCCGCGAAACTCGCAAAAACCACTCCTATGGAACGCGCCTCGGTTGCCAATCCGTGGAACCTCGAGCTGATCGAAGACCTCTACGCCCGCTGGAAGACCGACCCGGCCTCGGTTGAGCGCTCGTGGCAGACCTTCTTTGAAGGATACGATTTAGGTCGCGAGACCAGCGACGCCCCGGGTGGCGCGGTCGACCTCGACGCGGCCCGGGCGCAGGCGGCCGTGACGCGGTTGATCGACGCCTACCGCGAGTATGGCCATTACCTGGCCGACCTGGACCCCTTGAAGCTCACCCCGCGCCGCCAGAGCCACGAGCTGCTGGAGCTCTCGGCCTTCGGGCTGTCGGAAACGGACCTGGATCGCGTCTTTTACAACCGGCTCTGCGAGGGGGGGGGCTGCCCCTTGCGCGAGCTGATCGCCATCTTGGGGGAGACCTACTGCCGCACGATTGGCGTCGAGTTCATGTACATCCGCAATCCCCAGGTCCGCCGTTGGCTGCTGGACCGGATTGAGCCGTGTCGCAACCGGCCGGCGTTCGACCTCCGGAAGAAGCGGCGGATCATCTACAAGCTGAATGCGGCGGAGCTGTTCGAGACCTTCTTGCACCGCAGTTATGTCGGGCAGAAGCGGTTCTCGCTGGAGGGGGGTGAGATGCTGATCCCGCTCCTGGATGCGATCATCGAGCGGGCCGGGTCGCAGGGAGTTCGGGAGATCGTCATGGGGATGCCGCACCGCGGGCGGCTCAATGTGCTGGCGAACATCCTGGAGAAGCCCTATGGGATGATCTTCAACGAGTTCGAGGGGAACCTGCCAGAGACCGTCGCCGGCGATGGGGACGTGAAGTACCACCTGGGGTTCTCGGCGGACCACGTCACGGCCGACAAGCGGACGGTTCACCTGACCTTGACGCCCAACCCCAGCCACCTGGAGGCGGTGGACCCGGTGGTCGAGGGGCGGATGCGGGCCAAGCAGCGGCGGTTCCAGGACAAGGACCGCCGGCTGGGCATGCCGATCTTGATCCACGGTGACGCGGCGTTTGCCGGCCAGGGGCTGGTCGCCGAGACCTTGAACCTCTCGCAGCTCCCCGGGTACAAGACCGGGGGCACGCTCCACATCGTGGTGAACAACCAGATCGGGTTCACCACCGCGCCCAGCGAGGGCCGCTCCAGCCGGTATTGCACCGACGTCGCCAAGATGATCGAGGCGCCGATCTTCCACGTCAACGGGGAGGATCCGGAGGCCGTGGTCGCCGTCGGCGAGCTGGCGTTCGACTTCCGGCAGGCCTTCGGCCAGGACGTCGTCATCGACATGGTCTGCTTCCGGCGGCACGGGCACAACGAGGGGGACGAACCGGCATTCACCCAGCCGCTGATGTACGAGAAGATCAAGAACCGGATCAGCATCCGCGAGCTGTACACCGAGCAGCTCGTGATGGCCGGCGAGCTGTCCAGCCAGGAGGCCGAGACGATCGCCGAGACGTTCGAAGAGAAGCTTCAGGCGGTGTACGAGGAAGTGCGGCGCGGGGCCGTCGAGCCCCCGCCACAGCCCGGGTTCTCCGGCGCCTGGGCCGGGCTGAGCTCGCGGTTCGCGTTCACTCCCGTCGAGACCGGGGTCTCCTACGAGACGCTCCAGCAGATCACCGTGGCCTCGGCCCAAGTCCCCGCGGGCTTCACCGTCAACCCCAAGCTGGGCCGCCTGCTGGCGGGCCGGGTCAAGGCCGTGGCCGAGAAGGGCGCGCTCGACTGGGCGACCGCCGAGATGCTGGCGATTGGCTCGCTGCTCTGGGAGGGGACCCCGGTCCGGCTCAGCGGCCAGGACAGCCGCCGCGGCACCTTCAGCCAGCGGCACGCCGTGCTGGTCGACATGAAGACGGCCGAGCGCCTGATCCCGCTCAATCACCTGCGGGAGGGCCAGGCCGAGTTCTGCGTGTATGACAGCCTGCTCTCCGAGGCGGCGGTGCTGGGGTTCGACTACGGCTACTCCCTGGACGAGCCGCACATGCTGATCCTGTGGGAGGCCCAGTTCGGCGACTTCGCCAACGGGGCCCAGGTGATCATCGACCAGTTCATCGCCTCGGCCGAGTCGAAGTGGGGACGGGCCAGCGGGCTGGTGATGCTGCTGCCCCACGGCTATGAGGGCCAGGGGCCCGAGCATTCCAGTGCCCGGCTGGAGCGGTTCCTCCAGCTCTGCGCCGAGGAGAATCTTCAGGTGGCCGTGCCGACCACCCCGGCGCAGTATTTCCACCTGCTGCGGCGGCAGGTGCGTCGCGAGTTCCGCAAGCCGCTGATCGTGATGACGCCCAAGAGCCTGCTGCGGCACAAGCAGGCCGTCTCGCCGGTCGACCACCTGGTCGTCGGGCATTTCCGCGACGTGCTCGACGACCCGGCCGCTCCCGACCGGGCGCGCCGGGTCTTGCTCTGCTCGGGCAAGATTTATTACGACCTGATCGCCCGGCGCGCCGAGGCCGGCAGCCCGCGCGAGCTGGCCATCCTCCGCATCGAGCAGCTCTACCCGTGGCCGGCCGACGAGCTCCAGTCGCTGCTGGAGCGATACCGGTCTGCCCGAGAGTGGGTCTGGGTCCAGGAGGAATCGCAGAACATGGGGGCCTGGACCTTCGTGGCCCCCAGGCTCCAGGAGCTCTTGGGCAAGCCGATCGCGTACGTGGGCCGCGATGCCAGCGCCAGCCCGGCCACTGGCTCGAAAGTGGTCCACGACCGCGAGCAGGCCGAGATCGTCGCGGCGGCCGTCGGCGGCGCGGCCGTGCCGCACCTGGTCAGCAGCGGGGCGTCCGCTGCGCGGGCGAGTGCCGAGTGACAAGTGGCAAGAGGGGATATTCGTCTTGGACCAGCCACCAGCCACTGGAGCGACCCATGGCCCCCGTTCCGATCACCGTGCCCAGCGTGGGCGAATCGATCACCGAGGGAACCATCGCGCGGTGGCTCAAGCCTGACGGCGCGCCGGTCCAGGCGGGCGAGCCGCTCCTGGAGCTGGAGACGGACAAGGCGACCACCGTCGTGCCGGCGCCCGGCTCGGGGGTGCTGAAGATTGATACGGCGGAAGGTCAGACGGTAGCCATCGGCGCGGCGGTGGGCACGATCGACCCGTCGGGAACGCCGGCCGCTGCGCCGGAGCCGGAGCCGAAGCCGAAGCCGAAACCGGCGGAGCCATCGGCATCCGCCCCGTCGGCTCCCGAGCGACCCGGCGGCCGAGGTCAGCGCCCGGAGCAGCCAGAGCCGGCGCCGACCGCGGCGGCTCCGGCTCAGCCCGACCGGGGTGGGGATCGGCCCCTTTCTCCGGCGGTCCGCCGGCTGGTCGCCGAGCAGGACGTCGACGTCGCCCGCGTCGCCGGCACCGGCCCCGGCGGCCGGGTCATCAAGGGGGATGTCCTGACGTTCCTGGAATCGCCGGCGACGACGCCGGCCGCGCCGCCCTCGACCGCTCGACCGGCCACGCCCTGGCCCAAGGCCCACGAGCACGACCGGCCCGCCGCGGCCCCGACCAATCCGGCGGCCGCGGCCCCGGTCGCCGTCACCGACCAGGCTGCCGGCGGTCCGCCCCCACGCGAGACCCGCCAACGCATGAGCGGCCTGCGCCAGCGCATCGCCCAGCGCCTGGTCGAGGTCCAGCAGACTGCCGCGATCCTGACCACCTTCAATGAAGCGGACATGACCCGGGTGATGGAGCTCCGCGCCCTCTACAAGGAGCCGTTCCAGAAAGCGCACGGCACCGCGCTGGGCTTCATGTCGTTCTTCGTCAAGGCGTCGATCGAGGCCCTCAAAGCGTTCCCCGCCCTCAACGCCCGCATCGACGGCAACGAGATCGTCTACCAGAACTTCTACGACATCGGCGTGGCGGTCAGCACCGAGCGGGGCCTGATGGTCCCGGTCATCCGCGACGCCGATCGGCTTTCCTTCGCCGGGATCGAGAAGGCCATCGCCGGCTTCGCGGCCAAGGCCCGTGACGGAACCATCCGCGTCGACGACCTCCAGGGAGGGACCTTCACCATCACCAACGGCGGGATCTTCGGCTCCTTGCTGTCGACCCCGATCCTCAACCCGCCCCAGAGCGGCATCCTGGGCATGCACGCGATCAAGAAACGGCCGGTCGTCGTCGAGGACCAGATCGTCATCCGCCCGATGATGTACCTCGCGCTGTCGTACGACCACCGCCTCGTCGACGGCCGCGAGGCCGTCAGCTTCCTGGTGCGCGTCAAGGATTGCATCGAGAATCCCGAACGCATGATGTTGGAGACCTGAGTGTTCGTCCTTGGTCATTGGTTGGCCGGATGGCGGGTCGCCTTCGGTTCCTCTACCAATGGCCGATGATAAACGGCTACAAATGGCAAATAACAAATGGCTCACAAGCAGTTCGATCTGGTGGTCATCGGTGCCGGGCCGGGCGGCTACGTGGCGGCGATCCGCGCCGCCCAGCTCGGGATGAAGGTGGCGTGTGTCGAGAAGAGCCGGACGCTGGGGGGCACGTGTCTGAACGTCGGTTGCATCCCGAGCAAGGCCATGCTCGACTCGAGCGAGCTGTTCCACCTGGCGAAGGAGCGGTTCAAGAAGCACGGGATCCAGTTCGAGGCGTTGAAACTCGACTTGCCCGCGTTGCTGGCCCGTAAGGACGAGGTGGTCAAGGGCCTGACCGACGGCGTCCGCTACCTCTTCCGCAAGAACAAGATCGAGCCGGTCTTCGGCACGGCCCGGGTCAGCTCGCCCCAGTCAGTCCACGTCGAGTTGAACGAAGGCGGCAGCGCCGACCTTCAGACCGGCCACATCCTGCTGGCGACCGGCTCGGAGCCGGCCGGTTTACCGTTCCTGCCGTTCGACGGACGGACGGTCGTCGATTCGACCGGGGCGCTGAGCTTCGATCGAGTGCCCGATCATCTGATTGTCGTCGGTGCCGGCTATATCGGGCTGGAGCTGGGTTCGGTCTGGAGGCGGCTGGGCGCGCGCGTCACCGTGCTCGAATTCCTGCCGCGGATCGTGCCGGCGGCCGACCAGGAGCTGGGCGAGCTGCTCAAGCGGAGCCTTACCAAGCAGGGCCTGGAGATCCACCTGGAGACCCGTGTGACCGGGGCGTCGGTCGCAGGGGACCGCGTCACCGTGTCCGCTCAGAAGAAGGATGGGAGCAACACCGAGTTCGCGTGCAGCCGGGTCCTGGTCGCCGTGGGCCGGCGACCGTTCACGACAGGTCTGGGTCTGTCCGAGGTCGGCGTCGCGGTCGATCCCCAGACCGGGCGGGTGCCGGTCGACCCACACTTCCGGACCAATCTCCCGACGATCTCAGCCATCGGCGACCTGATCGAGGGGCCCATGCTGGCCCACAAGGCGGAAGATGAAGGGATCGCGTGCGTCGAGATCCTGGCCGGGAAGGCCGGCCACGTCAACTACGAGACGATCCCCAGCGTGATCTACACCTGGCCCGAGCTGGCCAGTGTGGGGCTCACCGAGGAGCAACTGAAACAGCGCGGAGTCTCGTATCGCGCCGGCAAGTTCCCGTTCCTGGCCAACGGTCGCGCCAAGGCGATGGACGAGACCGAGGGGCTGGTCAAGATCCTGGCGGATGCGGCAACCGACCGCGTGCTGGGCGTGCACATCCTGGGTCCCCGCGCCTCGGAGCTGATCGCCGAGGCCGTGGCCGTGATGGAATTCGCCGGCAGCGCCGAGGACATCGCCCGCACCTGCCACGCCCACCCGACCCTCTCCGAGGCCACGCGCGAGGCCGCGCTGGCCGTCGAAGGGCGGGCCATCCATAGCTGAGCCACGTGCGCGGGAGCGACGAGTTCCATGCAGAAACCCAGCTGGAAAGGCCGCCGGTGGTCGGGAATCAGTGCCGGTGCCGCGATCATGATGCTGGCCGGAGGATTGGCCCGGTCCGACGACAATCGGCGGGTCGTCTCCGGGCTCCGGCAGCCGGTGGAGATCGTGCGCGACCGCTGGGGGATCGCGCACCTCTATGCCCGCACGGAGCAGGACCTGTTCCTGGCCCAGGGGTAGAACGCGGCGCGCGATCGACTCTTTCAGTTGGAGCTCTGGCGGCGACGCGCCACAGGGACCCTGGCCGAGATCCAGGGGTCCCGAGCCCTGGCCGGCGACCTCGGGTCCCGCGCACTCCGGTTCCGGGGCGACCTGGGGCGCGAGCTGAACCACGATCATCCCCGCGGGGCCGAGATCGTGGCCGCCTTCGTCCGGGGAATCAACGCCTACATCGAACTGACCGCGCGGGAGTCGTCACGGTTGCCGCGGGAGTTCCAGATCCTGGGCATCAAGCCGGGGCGGTGGACGCCCGAGATCGTGATCTCGCGGCACAACGGCCTGGATCGCAACGTCACGCAGGAAGTGCAGCTCGCCCAGCTCGTCGGCCTCCTGGGCAGCGCCCGCGCCCGCGACCTGCTCAACCTGCACCCCGGACACCCCAAGCTCGAGCCCGACAATGCCCTGGCGTTGCCCCTGATCTCCGACGCCATCATCGACGGCTACAAGAGCTCGCGCGCACCGGTCCGGTTCCGACCGGAAGACGTCCCGAGCGTTTACCGTGATCGGGCCGAGCGCCTCGGCAACGGGCGAGAGGGCATCACCTTGGCGGCGGTGACGGCTCCGTTGTCCGAGTCGTCGCCGTCCGACGGCGATCCCGACGCCCTGGGGAGCAACAACTGGGTGATCGCGGGCACCCGGACGTTCTCGCGCGGGGCGATCCTGGCGAACGACCCACACCGGGCCCTGCTGGTCCCCTCGAGGCGAGGACCGTCTTGAGCCCATCGCCTTGACCGAACGGTGTCACATCGGTAATCCCCACGGGGATGTCGGCGTGGGTGCCGGGGTCGGTGTCCGTGGCCACGCCGGGGCCCACACCGTCCACGAGAATGGCGTCGGAGTCGGGGCCGGTGTGGGTGTCGGGGCCGGTGTGGGTGTCGGGGTCGGTGTGAGCGCCGGGGTCGGTTTGGGTGCAGGGATCGGTTTGGGTGTCGGCGTCGGCGCGGGCGCCGGGGTCGGCGCGGGCGCCGGGGTCGGCGCGGGCGCCGGGGTCGGAGGTGGTGTCGGTGTGGGACTCGGTGCGGGCGTGGGCATTGGCATCGGGCTGGGCGTCGGCGTTGGACTGGGCGTCGGCGCCGGCGTGGGCTGCCACTGCCACAAGCCGGCGCCGGCCGTGGTGAAGTCGAGCGCGGAGCCTGCCGCCGTGAAGTTCGAGGGCGTTGCTGAGGCCGAGCTGCTCAGGCTGGCGTCCAGGACTGTGCCGGCGGCCGTCCCGTCGCTTTGCCACAACTGGTAGCCGGACTGCGACGTGAAGGTCGAGAAGTACAGCACCCCGTTGAGCACCGTCAAGTTCCCCGGATCCAGGCCCGCCGACCCGTTCTGGTTCGTGACCATCACCGTGCCGCTCGGCGTCCCGTTGCTCGACCATAACTGGACGCCGTGCGTTCCGTCGTTGGCAGTGAAGTAGAGCGTGCTCCCCATCACCGTCAGGTCCCCGGGGTACATGCCGCCGCCGCGGGTGTTGAGGTCGGTGAGCATGGTCGTGCCGCTGGGCGTCCCGTTGCTGGTCCACAACTGGAAGCCGTC
>Ga0070738_10004227_pt1 | contig 17558 bp, 16 predicted proteins | sample Coa_R2_2_FD_66446 | JGI IMG/M metagenome (GOLD analysis project Ga0070738, IMG submission 66446) | Surface soil microbial communities from Centralia Pennsylvania, which are recovering from an underground coalmine fire - Coalmine... | ecosystem: Environmental > Terrestrial > Soil > Unclassified ...
CTGGCTGTTGTCGCCGGCCGATGTGCTGGGGCTGCGCGCCATCATCCACCTGGCGCTCACGCTGACCGGGACCTTCCTCTTCGCCCGGCGTCTGGAGATGTCGCGCCCGGCGGCCCTGCTGGCCGCGGTCTCGTTTGGCCTCAGCGCCCCGGTCGTTGTCTGGCTGGAGCACCCCATCGCCGGGGCCGTGGCCTGGCTGCCCTGGCTGTTGCTCTGCATCGACCGGACGATTGCCTCGGAAGGGCATGCCGGCTGGGCCGCTGCGACGGCGGCGGCCATCGCCCTGGAGCTACTGGCCGGGCACGAGGAAAGCGCCCTGCACGCCCTGTTGCTCTGCGTGGCCTACGCCCTATTGCGCGCGGCCCTGGCCCGCCGGCACAGCGGGCTGCGCCGTGCCGCCCGCGGTCTGGTCTCCGCGCTCGCGGCGGGACTACTGGGAGCCGCCCTGTCCGCGGCTTTCCTGCTGCCCGTGCTAGCGCACCTGCCGCTGACCGAGGCGGCGGCGGACCGCACGCTGGGCGCCGCGGGGATCGGACCGGCCGGCACGCCCGCGATGTGGCCGAGCCTGGCCGTCGCCGCGGTGCCGGATTACTTCGGCAACCCAACTTGGGGTCTGACCCTGCCCGGCAGCGGCGCCTTCAATGAGAACGCCCTGTATATCGGCGCTGTGCCGATGGTGTTGGCGATCGTGGCGGTGCTGCGGCGGCGTGATGCGCGCACGCTCTTTCTGGCCCTCGGCGCGCTGGTGGCCCTGGGCATCGCCGCGCAATGGCCGCTGTTGGGGATGCTCAACGACCTCCCCGTTCTGCGTATCGTCTCGAATGGCAGGCTACGCATCGAATACGCGCTGCTGATGGCCCTTCTGGCCGGCTATGGGCTCGACGCCCTGCGCCGCGATGGCGCGTTACGATCCGCGCGGCGCGCGCTGTCTCTCTGGGGGGCGACCACCCTCGTGCTGGCGGGCGGCGCCGCGGTCGCGCTATCCGCGGCCCGGCCCTACGGCTGGGCGCTGCCGCCGGCGACGGTGGCCGGGGCGGCGCTGCCGCTGCTCTGGCTCGGCCTGTTCGGCGCGGTGCTCTGGACGATCCACGGGAGACGGCGGGGACACCTGCTGCTATGGTCTCTGACCCCGGCTCTGGTCGCCGTGGATCTCTGCACCTTCGGCATCGGCTACCACACCACGGTACCGCGCGCCGTGGCCCAGGACCTGCCGCCGGCCGTCCGCGCTATCGCACGCGATCGCTCGCTCTACCGCATCGCCGGATTGGGCGAGACGCTGATGCCGTCGTTCTCCACCAGCTATGGCCTGCAGGATATCCGGGGCTACGATCCGGCCTATTCGGCGGCCTACGAGCGCTTCTTCACCGGCGTCTTCTCGGCCACCACGGGCATGCGTCTGGGCCTGGCCGCCCTTCCCCTCAGCCCGGCACGTCTGCGCGGCTTCGATCTGCTCAACGTCACATATCTCTTCGTCGCCTGCGACAAACCGGTACGAGCGCCCCCTTCCTACCGCTTGCTGTACAGCGGCAGCGGCTGCGTCTACCGCAACACCGCGGCGCTACCGCGCGCGCTCCTGCTGCATCACGTGGCTCGTATGGATAGCGCACGTGCCATCGCCGCGCTGCGCGATGGCACGGTGAACCCACGGCAGGTCGCGCTGCTGGACCCGGCCACCTCCGCCGGTGCGCACTGGGACGTGGCACCATCCGACGGGAGCGGGGAGAGCGTCCGCGTGACGAGCTACGACCTGAACGATGTCCGGCTACGCGTCCATGCCCGCGACGCGGGGCTGCTGGTGCTAGCAGATGCCTACGCTCCTGGCTGGCAGGCCACAATTGACGGACATGACACGCCGATCGCTCGCGCCGACGCCATCTTTCGCGCCGTGAAGATCGCGCCGGGCGACCACGTCGTTACCTTCGCCTATCGCCCCCTCGCCTTCACCGTCGGCGTGGCCATAAGCCTGGCTGCATGCGCCCCGTGGTTGGCTCTCCTGCTTGTCGCCGTGCGGCGCGGAATCGCCCGCCGCTCGACGCGTCCGCTTGCTCCCCTCGCCGCTGGCACGGATCTTGCTTGAGATTAGGTCTGTCTGGGTACCGGGCAAAGACCTTCTCACCGCCTGCCGTGCGAGAACCCTGCCCGAGGTCATGGCATGGCGCGAGTACAGGGAATCGACTGCTTAGCGGACACGTTATAGTAGAGCATGTCATGGAGATATGTCACCATGAGAATCAAGCGCAACGGCGTCAAAGACCTCGCAGAGGCGTCCTCGAACACGCTCGACGATGTGAAGATGGGCGCGATGATGGGCGCCGCCAGGGGCGCCCTGGAGGCGCTGGGAGCTAGAGCGGCAACCGTGCTGCAGAGCGCCGGCAGGCCGTCGGCCGGTGATATCGCCGGCCAGGCCGTCCAGAAGGTGCAAGAAGGGCGCAAGACCTCGGGCACCATGCTCCAGATGCTCGGCGAGCGGGCGGGAGGGGCCTTGCAGGGCGCCCCAAGCATGTCCCTACACGTGAGCATCGATCCCAACGACGTGCCGCGCCTGATGCGCGGGCTCACCCTGGTCGCGACCGGGCTCGGCACCATCTTCGCCCCCGGCAGCTCGCTCGACGTCAGCCGCGTGGATGGCGGAGAGCGTGAGATGGTCGAGCAGGCGCGCAAAGGCATCGACACGGCGACCGAGCTGACCCAACAGCGCATGAAAGACCTCGTGGATCTGGCGCGCGACTCGCTGGCCACCCTATCCGACACACTGAGGGAAAACATTTCCAGGACCGAGAGCAGGGCCCAGGAAGCGCTGGACGTGGCGGAGGAGCGTTTGACCCAGGCCAGCGAGGCGATGGCCGGGCAAACAACAGAGGCCTTGCCGGAAAAGAAGCAGAACGGCGGTACGATGCGCTGGTTGCTCCTGGGAGTCCTGGCCGGCGGCACCGCCGCCTATCTCTCCTCGCCGCTTGGCGGGCAACTTGGAGATCAGATCCAGACGCTGCGCCGCACCGTCGGCCTGGGCGGGGCCGACGGCGATGGGAGCCAGGAGTGGCCCGCCCCGCCGTCCGCGTCGCAGCAGGACCAGGCTCCATCCGGCACCGCGGACACGTCTACAAGCACGGATACGTTCCAGTCAGAAAGCGGCAACTCCAAGAACCCATAACATGCCCTGCCATCCGTTCTGACACACCAGCCGGCCCCGGCGCAGGTGCATGGGTTGGCATAGGAACGCCCGGCATAGGTCAGGCGATATGGCTGGCCGCGCGGCCCCGGTAACGCGTAGCCAAAGTGGTTCGCCATCGCCGGCTGCAGTAGGGCTGCGAGAGCGGGTACCATCACAAGCGCGATGATGGCCAGCGGCACCCAACTGCGCTTCGTCAATACCAAACGCCGCCCCATCATGGCTCACTCCCCCATCGTATGAGGATGGTTGCCGGTTGTAGACGTAACTTGCGTCGCAGGCCGCGGGACGGTAGCCTTAAGGTTGACAATGATGTTGCGAGAGCGCCGGCAGTGTCGCCTGGCCTGGCGTCCGAGACCATTCAGCATCCACCAGGAGTGAGCAAGTCGCATGACGTATGTGATCACCGAGCCGTGCATCAACGTGAAAGATGCAAGCTGCGTCGCAGTCTGCCCCGTCGATTGCATCTACAGTTCCGACGACGACGAGCAATACTATATCAACCCGGACGAGTGCATCGACTGCGGGGCCTGCGAGCCGGAGTGCCCGGTCAACGCCATTTACGCCGAGGATGAGGTACCCAGCCAGTACCAGAAGTTCATCCAGATCAATGCAGATTATTTCAAAAAGTAGCGGCCCAAAACCAAAGCGATGACGGTGACCGCATTACCGGCCCCGCGCCTTTCGTCCCGGCTTTGGTTTACTCCCGCGGCGCCGCGAGTTCGTCGCGCACCACCCAGACGCGTCCCTTAGCATGCTCCAGCACGTAGGGCACAGTTTTGCCAAGGTCGAACTGTCCGAAGCGCGTGCGCGGGTCGATACCCAACAGGATCAGACGGCACTGGCGGTCGTTGGCCTCGTCGACGATCGCCGGCCCGGCCTCACGGGCCTGAACGACCTCGGCCTCGATTTCCACGTTTAACTCCTGCGCCACGGTCACGGCGTTGTCGAGGATCTGCTCGGCCCGATTGTCCTCCATCACTGCATCCAGCGGCAGCCGGCGCGGCACCTCGATCACGTTGATCGCGATCACGTGGCCCTTGCCGTGTTTGGCCAGCGTACAGGCCATGCGCACCAGATCGTCGTCCATCTTATTGCCGGCCACGGCCACCAATACATTGCGGGCTTCGGTCTTCTTGAGCCCTTTGTGCTCCTCGCGCGTGTCGCGCCGCAGCAAGAATGATACCATGCCTAATGCCTCCTCCTTGAGGCCAGAATACATCCGGTTATCCGGGGACTGTCACCCTATTATACGTGTTAACCACTGCCAATTCTCCACGCCTGGTAGATGTAATCCAGCGCCGAGATCAGGGTCAGTAGCGTGGCGCCCAACAGCAGGATGAAGGAGGCCGTGGGCCACCAATTGACGATGGTGACGGCGATGGCGATCAGCGTCAGCAGCGTCTTGCCTTTGCCCCATGACCCGGCGGGGATCACCACGCCCTGCGCCGCCGCCCAGGAGCGCAGGCCCGAGATCACCAGCTCGCGGCCCACGATGACGATCACCATCCACGACGGCACCTGGTCGATGCCCACCAGGGCGATTAGCGTGGCGGCGACCAGCAGCTTGTCGGCCATCAGGTCGCAGAAGACGCCGAACTGCGAGACGACCTGCCAGCGCCGGGCCAGGTAGCCATCCAGATAATCGGTGAGCGAGGCCAGGCAGAAGATCACCGCCGCGACCAGGCGGTTGGGGGGAACCCACAGCAACATCCCCACGATCACCGGCGTGGCGATCAGGCGCGCGACGCTCAGGAGGTTGGGCACCTGCGCCAGACCGCGCCAGGGCCAGTAGGTCCAGGGCCGGCGCCACGTCGGCGTCGATCCCGCATAGACGTGACCGTGCATGGTAGTGTGGCGAGGAGCGCCCTTGGACACGAGTCTCCCTAGCGATAGTTGGTGAACTGCAAGGGCACCGGGTAGTCCTTCGCCTTCAGGGTCGCGATAATGCCTTGCAGTTCATCCTTGCTCTTGCTGGTGACGCGCACCGCATCGCCCTGTACCTGTGCCTTGGCCTTGGGATGCGTATCGCGGATCAGCTTGACGATATCGCGCGCCAGATCCTGCGAGATGCCCTGCTGCAGCGTGGCCACCTGGCGCACCGTACCGCCGGCCGCCTGCTCGACCTCGCCCAGCTTCAGGATCTTGAGCGACAGGTTACGCCGGATCATCTTCGACTGTAACAGGTCGCGAACGCTATTGAGCGTGATCTCGGCGGGCGCGCGAATGACGATGTTGTCTTTCTCCAGCTTGATCTCGCTCTTTGTATCCTTGAGGTCGTAGCGGGTCCGCATCTCACGCTCGGCTTGGTCGATGGCGTTGACCAATTCCTGCCGATCGAACTCCGATACCACGTCGAACGACGACTCTCCGGCCATGCTCCCTCCACTAGAGAACGATGACGTGCACGAGCACGAGGATCACCAGGATCAACACGACGAGGACGACCGAGCCCACGGCAACCGGCACCACCGCCACCTGCCGTGAGGTGGTCGCCACGCTTAACGGCACGCGCTTCTCCTCGGCGGGGCGCGCCTGCCGGTACAGGGTTTCCATCTCGGCCGGGTCGAGGCCGAGAAAGATGGCATAGTTGCGGATAGCTCCCCGCATGTAGGCGTCATCGGGTAGATCGAAGTAGCGGTCGGACTCCAGGGCCTGCAAACGCTCCAGGGGAATCCTGGTCTTTTCGGCCACCTGAGACAGTTTCATGCGCTTTCCCTCGCGCGTGGAACGTAGCGTCTGACCAAGCGTCGGCATGGGGCCCGGACCACTCCTCCTCACTAACACGAGTACACTCGTCCATGTACTCTTCCATCCATCGATCTCAGCTTACCAGCTTTGCCGATGCGGCCCTCAACAGGGGAAAAGCGGCCTATGGCCTGCCCCCTGTCCCCCATTCTATCCTTGCTTTGCAAAGAAGGAGAGCCCTGGCTCTGCACAGTATGGAGAGCATGGACGACAAAGCAGCCCTGCGTCGCATACCATACGACGCGGTCATCCTGTCCCTGAGCGTCATGGCGGCGCTGCTGCATCCGGCCGCCATCGGCGATGCAATCATCGCGGCCACGCTGGCCGGCCTGCTGGCCCTCTACTGGATCATTGCACTGCGCGTGCCGCACCCCGCCGATTACGGCCCGCGCGCCGTCCGCCTGCAGTCCAGCCTGCTCGGGGTGCTCATCGCGGCGCTGGTGGTCCTGCCGACCGTCGTCGCCATCAATTACCGGCACCGGCACCAACCCTACAACGCCATCCACGATAGCCCGCTGCAGATAGAGCTGGCCACCCAGATGCTGCTGCGGGGCCAGGACTACTATCGCGCCACCTATTTCCACACGCCGCTGGCCATGTGGTGGCCGCAGGGTCCGCCCAATCCGGCCCTCTATCACACCGATTCGCTGCCGTTTCAGGAAGAGCTGACGGTGCCCGCCCTGCTGCTGGCGCGCGCCACGCTCGGCTGGTTCGACGAGCGGTTCATCTATCTGGCCAGCCTCGCGGTGGCGCTGGCCCTGGCCGCGTCGCTGGCGCGGACGCGCCGCTCGCGCCTGGCCCTGGCCGGCGGGCTGGCGCTGAACCCGCTCTTCGTCCCGACCTTCATCGCGGGACAGAACGATATCCTGATCCTGGCCGAGGTGCTGGCCCTGCTGGCCCTGGCCCGCCGTGGCCGCTATCGCGCCGCCCTGCTGATGCTGGGAACGGCCCTGGCCACCAAAGAGACGGTGGTCTTCCTGTTGCCCTTCCTGCTGCTGTGGATCGGCGGCCGGCTCGGACTGCGCACCGCGCGCGACTGGGGCCGCTGGCTGCCGCGTGCGTTGGGCTGGATCGCCCTGCCCGTCCTGCTCTTCGTGGGGCCATTCGTGCTGTGGGATGCCCGCGCCCTATACGACAGCACCATCGGCTTCGTGGAAGGCACGGTGCCGCACGCGTTCCCCATCCGCGGCCTGGAAGGCTACGGCTTCGCCAGCTTCGTGCTCTTCGGGCGCCTGGTGCGCTCCAGCGCCGACTACTGGCCCTTCGGGCTGGCGCAGGCGCTGGCGGCCGGGCCGGTGGCCCTGCTGCTGCTGTGGCGGCAGTACCGCGACAACTCGTTGACGCGCGCCGTGGCGGGCTACGCCACCACGCTGTTCATCGCCTACTACTTCGGCCGCTTCGACCATGCCAGCTTCATCGCCTTCAGCCTGTCCGTGTGCATGGTGGCGATGCTGCTGGACGTGGACAGGCCGTCTCACCTCTCCGCCGGTTTCCTGCTGGCTCTGCTGATCGTGCCGCAGGCGCTGGCGCAGCCGACGACTCCCGCGCTGGCCATCATCGCCGCCGTGGTGATGGGCGCGCTGGTCCTCTATGCGCTGGGCGATGCGCTCACCGACGGCTGGACGGCTTTACCGAGACGAGCGCGCCAGCCAGCGTCGGTAGAGCGCCATATCGCCCGGCCTGCGGCCTGACGCCTTCAGGTCACAGTGCGTTGGCGACAGCAGCAAGGATGGGCAGCAGATCGGGAATCGCCTCTGCCTGGCGGCGACCAAGGCCATAGCCTACATCCGCCTAATGGTGGCAGTTTGTTTCAAGTACGGCACGATAGCGCTGCTCTTGCCGAGCACGCCCCCCAACGCGCTCACACGGGAGTACTTGAACTTGCTGTTCGACCTGTTACTCTATGGTGGCTAGAGGAATAGGGCCATAGAGTTCACACTCTACGGCCCTATTCCACGTTACAGCAGCTTACTGGTTCACAGGATATCTGGGTCCAGCGGCATACGCCATGATATATCGGCCAGTCATCGCGTCGACAATGATGCACATCTTATGCGTAATGGTGCCCTGTGTACCCGGCCTGCCCGCACTCAATAGATCTGCATTTGCAGTCACCACCCACGCCTGGATGTGTTGGAGGGAAGGCGTAAGACCGACACTAACAACCACAGGTACAGCACGAGCAGTCAGATCTATCTGGCCATCTGTCAATCCAAACTCCGCCTCAGCAGAGTCGAGCGCCTGCCGTGAGGTGACGAACTGTGAACCAACCGCCAGCGGTCCTTCATATGTAACACCATTTGCTTGAGGCAGATCGGAAATGCTCCCAGGAATCGTGATGCCTCCATCTGCATGAGCGGATAATCGCAATACTCCGCCTACAATGAAGAGCGCCGCTAGGGTAGCGCCGGCGATAATACGCTTGATCCTGATCGTCTTCATGGTCTTCGACCCTTTCCTCTATGATAGCTGATTCTACAGGTCTTAGCAGGAACCGCCTCGGTCTCGCTTGTCCCACATATTCTGGGTGTTGGAAGTGGGTGCGGACCAACAGGCGTTAGAATCGCCATGGTACGTGTAACTGCTGGTGTATGCCGTGCCTGGGGTGCATATGCTGCCCCCGCTGTTGGTGCAGTAGAGATCACCACCGAAGTAGGAGTTCCAGTGGTTATATGTGGAGTAGCTCTCACCAAGAAACTCGAGTCCAGTACCCGAACTCCAGTCGATGGCTTGGGAATCGATCGTCGTGCCATTCCTATAGGATGCACCAACGGATGTGCGACGCCCGCTGTCATAGTACACGATTGTCTTATACGTGCTGTTATCGAGATTGGAGAGAGATTGGTGTATGAATGGTCCGTACTGTGTTCCCGTCGTAGTGAAGTAATCCGTGAAGACATGCGGTCCGCCGATGCCCTGTCCCTCACCCCAGCCAGCCTGAGCGAGAGCGACGCTTCCAGGTCCCTCAACACCCTCGTAGTAGTACATGTTACCGGCCGTGGAGCAGTACGTGTCATTAACAACCTGAATAGGTGCCTGTGCACCCGCAGCAGAACTTACCGAGCCTTGGGTGCCAAGCCACACATGCTCATCGCTGCTGCAGGCGGCGAAGGCAACTGATCCAGAACTCAATGCCACTGGTGTTGCTGCAGCGCACACGATCCCGACGACGAGAATCCGGCCCACCAATTTCTGTAACATTCGTGCGTTCATCTTCATCACCCCAGCGTGTACAATCTATGTGGCCACAGTCCGCAACCGGATCGAGGAAATACATCGTGCCAGCAGAGTAGCATTTGCTTGACCCCAATCAAGCCGACTCGGTGCTGGATGTTTGGCCACATACAGGTGCTCTTGTGCCATTAGCCTTCACCATCAGCGGTGGGTGAAGTGCACTCACACCGACTATCATAAGCAGCTCCGACGCCTTTGACACCGTGGAAAACCACAGGATCGACCCTGTGGAAAACCACAGGTGACACACCTGTGGTTTTCCACAGGTCTGAACCCGAGATGCCGGCCGAGGCATCTGTTCCTACGCCTCGCTGTCCACGGGGACCCCGGCTTGACGCGCCTACGTCAGCCAGCCCCTCTGGCGAGCCGCGTGGACGGCCGCCGCGCGGGAGCGCACGTGCAGCTTGGTGTAGATGTTGTCGAGGTGGAACTCGACCGTGCGCCTGGTGATGGCCAGCTCTCTGGCAATTTCGGCATTGCAATAGCCCTGTGCCGCCAGTCTCAGAACCTGCTTCTCGCGCCTGGTGAGTTGATCGCCGTTCTGCTGTTCCATCGAGAGCAGCGCCCTCACTTCGCACGGCAGGTAGAGCCCGCCGCTATTCACAGCGTGCAGGGCATGGGTCACATCGGCTGGTGAGGCGGATGTGGGGAGATACCCGTGCGCTCCCGCCTCTAGGAGCCCTCGCCCAAACTCGTGGTTGTGGCTGTAGGTGGTTAGGACGACGATCCGCGTCCGCGGGTACCCGGATTGTAGGGTGCGGATGAGTGATAGACCCGCGTCGCGAAAGCCGTCGATGGCAAGAAGTATGACGTCAGGCTGCAATTGCCGGGCAAGCGAAGGGAGTTCATCCCCATCCCTCGTCCAGACAATGACCTCTATGTCTGGGTAGTTTGAAAGACCTTGGCGTAGATCCTCACATACGGCATGACCGCTGTCGGCTATGAGGACGCGCATCCCTCCCCTCCTACCGGCTGAGGTATATGCAGGAGAGTCCACCGATGCGGGTATATCCGAGGGAACGAATGGTGTATAGCAGTGCACTGCCGCCGCACTGCCGCCGCAAAAAAGCGAGCCCCCGATGCAGTGTGCATCGGGGGCTCGCCGCTCAGGCGCGCGATGTGCTCGCGGCCTAGTGTTGTCTCATCTCACAAGGGGTGACTTGCGGCCGGCGCCTTTCCTGGGACCACCGGCTTCCAGCCAGACCGCGTTGCCGGCAAGGATGCCGGCGGTCCCAGAATCGTGCACTAGTAATCCATGCCGCCGCCCGGAGGCATGGCCGGGGCCTTCTCCTTCTCGGGCAGGTCGGTGATGATCGTCTCGGTGGTCAGCAGCATGCCGGCGATGCTGGCGGCGTTCTGCAGGCCCGAGCGCGTCACCTTGGCCGGGTCGATGATGCCGGCCTTGAACATATCCTCGTACTGACCGGTGAGAGCGTTGAAGCCCTTGCCGGGCTCGAAGCCCTTGACCGCGGCCACCACGACGGAGCCCTCGGCACCGGCGTTGAAGGCGATCTGGCGCAGCGGCTCCTCCAGGGCGCGGCGCAGGATGTCCACGCCGGTCTTCTCGTCGCCGTCAAGCTGCAGCTTGTCCAGGGCGGGCAGCGCGTTGATCAGGGCGGTGCCGCCACCGGCCACGATGCCCTCCTCCACGGCGGCGCGGGTCGCCGAGAGCGCATCCTCGATGCGGTGCTTCTTCTCCTTGAGCTCCACCTCGGTGGGAGCGCCGACCTTGATCACCGCCACGCCGCCGGCCAGCTTGGCCAGCCGCTCCTGCAGCTTCTCGCGGTCGAAGTCGCTGGTGGTGTCCTCGATCTGGGCGCGGATCTGCTTCATGCGGGCCTCGATGGCCTCCTGCGAGCCCTTGCCCTCCACGATGGTGGTGTTGTCCTTGTTGGCCGAGACGCGGCGGGCCTGGCCCAGCATGTTCAGGTTGGCGTTCTCCAGCTTGAGGCCGACCTCCTCGGAGATGACCTGGCCGCCGGTGAGGATGGCGATGTCCTCGAGCATGGCCTTGCGGCGGTCGCCGAAGCCGGGCGCCTTGACGGCCAGGGTATTGAGCGTGCCGCGCAGCTTATTGACGATCAGCGTGGCCAGGGCCTCGCCGTCGACATCCTCGGCGATGATCACCAGGTTCTTGTTGCCGACCTGCACCAGCTTCTCCAGCACGGGCAGGATGTCGGCGATGGCGCTGATCTTCTTGTCCGTGATCAGCAGGTAGGGGTTCTCCAGCACGGCCTCCATGCGCTCGGTGTTGGTGACCATGTAGGCGGAGACGTAGCCGCGGTCGATCTGCATGCCGTCCACGTAGTCCTGCTCCAGGCGCAGGCCCTGCGACTCCTCCACGGTGATGACGCCGTCCTTGCCGACCTTGCTCATCACCTCGGAGATCATCTGGCCGATCGAGGGGTCACCGCTGGAGACGGTGGCCACCTGGGCGGTCTCCTCGGCCGTGTTGACCGGCTTGCTGAGGCGCTTGAGGTCCTCGACGATAGCCTCAACGCCCTTGTCGATGCCCCGCTTGAGGGCCATGGGATTCGCGCCGGCCGCGACGTTGCGCAGGCCCTCGTGGATCATGGCCTGGGCCAGGACGGTGGCCGTGGTGGTGCCGTCGCCGGCCACGTCGTTGGTCTTGGTCGCGACCTCCTTGACGAGTTGGGCGCCCATGTTCTCGAAGGGATCCTCGAGCTCGATGTCGCGGGCAATGGTCACGCCGTCGTTGGTGACGGTGGGGGCGCCGAACTTCTTATCCAGCACGACGTTGCGGCCCTTGGGGCCGAGCGTCACCTTCACCGCATCGGCCAGCTTGTCCACACCCGTCTTGAGCGAGCGGCGAGCGGACTCCGAAAACTCCAATTGCTTGGCCACTAGTTACCTCCAATATCTTTCAATCCTCGCCGCCATCACCGGCACGGTCGGGTCCGGCCTCGGCGGCGCTTGCCGATTAGACGATCGCCAGGATATCTTTCTCGCTCACGATAAGCAGGTCTTCACCGTCGATCTTGATCTCGGTGCCGGCATACTTGGCATAGAGCACCTCGGCGCCCTCGCTCACCTCAACGGGTGTGCGCTTGCCGTCATCGCCGACCCGTCCGGGGCCGACTGCCAACACCGTGCCGCGCTGCGGCTTCTCTTTCGCCGTATCGGGCAGGATCACGCCACTGGCCGTCACCTCTTCCCGCTGGGCGGGGCGAATCACGACGCGATCGCCCAGAGGCTTGATGTTGACCTTGGTCGAGGTTGTCAACGCTGGTACCTCCTGGTTTTCCAGATTCTTTAGCACTCTCAAGTCGAGAGTGCTAATTCCACCAGCAAGTGTAGCAAACGATGTGGGAGAGTGCAAGAGGTACGGAAGTTCGGGCCGGCAGGAACCTTGGTACGGGCCCCGCCCGCTCGCGACCCGTGAGGCATAGCGAGGACGAACCCTACGGTTTGCGCGCAAGCAAGGCGCGGCGCGAACGCTGCGCCAGCAGGAAACCGCGGTAGGCCAGAGGGCGGTAGACGTCATCCCAGGCGCCGGGCAGTTCTTCGCGCCGCGTGCCGAAGCGCTGCTTGAAGAAGGTCATGCCGGCCCAGTGAACGTCGGGGTCGGCGGCGGAGGCGATGCCGCGGAAATCGTAGACCCGGCAGCCCCGCGCCTTGGCATGTAGCATGGCGGTCCAGTGTAGCAGGTACTGCGCGCCGACTTTGCGCCCGACCGCGTTGCCGGCCGCGTAGAGCGCGGCAGAGCGCGGCCCAAAGGTGCCGGTCAGAATGGCGCCGGCGATCTGCCCATCCCACTCGGCCGCCATGAACTCGCCGCTATCCGTCGCCTGCAGCATCGTCGCCAGGTCGCGCAGGTACGCCTCGTTGCGCACGCTGAAGCCCTTGCGCCGTCCGGTCTCGGCGAGCATCTGGGCGAACGCCGGTATGTCCGCCTCCGTGCCCGGGCGCACCGTCACGCCGTCGCGCTGCGACCGGCGGACGAGGTAGCGGGCGCCCTTCTCCAGCCCCCTGAGCAGCTCATCCTCGGATGGAGCAAGATCGACCACGGCCGTCGCGGTAGGCTGCACGTTCTCGGGCGCTTGGCGCAAGCCGAGCGCGGCGAGCGCCGCGGGCGCGCATGGCTCGCAGGTCAGCGGGTCCAGGCGGAGCGTTAGCGCCCCGAGCGCTCGCCCGCGGCGGCGCACCTCGGCCAGAAGCGGCACCAGGGGTGCGGCGCCGGCGGCCCAATCCGAGGCGGGGAGGACCGGTCCCTCGGGGGCATAGAAGAACGCGCCAAGTCCAGGCACGGCGCGGGCGTGGACCTGTATGGCGGCGCGCGGCTCACGCCCCTCCAGCGCCACCAGGCGCAGCACAGACCAGCCCTGGCCGCGCTTAAACTCGCCCCATTGCCAGCTCTGCAACAAGCTGCCGCCGGCCCCGCTCACGAAGTCGTTCCACGCCGCGCGGCTCGCACAGACGGTTACTCTCATGGATGCTATGAGCCCCTTGTACCCTCCGCTCCCGGGCATTCTATCAATTCAGGTTCGGGCCCCGCGCGGGAATACCCACGAGCCACGTCTCGCCGCGTGTCGCGGCACGATGGAGTGCGGAGCCGGTCCCAAGGCAACCTCTATCGGTCCCTATTGCACCAGGCTAAACTCGGCCGAGCCCACGACCTGTCCATTCACGACGGCATCGCAACGGTATTTGCCGGCCGGGAGGCTGGAGGCATAGAAGAAGGCGGCGGAGGCTTCGCCGCCGGATGGCTGGATGGCGTACTGGAAGAGGAACGTGTTCGGCTGGCGGTACCAACTGATGGTCACCGAGGTGGTGTTCGGTGGCAGAGCCGAGTTGCGCACCCAGCAGTAGGAGCGATACAGCCCAACTTTGAAGGTGCTGGACGGCGCAGACCCGCTGTTGCCATCGGTCAGGAAGACTTTCGGCGGACCCTTCGGCGTAGGCGACGGCTGGGGCGTGTCGGTGGGGCCCGGCGTCGGCGTGGCGGTCCTGTGGGTGCGCGGCGTGGGAGAGGCGGTCGGCGGTTGCTCGATGAGCGGGACGAGGGTCGCCGTCGGCTCCGGCGCTGCGGCACCGGTGACGGCGTGGAGCACGCGCGAGCCTCCGTACAGGAAGATGCCCGTCACACAAAGAATGATCAGCAGGCTTATGAGAGTGCGGAACTGACTGTAGACCACGTGGGCAGCGTACGTGTCCCGGGGCGAAAAGTCAAGGGTATGCCCGAGCAGCTACAGCCGGCGTGAAAAACCAGCCGGGGGCTGCGGTCCCCCGGCAAAAGGACGGGCACCGCGGTGCCGCATCAGCCCGACCGCAGTCGGCGTCCGCTGCCATCCAACCGCGGGTGGAGGCCCGCCCACGGACAATTCACGCCGGCTGCGTGCAGCTATAGGTAACGGGCAGGACCGGCGACTGAAGTCGCCTGGCAGGGGTACGGGCCAGCCTAAGGCACTTCAGTGCCCGTCCCCGCGGCCGCCGAGTTATCTCGCCGGCCGCAGGGGCGGCGACGAGACCTTAAATGGCCGACTCGGCGGCGGCGGTGGCGCCGAAAGCGGCCTGGCGCAGCTCCTCGACCATATCGAGGCGCTCCCAGGGCAGATCCAGGTCCGGCCGGCCGAAATGGCCGTAGGAGGCGGTCTGCCGGTAGATGGGCCGGCGCAGGTCGAAGCGCTTGATGATCGCGGCGGGGCGCAGGTCGAAATGTTGGCGGATCAGTTCCTCGATCTGCGATTCGGGGATCCTGGCGGTGCCGAACGACTCCACGTGCACGGCCAGGGGGCGGGCCACGCCGATGGCGTAGGCAATCTGCACCTCGAAGCGCTCGGCCAGGCCGGCGGCGACCACGTTCTTGGCCACGTGGCGGGCGGCGTAGGCGCCCGAGCGGTCCACCTTGGTGGGGTCCTTGCCCGAGAAGGCGCCGCCGCCATGGCGGGCCATGCCGCCGTAGGTGTCCACGATGATCTTGCGCCCGGTCAGGCCGGAGTCGCCCATCGGGCCGCCGACTACGAAGCGGCCGGTCGGGTTGACGAAGATCCTGGTATCCTCGTCGAGCAGGTGGGCGGGAATGACGGCGTTGATGATCTTCTCGCGCACGTCGGCGGAGATGCGCCTGTGCTCAATGTCGGCGGCATGCTGCGTGGAGACCACGACCGTGGTCACACGCACCGGCTTGCCACGGTGGTACTCCACCGTCACCTGGCTCTTGCCGTCGGGACGCAGGTAGGGTAAGGTACCGTCCTTGCGCACCCGGGCAAGCTGCCGCGTCAGCGCGTGCGCCAGGGAGATGGGCAGGGGCATCAACTCGGGCGTCTCCGTGCAGGCAAAGCCGAAGACCATTCCCTGGTCGCCCGCGCCGATGGCCTCGATCTGTTCGTCGCTCATCTGCCCCTCGCGGGCCTCCAGCGCGCGGTCGACGCCCTGGGCGATATCCAGCGACTGGTTATGGATGGAGGTGATGACGGCGCAGGTATTGGAGTCGAAGCCGTACTCGGCGTTGGTGTAGCCGATGCTGGAGACCACGCCACGCACGAGCTCGGGGATCTCCACGTAACTCTCGGAGGTGATCTCGCCCTGCACCAGCACCAGACCGGTGGTGGTGGCCACCTCGCAGGCCACGCGGCTCATCGGATCGGTTGCCAGCAACGCGTCCAGAACCGCGTCGCTGATCTGGTCGCAGATCTTGTCGGGGTGGCCCTCGGTCACCGACTCGCTGGTGAATAGACGGCGCTCGCTGCGCATGAAGTTGGACTCGTCTGACATCGTTCTCCTCTCCTGGACATCCGGTAGCCGGCCGCCTCCGCCACGCCCGCGGCCGGCTACCGGCAGGTTGAGCTAGATCCCTAAGTTCCCGATTCCCATGACCCGAGGTACTGGACTTGTTCCGCCGTTAGAGTATCGATGGTCACGTTCATGGAGCGCAGCTTGAGGCGTGCGACCTCCTGGTCGATCTCCATGGGTACATTGTAGACCTTTCGCTCCATCTGGGCATGATGGCGCACCAGGTGCTCGACGGAGAGGGCCTGATCGGCGAAGCTCATATCCATCACCGCCGCCGGGTGCCCTTCCGCCGCGCTCAGGTTCACCAGGCGGCCCTCGGCCAGCAGATAGACGCGGCGGTCGCCGAGGCGATACTCCTGCACGAAGGGGCGCACGGTGCGCACCGTGGTGCCCAGCGCCTCGATGTTGATCTCGTCGTTGAAGTGGCCGGAGTTGGCGAGGATAGCGCCGTCTTTGAGGCGGGCGATATGCGCGCTGTCGACCACGTGGTAGTTGCCGGTCACGGTGATGACCACGTCCGCCAGGGGCGCGGCCTCCGGCAGCGACATCACGCGGTAGCCGTCCATGATCGCCTCCAGCGCCCGGGTGGGGTCGACCTCGGTCACGATCACCTGGGCGCCCATGCCGCGCGCGCGCGAGGCCACGCCACGGCCGCACCAGCCGTAGCCGACCACCACCACGGTGCGGCCGGCGATTAGCAGGTTGGTGGCGCGCATCACGGCGTCCATGGTGCTCTGCCCGGTGCCGTAGCGGTTGTCGAAGAGGTGCTTGGTATCGGCCTCGTTCACGGCGATGATGGGGAAGCGCAGCACCCCATCCTTCTGCATGGCGCGCAGGCGGATCACGCCTGTCGTCGTCTCCTCGGTGCCGCCGGTAATGGCGGGCAGGAGGTCGGTGCGCTCCTTGTGCAGCGCGGTCACCAGATCGCAGCCGTCGTCCATGGTGATGGTCGGCTCGGTGTCCAGGACCGCGTGGATATGGCGGTAGTAGGTCTGCTCGTCCTCACCCTTGATGGCATAGGTGCGGATACCGTATTCGTGCACCAGCGCCGCGGCCACGTCGTCCTGCGTGGAGAGCGGGTTGGAGGCGCAGAGCACCACCTCGGCGCCGCCATCTTTGAGCGTGCGCGCCAGGTTCGCCGTCTCCGTGGTGACGTGCAGGCAGGCGGCGATGCGCGCGCCGGCCAGCGGTTTCTCCGCCACGAAGCGCTCGCGGATCAGGCGCAGCACGGGCATCTGCGCATCGGCCCATTCGATGCGCAGGCGTCCGGCCGATGCCAGCGCCGGGTCTTTGACGTCGTGGCCCTTCTTCTGATCAACAGCAGTCATCTCTTTGCAACCGTCCTTACTGATATACAATTCGCCGGTCGGCGCAGACATACATCGCGCCACCCGGGGAACGCGGCAGCGGTCGTGTCCCTGCCGCACCTACTGACAGCGGGCCTGGCAACAGCCCGCCGGGAGGACAGAGTACCGGGTGGACTGGCAGACTGATGAGAGAGGGGCCGCGAAGGGGAGAAAACGTCTCTATTCAGTCGCCAGCAAAGGCCCTCGGCACTGAAGAGACGGGTGGACGTGCCTTTACACGTCGTCACGTCGCGATTGATTCCAACGCCTACGAGTCTATCGAAAAACGCCCCGCGATGCAATACCCC
>Ga0070738_10004228_pt1 | contig 17557 bp, 17 predicted proteins | sample Coa_R2_2_FD_66446 | JGI IMG/M metagenome (GOLD analysis project Ga0070738, IMG submission 66446) | Surface soil microbial communities from Centralia Pennsylvania, which are recovering from an underground coalmine fire - Coalmine... | ecosystem: Environmental > Terrestrial > Soil > Unclassified ...
TACTCGTCGAACAGCGCCATGATCTGCCGCATCATGACGTGCATCGGATCGTCGCCCATCTCCTGGGTGATGGAGACGAGCTTCACCCCGTTCTTGGCGAGCTTCCGGACGTAGAATTCCAGCTCGAAGTGATCGCGGAAAAAGCGGCTGAACGAATGGACGATCACCACGTCGAACGGCGCGGGCTTCGACGTGCCCGCCTCGATCATGCGCTGGAACTCGGGGCGACGGTCATTGGTCGCCGACGCGCCCGGCTCGACATAGGTCTCGACGAGCTGGTAGCCGCGTGAAGCGCAATAGGCTTCACCCTGGCGCTTCTGATCAGGGATGGAGACATCATGCTCGGCCTGCCGCGCCGTCGAGACGCGCAGATAGAGGGCGGCCCGTAGCGGCACGGTCATGGCGTCTGTCTCCTCGTCAGATCATCCGTCGGTTCCAAACAGGTCGTCGAACACGTCGCTGAACCATTGCTCGAACACGTCCACCTCGGCCTCCGTGACCGGGATATGCTCCGGCCAGTCGCCGGTGACGGTCCAGGTCGAAAGGTCGTGCTTCGGTGGCCGGCCCGTAAACGGCCAGGGTTGACCGAGCAACGCTTCAAGCTGCTCGGATGCGGTCGGGGGGCGTTCTTTGCGAGGTCTGGCCATTGCACCAGAATCGCGGAACGAGGCCCTTCAAAGAATAGCCTTTTTCTACGCCGGAAGCCTCCGCGCGCCATGGCGTAAAAAGACTTGCGCGCGGCGGCGCGGGGGTGAAACGGCGTAGGGGCGACGGCGGTCGTCATGGCGATATCAGGTTCAACGCCGTCGCCACTGGCAGATAGAGGGTGCGTGGCTGCCGCACCAAGGGCGTGAAGCCGAAAGCCGCATAGAAGACCGCTGCCTGGTCGTCGATGGCGTCGGCGAAGATGGCGTGGGCGCCGATCGGGGCTGTGGCGACAGTCTTGATGGCGTCAAACAGCAGGGCTTCGCCAAGCCCCTGTCCGGCATAGTCGCTATGGCGGCCAAGCCACCCGATCAGCACTGCCGGAACCGTCGGGTAGCGCGGCAGTTTCTTCGCCAGCGGCTCGGGAATCTCGGTCAAAGGCACGTTGCTGGACGATAGCGTGTAGAAGCCCGCCACCCGATTCGTCGCCATCTCCCTGACGACGAAACAGGTGGCGTATTTCCGCTTCACGTCCTGGTAGACGGTCTCGCGGAAATAGCTGTCGATCCGGTCGTTGCCGCAGGTGAAGTCATCCCGCTTGTGCGCCTTCGCTAGCGGCTCGATGACGAAGCGGGCGCTCACCGACGCTCAATTAACTCGGCATGGCGCTTCGCCGCGCGGGCCAGACGTGCGTTGGGTTGGGGCGGACTGATCAGCGCCTCGGCGAAGCGGATTTGGTCCTCGCGCGCCAGGCGCATGATGTCGGCGCTCTCGACGACGCGGCGGGCGTCCTCGCCGGCCGTGGCGATGAGATAACCGGTCAGGGTCATGCCGCGCAGGCGGGCGGCGCGCTGCATCTGGTCGTAGACCTGGACCGGGACGCGCGCTTCCAATCGGGCGGTCTCTGCTTCGATTTGGGGCTTGGGCATAGGGGCCTCCTTCAGCTCCATCATATACGGCATAATGCCGTATTTGTCAAGGCTCTTCACAGCCCGAGTCCGATCTGCCGCTGGCGGCTAAAGCTCCACTCGATGCCGCCGTCGTCACGGCGGACGCCGCTGATGTGTTGATCAAGACGCTTTTCCAGAACGGGCTGCCAGGGCACGAGCTGGAAGCCCAGTCCGTCCTCGATCATGGCGAAGCGCCCGCTGGCGAGATTTGCGACACCCGCCAGCCGGCCGGAAACATATTCGCCAGGTCCTGACGGGGCGTAGGTAAGGCCACGCTCTGCGGCCATCTCTTTGCCGACGCGCTCGACCTCCTGGCGCTCAAGCGCGGCGATGGTGCGCCGAGGGATGGAAATGAAGCCGTCCTTGACGCTGGCATGGCCCATTTCGACGAGACGCGCGGCGCGCTGATCGAGCGCGGCGTTCACCTCCCGGCCGAAGCCGGTCCCGGCAAGGGGCAAATGGTCTTTCGCAACGAGCTCACGGTCGAGCCAGGTCGCCCCGTCGCTGCCAACCTGCCGGTCGAAGTCGAGCGTGGACAGCGTGCGGATGCCGAAATCCTTGGGCCGGCCGGAGGCGTCATAGGCGATGCCCCGCTCGGCGATGTCCCCAGGGATTTTCCAATGGTCGGCGTCGATGCGCTCGACATGCCCGGCGCGGTGCAAGGCTTCCAGTCGGCGCACATGGGAGCGAATGAAGGCGTCGGGGTCGCCGTGGCGCTGCTCGATGATGTCCCGCGTCGCTTCCAGATGAAGGCTTGGCTGGTAGATGCCGCCATTGGCCTCCGCCATGATCTGGATGTTGACATCCGCCGGCCGGGGCTCGGCCTTGGTCGGCGCCGGATCGAGCGCGACGATGTGGCCGCGTCTGATCTCGTCGAGGCGGCCGGCGTCCGCCATCTCGACATAGTGGATGCGCCCGTCCACGCCATCGATGACAAGGTGCAACCGGTCGCCCATCTCGTCGCCGGCCAAGCCCTTGGCGAGCACGCGGCCCACGATCGGTTCGGTGATCTGCTTGCCGTGGGTGGCATACTGCCCCGGAGCGCGTTCGTCAGAGAGGCCGTGGTCGGCCAGCGCCCGGTGCATGGCCTTGATGATGTCGCCGCGCTCGCCCAGTTCGTGCAAGGTCGGCTCGGCCTGTGCTGAGATGGACCAGCGGCCAACCTCCACCTCGGTCGCCAGCCCCATGCTCTCCAGCCTGCGGGCGCGGGCGATCAGCAGCGCCCGATTCCGTCGCGCCGTCTCCAGCATATCCTGATCGGGGCGCAGATCGGCGAATGCCTGGCTCGCCTCCTGTTCGGCGAGCAGCATACGGTCCAGGCGGGTGAAGCGTTCGGCGTCCACCTCGCGCTCAAGCTGGCGGCTGACCTCCTGCTCGGTCTGCCGGCCCAGCTCCAGCGTGACGATCTCACTGGCCCGTTCGCGGACGCCGTGGGCGATGTAGTCGCCGGCGATGTTGAGAATCTTCCCGTCGTCGGTCACGCCGCGCAGCAGGATGTGGGTGTGCGGGTGGCCGGTGTTGTGGTGATCGACCGCGATCCAGTCGAGCCTCGTGCCGAGATCGGCCTCCATCGACTTCATCAGGTCGCGGGTGATCTTCCGCAGGTCGGCCAGCTCTACGCCTTCTTCAGCGGAAACGATGAAGCGAAACTGGTGGCGGTCGTCGCGGCCTCGGTTGAGGAAGGCGCGGCTGTCCTCGGCGTCGCTCTCGGCGGAATAAACCTGCCCCTTCTCGCCGTCGCGGTTGACGCCATCGCGCTCCAGATAGCGCAAGTGGGCGTCCACCGCCTTCGCGCTGACGAACGACCGTCCGCGCGCCGCGCCGCGCTGCGGGTTGAGCTTCACGATCCGCGCCTTCACCGTCACGCGGCGGGCGCGGGTCCGCACGCCGTTGGCGTCCCGGCTCCAGGCGCTCCGCCCCTTCAAACCGGCGGCGGCCGCAGCGCCACGGCCTCGCGCGTTGAACCGGCCGCTTCCCTTCCCGGCCGAGCCCAGCCGATTAGGGTCGCCGCCGGCACGCCGGATTGCCTGATGCACCTCAGCCAGGAAGGTCTTCTGGCGCGGCCGGACGGTGCGCGTGGTGCGCCCGCCAGCCCGGTCGCGGACCCGGCCGGGACGGATGCGGAAATGGTCTTCGTCGTTCGCCATGAGGCGACGATTGGAAGATCAAACCGCCGACACAAGGTCGAAAATGACGGCGTAGGGCTGTGGCGTAGAAATACTTGCTGTAGAGTAAAAATGGCGGAACTGCGCACGGCGCACGTTGCAGGCGCCACCCAAAATACCATTGAAAACATTGCAGAAATTGACTTCCCCGGCACCGGCGCACCTCGCGCCCTCGGCGGTAAGCCGCTAAAAAACAATGTGCAGACAAACACTTAGGAACGAAGTTCCGGTAGCGAGGCAACTCGCTTTATCTTGCCCTCTTCTTCGCGGCTCACATCGAACTCAGAATACCCCCACGTCCCAAATCAAAGCCGAAAAAACGTCGTTGCCAAAAAGAGCTATTTTGCCCTAAATGGCGCAATGGATCGCTACGGAAATCTGCCATGAAAACCATGTCGGCGCGTGAGGCGAAGAACGCCTTTGGGCTGATGATCGACACCGCGCGTGCAGAGCCAGTGCTGATCGAAAAGCACGGGCGCGGCGTCGTGGTGGTGGTCGCGGTGGAGGAATATGAGCGGCTGACCGTCGGCTTGGCCGCCAAAGGAAAGGCCGCTGAACGAGGTGCGGAGGCTGCCAGAAAGTGACGAACGAAGCCTTCGCCCGGATCAAGATCGACCAGCTTCTGAAAGACACCGACTGGCGTCTGACCGATGGCATCAGCGTGCGCTACGAGTATCCGCTCGACGACGGTGGGCGGGCCGACTACGCGCTGTTCGACCGCCAGGGACGCGCGCTTGCCGTGCTCGAAGCCAAGAGCACCAGCGTCAGTCTGAGCCTGGGCGAGGCGCAAGGCCGACGTTATGCCGATTTGCTCGATGTGCCGTTCATCTTTCTCTCGAACGGCGAAGAAATCTGGTTCTGCGACAAGGGCCAGGACGCTCATTTCCGCAGGATCGAGACAGTCTTCAGCCAGGACGATCTCGCCCGCCGGAAAGCCGCTCGCGACATCCGCCGCAACCCGCTCGACATTCCGATCGACAGCCGAATTGCCGGCGGCGGTGGCCGTCTGCACCAGCGTGCGTGCATCGAAGCGGTATGCCGGGAGATCGTGAACGGACGGCGCAAGATGCTCGTCGAAATGGCGACCGGCACCGGCAAGACTCGCACGGCGGCGGCCTTGCTGAAGCGTCTGTTTGAAGCAAACTGGGCGACGCGTGCGCTGTTCGTGGTCGATCGAAACACGCTAGCGATACAGGCGGAGGACGCTTTCGCGGATCATTTGCCGAATCTGCCCTGTTACCGCGTTCCCCGTACCGGCCGCCGCTTCCAGGACGAAAAGCGCGTCACCATCGTCACCCTGCAAACGCTGGTGAACGAATACGAAAAATACTCGTCCGGCTATTTCGACCTGATCGTCATCGACGAATGCCACCGCAGCATTTACGGCCAATGGCGGCGCGCGCTCGACCATTTTGACGGCATCAAGGTGGGCCTGACCGCGACACCCTGCGTCATGCAAGACGCGCCCGACGTGGACGATGAAGACCGCGCCGCGATACGCGACACGCTGCGGTTCTTCGAGGTCAGCCGCCCGACCTACAGCTACAGCATGTCCGAAGCGATCGCGGACGGGCATCTCGTGCCCTACGAGATTTATCGGGCCATGACCGCGCGCACGGCCGCGACGGATGGCTTTTCGGTTGCGCGCAGCGACATCGATTGGGCCGCCCTCGATGCGCCGACCCGCGCGGAGTTGGAACGACTGTTCGCCGATCGTGACCCGATCATCGTCGATCCATCGGCCTTGGAGCGGAAGTTCACCATCCCCGAGCGCAATCGCGCCATGGTGCGGGAATTCCGCGAGGTTCTGGAGAACGGCTACACCGGCCCGAACGGCATTCGCCGTGCGCCCGATTGGGGCAAGACCATCGTCTTCGCCGTCACCAAACGCCACGCCGAAACGCTGGCGCGAATGTTCGACGACGTGTTCGCCGACAAGAAACCCAGCCCCACGACGCGCTACGCCGATTTCGTCGTCTCCGGCATGGGGCCAGACGACAGCGTGGACGGCCCGGCCAAGATCAAGCGCTTCAAAAAGGAGGAATTCCCGCAAATCCTGGTCAGCGTGAACATGCTTGACACCGGCTTCGACTGCCCGGACGTGCGCAACCTGGTGATGGCGCGCTTTACCCACAGCTCGATCCTCTATCAGCAGATGCGCGGGCGCGGCACACGCCTGGCGCCGGGCAAGGACCGCTTCACCATGTGGGACTTTACCGGCGTTACCCTCCGCCATGGAGACGACGAAACGCCAGGCGAAGGCGGCGTTGTCGTCGTGCGCGAAGGCAAGCCGCCTGCCGGCCCCGCTCGGCGGCTTCTGATGCTCGACGTGCACGACGAGATCGACCCGACGACGCGCGAATGGGTCACGGTTGATGAAACTGGGCACGCCTTCATGGATGTCGATGAGGCCCGCGCGGAAGCGCTTGGCGGCGCATTCGAGACGTGGCTGAACGGTCAGATATTTAACTCCGACCAGTTGCGCGTGCTGCATCTGGTCAAGGAACAGATCAAGGCGAACGCGGCAGAGCTGACCGTGTTCGATAGCTGGCGCTTCGACGCCCCGCCGCTGTCCATGAACGGCGGCTTCGAGCGCGCCCGCGCCGTCTTCGGCGGCGAGGCGGAACTCGAACGCATATTGAGCAGCATGAATGAAGCCGTGTTCGGCATCGCATCTCCAGGGGCGTCGCAAGCCGCGCCCGGCGGCGATGCGATCCGGCCCGACAAACCCGTGAACTAAGGCCACCCATGCCCTTTACCCCCGACATGCGCCGCAAGGTCGATCAGATCCGCGACTATCTCTATGGCGGCGGCTATCCCGATCCGCTGTCCAATGCCGAACAGCTCAGTTTCCTGTTCTTCTTCTACATGATCGAGGGCATCGACAGCGCCAACCTGCGCCAGGCCAAGGCGACCGGCCGCGACTACGCCTCTCTCTTCGCGGGCGACTGGACGCTGCGCAATCCGCTCAACGCGCCGACGAAAGGCGTGGAGACGGTGCCGCGCGAGCGGATGCGCTGGTCCTCCTGGGCCAACGCTATGTCCGGCGAACAGCTCGTCACCTTCGTGCGCGATGAAGTCTTTCCGTTTTTCGCCACCATCGGCGACGCCTTCGGTATGAGCTTCATGGCGCAGGCGCGTCTGTCCATCGACGAGCCGACGGTGCTGACCCAGATCGTGACCCTTGTGAACGAGTTGCGCCTCGAACAGGCCGACCCCGACACCAAGGGCGATTTGTTCGAGCATGTGCTGCGCCAGATCAAGCAGGCCGGCGAACTCGGCCAGTTCCGCACGCCGCGGCACATCATCCGCGCCATCGTCGATCTCGTGGACCCGAAAATCGGCGAGACGGTCTATGACCCCGCCGCCGGCACCGCCGGGTTCCTGGTGGCGGCCTATGAGCATATCCGCCTCGCCAACTCCTCGGCCAACGGCCGCGACGTGGCCGAACTGGAGGGCAAAACCTTCGAGCGCGGCTATGGCGACCGGCTGAACGCCGCCCAATGGCGCAAACTGCAAGCCGCGACCTTCTACGGCAACGATGTCGATCCGAAGATGGTCAGCCTCGCCTCGATGAACCTGGCCCTGCGCGGCCTGCCCGATGTGCGTATCCTCAAGCGCAACGTGCTGACCACCAGCTTCGACCGTCAGGCCAAGGCGGAGAAGGGCTTGCCGCTGGACGGCTATGACGTGGTGCTGGCCAACCCGCCGTTTTCCGGGCGGCTGGACCGCGACCGCATCGTCGATGACGTGCGCATCGGCACGTCCACGGCGACGGAACTTCTGTTCGTCAAATACATGATCGACAACCTCAAGCCGGGCGGGCGCTGCGGCGTGGTGGTGCCGGAGGGCGTGCTGTTCGGTTCCACCGGCGCGCACAAGGAGCTGCGCCGCATCCTGATGCAGAACAACCGGGTGGAGGCTGTGCTGTCGCTGCCCGGCGGGGTGTTCCAGCCTTATTCGGGCGTAAAAACCTCCGTGCTGGTGTTTGCCAAGGGCGGGCGCACGGAGCGCGTCATGTTCCTGCACGCCAGCAATGACGGCTTCAAGCTGGACGCCAACCACGAGCAGCCGATCGAGGCCGACGATCTGCCGGGCCTGATCGCCGCCTTCAACAGCCGGGACGACATGCTGGCGGACTGGCAGAACCGCGATGCGGAAAAGCCCTGGACGGAAAACTGGTGGTTCGCGGACGCGGCCACCATCGAGCGGGAGGATTTCAACCTCTCCGCCTCCCGCTACCGGCCCGAAAGCCGCGAAGCGGCGGAGCACCGCGATCCGCGCGAATTGCTGGCGGAACTGCGCGACGAAACGGCGGCGATCCTTGGCGATATCGAGGCGCTGGCGGCGGAACTCGGGGAGCGGGTGGCGTGAGCAGTTGGCCGATCGCAAGCTTAGGTGATGTCGTCCAAATCAACCCGCGCGTCGGAACCGAACGCGCTTCGGCGGACCTGCCCGTCAGTTTTGTTCCTATGGCTGCGGTCTGCGAGCATACCGGAAGCATCGTATCGTCAGATGTTCGCCCTTTTGGACAGGTCTCAAAAGGATTTCCCATATTCGCGGAAAACGACGTGCTCTTCGCCAAGATCACGCCCTGCATGGAGAACGGAAAAGCGGCGATTGCCCGCAACCTTGAAAACGGCACCGGCGCCGGATCGACCGAATTCTTCGTGCTTAGACCTACAAACCAAATTCTAGCCGATTATGTCTTTCATTTCATTCGGAGACCCAGCTTTCGCGCGACGTGCAAGGCGAATTTCACTGGAAGCGCTGGGCAACAGCGCGTACCGAAATCGTTCCTGGAAAAGGTCGCCATTCCCCTTCCGCCGCTGGACGAGCAGCGGCGGATTGTGGGGCTGTTGGACCGGGCGGCGGAGATCAGGCGCCGCGCCGACGCCGCCCGCGCCAAAGCCCGCGCCATCATCCCCGCCCTCTTCCTCGACACCTTCGGCGACCCCGCCACCAACCCCAAGGGGTGGCCGGTTCATTCGCTCAACGAGATTGCGGACATTGGATCTGGCCTGACCAAGGGCCGCAAGTTCAATGGCACGCCGACCGAACCCACGCCTTATCTGCGAGTGGCCAACGTCCAGGCTGATCGCCTCGATCTGGCCGAGATCAAGATGATCGATGCCACCGATGATGATCGCGTGCGATGCAGGCTCCTGCCCGGAGACCTTCTGATGACCGAGGGCGGCGACCTCGATAAACTGGGCCGATGCGCAATGTGGCGAGGCGAAATCGATCTTTGCCTCCACCAGAATCATATTTTCCGCGTGCGTATGGGACGTTCCGTCGCTCCTGACTATGCCCGGGCCTTCATGCAAAGCGAGGCAGCGCGGGGGTATTTTTTGCGGGTGGCGAAGCGGACCACTGGCATCGCTTCGATCAACAAGACGCAGCTCGGGCAACTACCCGTCTGGGTCCCGCCTCTCCACTTGCAAACAGCGTTCGCAGAACAGGCCAGCCGTATCGACTCCCTCGCCCGCCATCTCGACGCCGCCGCCGCCAAGGCGGAAGCCATGGCCGCCGCCCTCTCGGCGGAGGTGTTTGGCGGGACGGCGACACAGGGGAACGGCCATGCCGGTGCGCAAGCGGGGTAACAAGCTCGAACGCTGGGAGGTCGCCCTCATCAAGGCGATGATCGCCGATGGCCGCTGGCCAAACGATCAGGACATCCTCGCCTATTTTACGCGCCCGACACGCTCGATCAATCACCGCGCCATCGCCGAAATTCGCACGGGGACGAAGCATACCGCCATCAAGGCCGCCGCCTCGGATGAACTGGACAGCTTTATCGCCTCCTGGCCGGAGGTGGACGCGGAAACCGGCCTCTCGCTGCGCGGCGACGAACTACTGATCAAGGCGCGCGAGGCGATGATCGCCGCGGTCCACACCTTCAACAGCGCCGGGCTGACGTTCCGGGCGGAATTGTTCATCGTCACCGCAATCATCGCCTGGACCTACATGTTGCACGCTTGGTTCAAGCGCGAGGGGATCGACTATCGGCATACCAAGAACCAGAACGGCGAACGGGTCGTGGTCAAGACACCGAGCGGCGCCGAAAGGTATTGGGAACTGTCGCAATGCCTGAAGCACGCGAAGTGCCCGGTGGAACCCGGCGCGCGGGACAACCTAACCTTCCTGCTCGAACTGCGGCATGAAATCGAGCACCGCTCGACCAGCCGGATCGACGACACGGTGAGCGCCAAGCTGCAAGCCTGCTGCATCAATTTCAACGACGCCATCAAGAACCTGTTCGGCGCGCAATACGCCCTCGAACGCCGCCTTCCGATCGCCCTGCAATTCGTCACCTTCAGCCCCGATCAGCGTGCCTTGCTGAAAAAGGCCGCCACGTTGCCGCGCCATGTCGAGACGATGATGGACGCCTTTGAGAACCAACTAACGCCCAAACAACGGGCCGATCCTCGCTTCGCCTTCCGTGTTTTCATGGTTCACAAGGCCGCCAATCGCGCGCCGGGAGCCGACCTCGCGGTTGAACTCATCCCGCCTGGCTCGGAGATCGCAGACAAATTCAATCTCGCCCTGAAGGAGGTCGAGAAGCGGAAATACCTGCCCAGCGAGATTGTGACGACCATGCAGGCGGAAGGCTGGGACCGCTTCACAATGGATAACCACACGAAGCTTTGGAAACGACTGGCGGCAAAAGACCCGGCGAAAGCTTACGGAGCGATCGCCGTGGGCAAACAATGGTGCTGGTATGAGACTTGGCTCAATCGGGTCAGGGAGGAATGCCAGCAGCATCCCGCTCAATACCGCACCGCCCCCGTAGCGGAGACCTGACAAAGGTGTCGATCAAGCCGACTTTGCCGGCCGAAAAGTGCGGGCGAACCCCTGACGAAGAGGAAATCGTCCGTATCCAGGCCCGTCTGGCGTCGCTCGAAGCCGAACGGGCCGAACTCGAAGTTTCACTTGCACAAATCGAGCGGCGGAAGGCTGCCGCGCAAGCTATCCATGCTTGCTCTATCGTGGCCGGGGACACTCCGACTGTGACCACGGCGTCGCCAAGGGCCGACAAGGTGGCGCTCTTCCGGCGCCTCTTCGCCGGCCGATCCGACGTGTTTCCACTCCGCTGGGAGAACGCAAAGACAGGAAAGGCGGGCTATGCGCCCGCCTGCGCCAATGAATGGATCAGAGGCGTCTGCGGCAAGCCGCAAGTCAAATGCGGGGACTGTCCCAATCAAGCCTTCATCCCCGTGTCGGACGAGAGCATCGACAAGCATCTGCGGGGCGGCGATGGTCCGCGCGCCTTTGTCGCCGGCGTCTATCCGATGCTGCCGGATGAAACCTGCTGGTTTCTGGCCGCCGATTTCGACAAGGAAAGCTGGGCGGCCGACGCTGCGGCGATGGTTGAAACCTGCAAGGCGAAAGGCGTGCCCGCCGCCCTCGAACGCTCCCGATCCGGCGCCGGCGCCCATGTCTGGATCTTCTTTTCGGAACCGGTCCCCGCCCGCGCCGCCCGCCAGCTCGGCGCGGCGATCATGACGGAGACGATGGAGAGGCGGCCAGAAATCGGCTTCGCCTCCTATGACCGCTTCTTTCCAAGCCAGGACACCATGCCGGTCGGCGGCTTCGGCAATCTGATCGCCTTGCCCTTGCAGCGTAGGGCGCGCGAACACGGAAACAGCGTCTTCATCGATGACGCCCTTCGACCCTACGACGATCAATGGGCGTTTCTGTCGTCGGCGCCGCGTCTTTCCGCCAATGCGGTCTTGGACTTGGTCGCAGATGCGGAGTCGCGGGGCCGGGTATTGGGCGTGCGCATGCCGGTGGAGGATGAGGACGCCGACGAGCCATGGCGCATGACGCCTTCCCGGCGGCGGGAGCCGGGACCGATCAATGCGCCCATGCCAAGCAAGGTCGGTGTCGTTATCGCCGATCAGGTCTACATTGATCGTACCGAACTGCCAGAGGCGATGACGGCGCGGCTGATGCGTCTGGCGGCGTTCCAAAACCCGGAGTTCTACCGCGCGCAGTCCATGCGCTTCCCGACCTTCGATAAGCCCCGGATCATCTCCTGCGCCGAACTTCACCCTCGCCATGTGGGCTTGCCACGTGGGTGTCTTGACGAGGCCACTGAGTTGATTGGCGCCCATGGCGTCGAGGCGGTGGTCGAAGACCTGCGAACATCAGGGGCGCCGCTTCCGACCGAAGCCAGCTTCCAGGGCGCGCTATATGGCCCGCAGGTAAAGGCGTTCGATGCGCTCGCCCCGTATGACACCGGCGTGCTGGCGGCGACTACCGCCTTCGGCAAGACAGTCGTGGCCGCCGCACTTATCAGCGCGCGGGCGCGGAATACGCTGATCCTTGTTCATCGCCGAGAGTTGCTCGCCCAATGGGTGGAGCGCCTCAAGACATTCCTTGATATCGATCCGAAGCATATCGGGGTCATCGGCGGCGGCCGGCGCAAACCAACGGGTGTCATCGATGTCGCGCTGATCCAGAGTCTCGTGCGCGGGGGTGAGGTGTCCGATCTGGTGGCCGATTACGGTCATCTGGTGTTTGACGAGTGCCATCACCTCTCGGCCGCGAGCTTTGAGCTGGTGGCGCGGCGCGCGAAGGCCCGATATGTCCTCGGCCTGTCGGCGACCGTCGCTCGCAAGGACGGGCACCATCCCATCATCTTTATGCAGTGCGGTCCCGTGAGGCACCGTGTTGACGCTCGCGCGCAAGCCGCCGAAAGGGGCGTTGCTCACCGTGCCAAGCATAGGGCGACAAAATTTCAGTTGCCGCCGCCTTTAGCGGCCTCCGACCGCCCCGCCATGCCGGCGGTCTATGCCGCCCTCGCCCAGGACGAGCCGCGCAATGACTTGATTTTCGACGATGTGCTCAAAGCGCTTGAGGCGAAACGCTCGCCGCTCGTGCTTACCGAACGCAAGGATCATCTCGAATATCTGCAACGCCGTTTCTCGCGATTTGTGCGTCATCTGGTTGTCCTCCGGGGCGGAATGTCGGCCGCCGAACGCAGGGCGTCCGCGACGGCATTGCGTGTGCCTGACGATGAAGAACGCCTCATCCTGGCGACCGGGCGCTACATCGGGGAAGGCTTCGACGATCCCAGACTCGACACGCTCTTCCTGACGATGCCCATTTCCTGGAAAGGCACGCTGGCGCAATACGTCGGCCGGTTGCACCGGCAACATCATGGAAAGACGGAGGTTCTCGTCTTCGACTACGTCGATGAAGCGGTGCCCATGCTGGCGCGCATGGCGGCGAAAAGACGAACGGGATATCGAGCGCTTGGGTATTCCCTTGAATAAGGCGCCTCGTTCCGGCCCAAAGTCGCCTGGGGATGCAGTTCCGGCTTCTGGCAAACAGCCATTCATAGGGCTATGGCGTAAACGTAGTGATCATCGCTATCGGGCGTGGCCCGCCACTGCTGCCCGCTTCGATCATGCGCTGGAACTCGGGCCGGCGGTCATTGGTGGCCGATGCGCCAGGCTCGACGTAGGTCTCGACAAGTTCATAGCCGCGTGCCGCACAATACGCTTCACCCTGCCGTTTCTGATAAAGCGGTCATGGTTCAGCTTGCCTTGCGCGACAGCGTGAGCGGTAGGTCCAGCTCCACGCGGTCGTGCATCACCTTGGGCGTGATCCGGCCACGCTCGCCGCGTTCGAGGCGAACCAGGCCATAACCTTCCATCGTGCGCAGCGTGCGCGACAGGTTCGACTTGGCCTTGCCGGTGATCCGTGCCAGCTCATCTAGCGAGCCGGGGGTCCTCTCGGCGATGACGCGCAGCAACTCGCGATTACCAGCCGACAGGACCTTGGCAAAGGACTCTGTCGAGGTGAACCAGACCTTGGGCTCGTCGGCCGCCACGCGACGCTCGCCGCGTGCGACGGCCACGGTGCGGGCCTTCATCTCCTCGTAGCTGGCGATGCCGACCTTCAAGGTGGTCATTGGATCACTCCTCTCTCGCGCAGCACCGTGTCCACCATCGTCCACGAGGGTCGGGTCACGCGGCTCCGTCACGGCATATAGTTATCATACTGAAGCAACATAGGCAAGGGGGGCTTTGGGCGGCGATAGGGCGGGGAGGGCTCGGTAACCTGCCAGACCGTCCCGTTCGGACTCGACAATTGAGCGAGTTTGATCTGCTTGACCAGAGTACGACGGAATATGCGTCGCCACGCGGCCGGTCATCGGCTTTGAGGCGCTCGCGCAGGTTGGGCATTGGAATAGGCATTGAATGGTGCTAAAATCGTGCCGGAATGTGGAGGTGGAAGATGCGCACGACACTCGCGCTCGACGATGAGCTCGTGGCCAAGGCTCAAAGTTTCACCGGGCTGAAGGAGAAGTCCAGCTTGGTCCGCGAGGCGCTCAAGGCCCTCATTGAGCGCGAAAGCGCGCGGCGGCTGGCCCGTCTGGGCGGCAGCGAACCCGATGTGGCGGCGTCCCCCCGGCGACGGCCGACATCGGCGTGATCCTCGTCGATACGTCCGTCTGGATCGGTCATCTGCGAGCGGTCGATAAGGCGCTCGCCAAACTGCTCGATGGCGGCATGGTGCTGACCCATCCCTTCATCATCGGTGAACTCGCGCTGGGCAATCTGCGGCAGCGCGAGGCCGTTTTGACGGCCCTGTCGGACCTGCCCTCGGCCAGCATTGCCACAGACGCGGAAGTTCTGCATTTCATCGAGCACCACGCCTTGTTCGGGCGCGGCGTGGGATATATCGATGCTCATCTGCTCGCCGCGGTTCGGCTGACGGCTGACGCCGCGCTGTGGACAAGCGACAAGCGGCTACACGGCATCGCTGTTCAATTGGGCTTGGCGGCGCCGCTGCCACGCCGCCAATCATAGGCTCTGGTATGAAGCGCTGGATCGGGGCTCCTGCCCCGCCCAGCACCAACCCCCGACGGGGCGAGGCCAGGGACGGGGCGAGTAGTCTCACCCTGCCGCAATCCGCGCGAGCACGCGCGCGACGATCCCGTCGCAGCGCTCGCCCCCGAATTCCCACACGCTGCGCTCCGCGATGTCGACCTCGCGCGCCAAGGCCTCGCGCAGCAGACTCTTCGCGCGGAAGTGGCGGCTGCGCACGGTTTCCGCAGGAATGCCGAGATATTCCGCGGTCTCCTCGACGCTCAGCTCTTCCACGGAGCGCAGCACGAACACCGCGCGGAAGGTTTCCGGCAGGGCGTCGATCCTGCGCTCGAGGATGGCCCGCATCCGGGCGCGGTCGGCTGCCAAATCCGGCGCGCCGTCCCCATCGGAAGCGACCGCCTCGATTTCCCCGTCGGCGGGTGAGGGAACCATCGGGATCACGTTCTGTCTGCGCGCATTGCGCCGCATCCTCCCGAGGCACTCGTTGACGACGATACGCGAAAGCCAGGTCGCAAGGGAGGAATCACCGCGGAACTGAGGGAGGCGGCGGTATGCGTTGAGATAAGCTTCCTGCAGGGCGTCTTGCGCCTCGGCGTCATGGCCGACGATGGCCCGCGCTACACGGTAGAGCCTGCGATTGAAGCGTCGCATCAGCAGGCCGAAGGCTGTGGGATCGCCAGCCAGGACCCGGCGTACGACCGACACGTCGTCTTCTTCGAAGTTTACAACAGTGCGGGTGACATCGATACTCTTCATGTCAACACGCTGCCTTCAGCGAACCTCGAGTTTGCCCTTCATCGTGACGTGAAGAGTGCACACGTAATCATACTCGCCCGCCTTGCGCGCCACATACGTCCATGAGCCGTCCGGTGCGATCTGATGCGAGTCGAATCCTCCGTTCTTCGCGGTCACCGTATGGGGAATCGGATCTCTGTTGATCCACGTGATCCGATCCCCGCGGCGCACGGTGAGAGTCTGCGGGTCGAAGCGAAGACCCTCGATGATCACCGTGTGCGAGCGCCCGGGCTCCGGGTCAGCCGGCGGCGCTGCGCGGCCGGTCTGCGTTGCCGCTGCGACGATGGCCACGGCTACGAGTGCGGCGGCGTGTCCACAGATTCTCAGGGTCGGTGCGCCCGGCTCACTGGCGCGCGCCGGGGAGTCAAGCCCGCTTGAGGATCTCCTGCCCACGGGGATCCACTGTCTGGCGAGGTCTACCGTCTGCCGAGCGCGCTCTGAATCATCTTCGCGTGCTCGAGGTGATCCTGGAAGACCGGGCGCGCCTTCATGAGCAGGGCTTTGAGCTCGGCGTTCTGCGCACTCGGGATCAGAACCTTGTCCATCGCATCGAGCACGGCCTGATGATAGGTGACCTCGTGGTCGACGTAGGCCTTGTCGAATGCCGTGCCACGGAGCTTGCGCAACGCGGCGAGGTTCTGCTCGCCACCTTGCTTCAGGCTGTCGGCTGTCGGGTTGTTTTCCGGCGTCAGGTGCAACTTGTGTGCAAGGCTGACCGCAGCCTGGTTGAAACCGGTGTGATCGACGACCATGCGCTTGGCAAAAGCCCGGACATCCTTCGTGTGCGCCTTGTGCTCGGCGAGCTTCCCGGCGTCGATGTCCACTTGATCGGCCGTGACCACGATGGCTGCGATCTGGGGGTCTGTGGGCGTGCCGCCTTGTGCCCAGGCGAGCGTGACGCTCGCGCCCAGGATGATTCCGAGGAAATACTTGGCTTCGTTCATGATCGGGGCTCCCGTGGAATGTGGATTGGGCGCAGCCGTCGGCACATGGGTCACCGCACGGGTCGGACGCTGATGGTCCGTCCCGACGCCAATGGACGTCACGACCTGATCCCGCGTTCCCGACGGCCAGGCCAGGCCTCGGCCGCGTTGCGGGCGATCGGGCCAAGCCCGAGCCGGGGTGTATCATGCCACCTCGATGACATCGCCAGTGGACAGGACCGCCCGGGCGCCGCAGCCGAGCCGGCGGCCGAGCCCGTGAGCGGGGTAGTGCAGCGCCTGCGCAGCGTGTTGCCGCCGGGGGCGGTATTGTCGAGCGCCGAGGAGCTCAAGCCCTACGAGTGCGATGCGCTGACGATGTATCGTCAAACGCCGCTTGCGGTTGCGCTTCCCTGGGATGAGGCGCAGGTAGCGGCAGTCCTGCGCGCTTGCGGCGAGGCCGGGGTACCTGTCATCGCCCGAGGCGCCGGTACCGGGCTCTCCGGCGGCGCGACGCCTCGCGCGGACGCGGTGCTCCTGTCCCTCGCGCGGCTGAATCGCATCATCCATCTCGATCCACGCGCACGGACCGCGCGCGTGCAGCCCGGGGTACGCAATCTCGCCATCTCGGAAGCGGCGGCGCCCTACCACCTTCACTACGCGCCCGATCCCTCGAGCCAGATCGCCTGCACCATCGGCGGCAATGTCGCCGAGAATTCCGGCGGCGTGCATTGCCTGAAGTATGGCCTGACGGTGCACAACGTTCTGGCGCTGAGAGTGCTCACCCTCGAAGGGGAAGTCCTCGAGATCGGCTCGGGTTCGCTCGATGCCCCCGGATACGACCTGCTCGCGCTTCTCACCGGCTCCGAAGGACTGCTCGGCGTGATCACCGAGGCGACGGTGCGGTTGATCCCGAGGCCCGAGTGTGCGCGGGTGGTGCTCGCCGCCTTCGACAGTCTCGCGAACGCCGGCCGGGCGGTGGCCGATGTGATCGCGGCGGGGATAATCCCGGCGGGACTCGAGATGATGGACCGCCCGGCCATCGCGGCCGTGGAGCCTTTCGCGGGCGCCGGCTATCCGCTCGATGCGGAGGCGATCCTGCTCTGCGAGGCGGACGGCACGGCAGAGGAGGTCGATGAGGAAGTCGCGCGCGTCGAGGCCCTCATGCGCGGCGCCGGCGCGACGGAGTGCCGCGTCTCGCGCGATGAGGCGGAGCGCCTGCGCTTCTGGGCCGGGCG
>Ga0070738_10004230_pt1 | contig 17547 bp, 4 predicted proteins | sample Coa_R2_2_FD_66446 | JGI IMG/M metagenome (GOLD analysis project Ga0070738, IMG submission 66446) | Surface soil microbial communities from Centralia Pennsylvania, which are recovering from an underground coalmine fire - Coalmine... | ecosystem: Environmental > Terrestrial > Soil > Unclassified ...
GCGCCAGCGCCTCGTATTCCTCGAGTGAGGTGGTGATGAGCTCGGAGAGACCCACTGCGCGCAGCAGGCTGCCGGCGACGCGCGATGCGAATGTGCGCCCGGCGCATGTGACGATGGGAAGGCCGGCCCACAGTGCATCGCTTGCGGTCGTATGGGCGTTGCAGGGGAATGTGTCGAGGAAGAGGTCGGCCAGGCGATGCCGCGCCAGGTGCTCGTCGTTGCCGGTGCGTCCGCAGAATACCAGCCGCTCGGGCGCGACGCCGCGGGTGGCCGCCTCGCGGCGCAGGCTCTCGAGCGCCCAGCGATTGTCCTCGAGGAGCCACAGCACGCTGCCGGGAACCCGCGTGAGCAGCCGCATCCAGACGTCGAAAACGGCAGCCGTGATCTTCCAGTTGACGTTGAAGCAGCAGAAGACGAAGCCCTCCGGGGGAAGCCCGACCTCTGCCCTGGAGGGAGTCCGTCCGGCGATCCGGCGGCGGCTGTCGTTGACCTGATAGGAATCAGGAAGGTAGACGATCTTTTCCGCGTAGAAACGCTGCTCGGCAACGGGGATCACGAAGGGATCGGCGATCAGGTAGTCGATGAAGGGCGCCCCGAGCGTGCCCGGATAGCCGAGATAGCTCACCTGAACGGGCGCGGCGCGATGCGCGAAGATGCCGGGCCGGGCGAAGGCGGTGTAGCCCTTGAGGTCCACCGCAATATCAATCTCTCGCTCCTCGAGCCACGTCGCGATCTCGAGATCCGACTTCTCTCGTGCCTCGAGACGCTGATCGAAGGCCTCGAGGACGCGCCGGCGCAGCCGACTGCCATCGTCCGGTCCGAAGGAGACGCCCATTACCTCGAACGAACGCCGGTCGTGCCGCTCGAGCAGCTCCGCAATCAGTAGCGAGGTGGCGTGAGAGTGAAAGTCCCCCGACACGTAGGCGAGCCGTATCCGATCGCGGCGCGGGTGCCGGCGAGACGCGAACGGAATGCGGCCCGTGGCCGCTGTCTCGGCCCGCCTGCGCGCCGCGCGCAGCTGCTCCTCGGGATCATCCGACACGCCGAGCAGCAGGAACGGCTGCGTGTGGGCCGTACCGCCCGCCAGGGCGCGGATGCGTCCCAGGGTGCGCTCGACCGCGCGCCAATCGCACATCTTGAGCCTGCAATTCAACGCCACAGCCAATCCGTCAGCGCTGTCCGGCGCCCGCTCCAGAACGCGATCCGCCGCGGCGAGCGCCTCGGGCAGTCTTGCGGGCACGAGCAGCGCCGATGCGAGCAGCAGGCCGGCATCGAACAGAGTTGGCTTCAGTGCCACGGCTCTGCGCAGACTCTCCGCGGCGCCCGCGGCGTCCCCGGCATCGAGCCGCACGCGGCCCAGGCCATGGTGGGCCTCGGCGAGCCCGGCATCGAGCTCGATCGCCCGCCGCAGATGGCGGCTCGCCTCCTCCCGCCGGCCGAGGTCCGCAAGAGCGAAGCCCAGGTTGGTCAGGGCCGCGGGGCTGTCCGGCGAGAGCGCGAGAGAGCGCTCGAGCGCCTGCACCGCCTCGACGGTCTTGCCCTGCAGGCGAAGGGCCTTGCCCAGATTGACGAGCGGGCGGGCGTAGCTGGGATCCAGCGCGAGCGCCCGCTCGAAACACGCGACGGCCTCCGGCAGCCGACCCGCCTGCTCGAGCGCCGTGCCGAGATTGTTGTGGATCTCGGGGGATTTCGGGCTGAGCGCGAGGCACTGCCGATACGTCTCGATCGCCTGCGCAGTCGATCCGCCCTTCTGCCGGGCCAGCGCGAGAGCGTAGAGCTGCGCCACGATCTGCCCTCCACGAGGCGGCTGCGCGGCGCCCACCGGCACCTGCGGGCGGCGGCGCCTGGACATCAGTGCGCCGCGTGCTTCTGGCGCTTCAGGCACTCGATGTCGCTCGCGCTGCAGGTCTCCTCACCGAACCCGAGCACGAACACATCGAGCCAGTGCAGGGCCGCCTCGGCCTTGGGCGCCTGCTGCTGCTCCTGCCGGCTGTTCTGCGCCACGCTCGACTGCGCGGAGCTCGCAGCCCCCGCGGCGGCGTTGGAGCCCGAGAGCGCCTGGGTGCCGAGGCCGGTGGTCTGCACAGGGACACCCAACGCCGTGCCGGAAACCGAGATGTTGCTTGCGCCGAGGACCCGGGTGGCGCCGATGATCAGGTTACCGGCAACGATGCCCGCTTCACTGGCATTGACCACGCCGTGTGGCGCAAACAGATCCACTAATCCCGGCTTCACCCCCGGGGTATCGGCCAAAGCCTGGATGCCGCTGCCGGAGGTCGGCGGGAAATAGGTAACCGCGGGAAAGCCGTTGATATCGTAACTGACGCTCGGCGCAGCGGCCGACAACGAAGTCTTCGAGCCTCTCCCGGCGTCGATGTTTCCTTCGGTGCTCCACACCAGAATGTTGCCGCCATCAGCGGCGAAAACCCTCGATTCGTTCACCTGGAAGTCACTGTACGTGAAAGAACTCAGGTCGCCCGTCCCGGCGACGACAATGCCGAGTTGCTGCGGACTCTTGTTGACACCGTAGCCGCTCGGAGCGAGGGCGAGACCGGCATCGACCTTGCCGCCCGGCGCGAACAGCGATATGCCGCCGCCCGCATAACTGTAGATTTGACTGAAATAGAGGGAAATGTCGCCGTGATAGGGGTCGGTCTCGCCGTTTGCAAGGTCCGGATTGGCGCCCGGGAAGAGCTTTTGGATGGCGGTATACGCGCCGGCATAGTCCGCGTTATTGCCGGTCTTCACCGCCTCCTCCCCGTAGGTCTTCAGGAGAGAGAAGAACGCCTGCTCGAGAAATGTGCGCTGCTCTGCGAGGGGCATGGCACTGAACGCCTGCTTGGCCGCACCGCTGGTCAGATTGCTCTGTCCTGTCTGCTGTTCGACGTAGCTCACAAGCTGCGCGTCGAACTCAGAGCTGCCCTCGATGTATTCGTTGATGAACGCGTTGTACTGAGCGGAGGTTGATCCGCTGGCCGCGACACCTGCCTCTACGCTGATACTCGCGCCCGTCGAAGGTAACGCGCTGTTCCGCTGGTTGCCGTCGGTCGTGATGCCGTTCGAGGCTCCGAGGTCCACATTGCGATCGGCCGTCACCTGCAATTCCCCCGGACCCGCGACCGAGATTCCGTTGGCGTCAATGCTGACGGAGCCGTCGCCGTTACGCGTCTGCGGATAGATCACATCGCGACCGGCGCTCACCGACGTCACATCGCCCGGACGCAGATTTTGCGCGACGAGGTTCAAGTCCACCACGTCCTGGCCCGCGCTGACGATGGCCGGCTTACCGGACCACACGCCGCTGCGCCCGGTGGGATCCGACACCGAAATGTCTCCGTTCTCCGCTACAAGGGTGACAGGATCATCGTCGAACGTCGTTGCCGACTGAAACAGCGGGGTCGACCCGTGCTGCGCCGGACTGCCGATGGCGAGCGGTGTTGCGATGGCGACCAGTTGCGACAGATAGCCGGTGCCGCTTGCAAGCACGGGTGCAGCGATAGTCGGCATCGTCGCAGGATCCGCGTCCGGGACCACGACCTCCGCAGATTGAGCGCCCGAGCCTGCTGACGCCCCGATCGTGACATTGCCTGCGGCCAGGAATCGCAGGTTGTCCTGTGACGATGGGAAGAGGGCGACATCCCGAGCGATATTGATGTCCCCGCTCAGCGAGACGATGTCGAGCGCGGGAGACGATATGAGCTGCGGGACATATAGCCCGCTGACCTGATCACTCGCATCGGAGGGACCGAGCGCCTGACCGGCGAAGGTGGGACCATACAGAGTCGCGATGGCTTGGAGATCATTGGGCAGGTTGACGCTGCCACCGATGGACACCAAGTTCGTGGACGATGCGGCACCATACGTAGAGAAGTAGTACGCGCCGAAGGCAGCTTCGGAAGCACCGAGGTTGAGCAGCGTCGGCGTGACCACGTCCGCCACGTTGAGATCGCCGGTTGCAGTGATGCTCACCGATGCATTGCCCAGACCAACGACCGGTGCCAGACTGGTGCTGGCGCTGGCTTGGACGCTGCCGCGAACCGTGAGCGTGGCGCTCCCCAATCCGACATAATAGCTTCCACCGGAGATGTTCTTTCCCGCAGACACGGTGAGCCGACCGCCGTCCACCACGTCGACGGTGCCGGTCTGCTGCATGCCGATGCTCGCGATCGAGGCGGAGAAATCATCGATATTTCCGCCGGCGCGCACGCTCACATCACCGCCCCCGAGGGCTGCGATGCCCTGTTGGAAATTGGAGAAGCTGATGCTCCAGGCGGGCGTCATTTGTCCAGTGGAGCTCGGGGCTGCGGCTCTCCACAGCCAGGCATTGACGAATTGATCCGTCGCGGGCGCCCCGATGATGTCGCCTCCCACATCGATGTTGATGTTGCCCCCGGCGATCGAGTAGTCCGGCAGGGTATGATGGCTGCGCCCGTTTTGAACGGTGAGCGATGGGCCGCCATCGCGCCCCGCGGTGTAGAGCACGGAGCTCGGGTTGCCGAGGACGAAGCGCCCCGACGAGGCCACGTCGATGAAGCCGGTGCCGGTTCTCATCAAGACTCCATTCGAGCTCGCGCTTCCGAGTGTGACATCCGCCAGAATTTCACTCGTCGCGAGGGGATCGGCCGCGGTCGGATCCGCGCCGGCCACAATCCGATAAGACCATGAATTCTGGCTCATTAGCGTGCCGACCGAAGTGCCTCCCTGCACGTACCCCGTGAAGCCGTCCGTCAGCGAGTCGTTGAAAGTGATCCCGCCACCTGCGCGCAGCGTCAGGATGCCGGGTATGGCGGCGACTCCGTTCGCATCGGCGGAGCGCCACGGAGACAGGTCCCAGGTGCTGTTGACGGCGATGCTGCCGGGCGCATCCACTTCGAGGCCCGGCTCCAGAGTGAAGCCCCATCCCGCTGCATCGAGCGTGGCGGCCGCGGCCACGGCCGCTGAGCCCGGACTCGTGATGCCCTGCGCGATGGGCTGATAGCCGGCGATCGCATTCGAGTCGATGATCGACAGGTCACCCTGTGTGGGCTGCGCCGTGACCGTCTGGTAGGCTTCGAGAATTGTGCTCGAGGGGCCCCGAATTGCGCTTGCCGAGAGGCCTACCAGCTCCCCCGTGACACTGGCTATGGTGGCGTCGGGCACGCGCAAAAGTACCGTGCCGCCGGTGCCTGGGAGGATCGCTTCGGCGCCAGGGCCGGCTGGCGTCTCGCTGGTCCCACCGCCCGTCACATTGATACCAGCAGCAGCGCCCCAGTTGTTTCCGAGCCTGAGCTGTGCAGCCGTCCCTTGCAGGTCGAGCTCCACCATGCCACCGTTGCCGCCCGCGGAGGTCGCGCTCGCATCAATCAGTCCGTTCAGCGTGAGGGTGCCTGCGGTCGCGAGCGTCACGCGGCCGCCGGCCGCTCCCGAAGCGTTGATGGTCCCCTCGACATCGACGTTGCCGCTGTCGGCCTCGAGCAGCGCATCGTGAGCCGTAATGGATTGGCCGCTCGCGAGAACGAGGTCGGTCGGACCACCTTGCGTACCACCACGCAGTCGATAGCTCTGCGCTCCCGTGAACCCGCCCCCATTCACCTCGCCTGCGAGAGTCCCGAAGTCGAAGCTTTGCGCGTCCACACTGAACGACGCGCCCTGTCCCTTGCCGGCCAGGGACCCTTGCGCCAAGACTGTGCCCGTCGGGGCCGAGAGCGCAAGCGATCCTCCCGTCCCACCGGCCCCCGCACTGGCGTCAATGGCGCTGCCGCTTGCCAGATCGATGTTCCCTGTGGCGCTGAGCGAAACGCTCCCACCCGGAGTCGCAACGCTCGAGGTTCCAAACTGTTGAGTCAAGCCGGCAACCGCGACCGAGCCGCCCGTGTCCAACGTGATGCCTCCTGATTGGGCTACGAGGGTCACATTGCCGGAGGGCAGATCGAGCGCCGTGTCCACCTCGATGCTGGCGGCATTGACTACGAGCGAGCCGCCGAGTGACGCAGGGGTGTCGAGCGGGGCCACGCTCGCGGGTGACAGCAGGCTGACCGCGGCTGGATGGAAGGTTCCGCCCGAATCGACGTAGCCGGACGCGTCGATTGTCTCATTCACGCCGGCGGCTGTAGTCACCTGGGAGGTCGTAATCGACAGGTCACCGTCGGTGGTGAGCGTGATGTCGTGGGCGGCCGTCATGCTGCCGGGAGTCTGGAACGCCACTGAGCCGAACCCGGTGATGTCAACCCGCTGTGCGGTCGTCCCGGCCGTCCCTGGAAGCGCATCGCCTAGCGCAATGGTGGAGGCGCTCAGGACCAATGCTCCCGAGGGTGTGCCCGAGGAGAAGCTGGATCCCGGGCTCCCGTTGGAGGCGCTCAGCGCATCGCCGAGCGTAAGCGTTCCGGAGGCGGTGAGCGTGGCGGTCTGCCCCGAGTCCAAGTAACTCTGGAGCCCCGGCGCGTCGATAATGATGTTCTGCGCCCTGACGCTCGTGCCGTCGTATACCTCGATAGCCGACGTGCTCTGCGGATTGCTGAGAACGAGCAACAGCGTCCCGAGGCCTCCCGAGCTGAAGACATTCTGACCTAACACGGCCCCGTGGGTGTTGACCGGTGCGTTGCCGAGCGCAATAGCGGGTGCCTGCACCGCGAGATTGCCTCCCGTCACGTTCATCGTGCCCTGGGTGGCGATCGCGCTCGTCGCGTCGAGATAGATGGAGCCCTGGCTCGCATCGATCGTAGAGCCGGGCGCGAGGTCGAGCGTTCCTTGGCTGCCGGACGAGCCACTGCGCGTGATGGAAACCTGCGAGCCCGAGCCGACGGCAAGAAGCGCACCATCACCGGTCAGCGAGTAGGCCGCCGCGGCCGGTGCGGATCCCCTGGCAGTGATCGATGCGCCGCTCTCGACCGAGATTTGATTTTTGGCCGTCAGCAGAATCTGCGGCCCGCTGAGCGACGCCCCGCCGAGCACGGCAACGTTGCTCGCGGTGGTGACGATCGCGCCGTCGCCGTCCTCGCCACCGATCAGCAGCGTCTGCGCCTCGAGCTGATCGAGGCTCGACGTGGTGAGAACGAGAGCGCCCGCCTGGGTCACGCCACCGGCATCTGCGGCAATCACGATATCCGGGTTGGCGATGTCGACCTCGGCGCCCCGGGCGCCACTTTGCACCGTCGTGTGTAGCGTTCCGTCGAGAGTCAGCGCACTTCCGGCATCGAGTACCAGGACACCTGCATCCTGGGGCAGACGCATCGCGCTCGCCGCGGCATTGGATGCCGCTGCGCTGGCCGCGCTCGCTTCTTCGCTGCCAAAGAATTGATTGCCGCCGGTTGTCGTGTACTGCGATTCCTGCAGATAGATGGAAGCGGGCGTGACATCAAACCCGTTCCAGCGCGAGGCGCCGTAGGATAGACCGCCGGTAGTGAGGTATCCGGCGACGATGGTGCCACCGTCGGCGCCCGGAGAGGTTTGGCCAGGCTGCATGTCCTGATACTTCGTCCCCGAGAGCGGCTTGACGAGATAGGCTCCGGGCAGCAATGCGTAACGCGCGGGGAGTAGGATGTAAGTCCCGGCGGGCACGCCGGAGCCAGCGGACAGATACACGGCCTCTCCGAGCTGCGGGTTGGAGCTCGCGGACGAGTACAGGGGATCGTAGGGGGCCACCTCAGCGTGAAGGGCGGGGACGATGGCGTAAGAGCCGCTGCTCGCGAGCACGTCTTTGGTCCCACCGGTCCCCTGTATCCATTCATATGCCTGAAGATCGCCGCCGCCCGACAGGTCGATGGTCGCGCCAGCTTGCACATCAATGTTGCTGCCGTTCAGCGCGATGTGCTGGGAGGGTGCGGTGAGTTCTCCGGCGCCGGTGCCATAGACGAGCGTGTCGCGACTGTTGCCAAGGGAATATGTCCATGTCGTTCCCGCCTGGGTCGTGCCGAATGGAATCGTCTGACCATCGGCCGAGGTCGAAGTGAGGCTGCCGGAGCCGAGAGTCACGGAGCTGGCGTAGAGCACCAGCGTCCCGAAGGGTGCCCGGAGCACGCCGTCCTGAGTGATGGAGGCGGCGCTCAATGTGAGTGAGCCCGCGGCCGACAGCAGATCCTGATTGGAACCCTCGGATCCATGAATCACGATCGAGCCGCTCCTCAGGCTCGAGAGATCGGACACCGTTGCCGGATCGGCGGAAATCACGAACTGGGTGAGCGTTGCGGGATAGATCTGCTGCGCGGAGAGGTCGATCGTTCCGTCGGCGTAGAGGCCTCCACCGAAATTCCCGACGGGGTCCGACGCCAGGTCACCCTGAACACCCCTCACTCGCAAGTCACCGGAGGAGTCGAAGCTCACCGTACCGATGCCATTCAGTGAAGCCGTGCCGTAAAGCTCGATGAAGCTTGCGGACACATTCAGGACCCCCGTGCCGCCCGAAACCGGAAGCAAGCTGGTGCTCTCGGACCCGGTGGTCGTGGGAGTCATACCGTACGGGGTCGTCGAGCTCCCGAACTCCACGTAAGGAGCCTGGACGCTTGCCGTCATGCCTGGGTCGACGCTGTATGTCTCCGCATCGAGAGACACCTCCTGCGCGGCCGTGAGGGAAGGCGAGCCGGAAAAGTCGATTCCTCCCTGGAAGGATTTCAAGGCGACGATGCCGAATCCGGCCTGATCGAGCTCGCCGGCAGAGAGCAGGGCCTTGCCGTAAAGCGCCGCCGGGACCGCCGCGCCTGGCGCGACGATGGCGGGCAAAAGCGCCGAGCCTACAATGATCTGATCGACGGAGGGCGCGCCGATCGGTTGCCCTTGCGGGTCCACCGTCAGGGAAAACGCACCTCCCGCCGGCTGATTCGCGCCGTTTCCGGCCGCACCGGCGGCCGCCCGGAGCGTGCCATCGATCACCGCACCGTCGGCGGCAAGCAGATCGATCTCGCCCCCGGCTGAGGCGATCTGCCTCTCGCTCACCAAGCCGCCGGCCGGCGGGAGGAGATCAACGAGACCCGAGGCGCCGCTCACATCGATGACGGATCCCGGCAGCAGCTCGACATAGCCCAGGTTGGCGCTCAGGCTCACGTTGCCGCCGGGGAGCACGCTGCCGGTGAGCTCGCCGAGGCTGTTCGGAAAGATCTCGGCCACACCGCTGGCATCGAGGACCGCCGATGGCCCAAGCCAGATGCCCTGCGTGGCAGCATAGTTCGGCTGGCTCGCTTTACTACCCACGGCAAGGGAGATCGAGCCTCCGGGCGCGCGAATCGTGCCCTCCACATCCAGTTGGGTGCTGGAGGTGAGGGAGATCGAGCCGCGGGGGTCGGTGCCGATCACGTCTCCTTGAGGAAGGATCAATGAGGGGAGCGCGGCCGTTATCGCGACGGCCGGATTCCCCAAGCTGTCCGTCGTGTTGGGTGGGTAACCCAGGCTCAGTGCCAGGCTGGTCGGCTGGCGGACCTGAAGCGGCAATTCCCCCACCTTGGCAACACCGATGAGGGTCGGAACGTCGGACAAGGACGTGTAATTCGACGGCAGCTCGAGGTTCTCCTGATAGAGCTGCAGGTTCGTATCCGGCGCGATGGTCAACCCGCTCTGGTCGGCCTGGATCGTATACGCACCGAATCCCCCTGCATCGAAGAACTGCGGTGTCAACCACGCCACCGAAGGGCTGCCCCCCGTGCAATCCGTGGCCGCTATGCACACCCCTGCCGCACCGATCGTGAGCTTTCCCCCGTCATAAAGGGCGTAGCCTCTGAGCGTCGCACCGAGCTCCAGATGGGGTGGCGGTGGTCCATTGCTCCCATACGCAAAGACGTTCCCCGCTGTACCCGCCTCGATGGCGATCGCGCCGCCGCTGCCGGCAACGAGCCTGCCCGAGCTCAAGAGCTCCGCGCCGCCGGAGACATCGATGACGCTTCCGGCGGCTAGATTGAGGTCCGAGCTCACGGGGACGCTTGCGTTATTAATCGTGTTTTTCGTCGTCAGCTCAATGTCGCCGCCGCTGATGTAGAGCGGCGTCGGGTTTCCGGCCGGATAGAGCGTCGTGCTCTCATTGATCCACTCTCCTGCTGCGGTGAGCGCCGCATGCGATCCGAGGGTAAGAGTAACCGTGGCCGTCGCCGCGGAAGTCGCATTGCTCTCGGCGGTGAGGCCTATCGAGCCTCCGGGCGCATTGATGGTTCCCTCGATATCGATGTTGCCTGCAGTTGCAGCGAAGGTGCCGCCCGACGGCAGATTCAGCGCGACCGTCGAAGGCAGCGTCAGCTTGCCATCCGTGTAGACGGCAATGTGGTCGAAGGCGCTCAGGAGATTCGGCTGCAGTGTGGATGTCGTGAAGCCCGCGGGAAACGGATCCGTCAGCGGATCGAACGGAGCGCCTTCGGCGTTGGTCAGTTGAGAGAGTACCTGGCCGGGGGCAATATTGACATTTCCGACGACGAAGTCGGCCGGGGCTCCATTTGGCATGCCGATCCGCAGCGTTGCACCGTCCGGCACCTCATCATAAGGACGATACAGGCTGTCCGGTACGCCGCTGATGGTTCCCGTCGGCTGGACCTGGTACTGTCCAATGACCCTGCTCGCGGTCACGCTGCCGTCGAGAATGAAGTCGGGTGCCGCTATGTCGAGCGTGCCCGCGTCCTTGCCCTCGACGTATCCCGCGGAATAGTACGAAGGCGTCGTGTCATAAGTCTGCCTGACACCCCATTTCGTGTCGGTCGTCGTGGTGCTGTTCACCACTCCCGCATACGGCATGTTTGGATCCGCGGAAGCGATCGGGATGGTCTGCCCCCACAGGGTGAGAAGCTGCGAGGTGTCGATGTATCCGCCCGTGTACTGAATGTACCCGCCGGACACGTCGATCCTGGAGTCGGGCGCGAGAATCACGTCACCTTGTGACTGGATACTGACGGTACCGCCGGTGAGATTTCGCTCGACGACGTTGCGACCGATCCCTTGAATCTCTCCCGTTGCGTTTGCGACAGGCGTCCCCCACCAGGTCGTCCCGTCCCCATTCGTACCATGTGCACGGATGTCGATGTATACGGTCTGCCCGTGCAGTGGACCGTTACGCTGCATCGGGCTGTCGGCGAGCTCAGTGGCGTAGAGCGGCACGGCAATGACATTATCGCTGACCGGCAGCGTGATGCTGGCACCCGAGACGTCGATCTGAGCGCCGGGTGCCATGTAGAACCGGCTGCTGTCGGCAGTGCTGTTGATCTGCGTCAGATCGCCGCCCGTCGTGCCATAACCGCCAAGCGTTGCGAGGTTATGGTCCGCGTACACATCGACGGCGCCGCCGGTCGCCCGCGCGGCGCTCCCCTGAAGCATGTCGATAGTGGCGCCCGACATCTGTATGACCGATTTCGGTTGCGCGATGCTGTCGACGGTCCTGGTGGGATCAGAGGTGTCGAGAGTCACTTCGGTGTCGCTGTTTTGCCCGAGCAAAAGCGCACCTCCGTTGCCGGGATTATCGACTCCTGCATCGGTCGTGCCGTTACGCGCCTCCAGGTAGATAGACCCGTTCTCGGTGACGCTGGTGTTTGCGCTCACTCGACCGTACTGATTGACCGCAAGTGCCGCCAGGCTGATATTGCCGTGCTCGGCGATCACTTGGCCGACGAGCTGCTGCGGGGAGCTGGCGCTGCTGTTCGACGCGAGACCGTTCTGCACCATCCCCTTGCCCTGCACCTCGACCAGCATGCCACGCAGATCAGTGCTCTTGCTCTCGGCCAGGTACACTTGGTTGCCCGCCGCCAGGATGGTCTGCCCGTCGGGGGTGTGGATGGTCCCCAGGTTGGTGACGTTGGCGGCGAACATGTAGATCTCGCCACCGTCCGCCGCCTGGATGTTCGCGCCCTGCTGGACGGTGATATTCCCGCTCATCGGGTTGCCGTTCGCGTCCGTTGCGACCGCGAATGAGGCACCATTTGTGCCCCCATTGTTTTGCGGCGCCAGAAGCCCGAAATAGCCCGGATTAGTTCCGGTGAGGGTAGCTACGGCGGGCGTGACATTGAGTGTCGAGGCGATGAGACCTCCCACGTTCACCTGCGCGCCGGCCCCGAAGATGATGCCGTTCTGATTGATCAGGAAGACGCGGCCGTTGGCGTCCAACGCACCGAAGATCTGCGTCGGGCTCGAGTCGTAGATCTCATTGAGGGCGACGGCGCTCGCGCTTGGCTGCACGAACTGCACGGTGCCGTCGGCGGAGATGTTGAAGCTCTGCCAGTTGAGGATCGCGTTGGCCGTGGTCTGATTGACGGTGAGCTTCGAGCCGGCCTGCGCGACGCTCGCGGCGCCGGCTCCCACGAAGCCGGATACTCCCACACCGCACGCACCGCTGACGCAGGGGATCGGAAGCGTCGTGGCCTGTCCCGCCAGCCAAGGCGCGCCGGAGAGCAACGCGATCCGTACCGCCGTGGCGATCTTCGAGACCTTTGCTCGTGTCTTCATGCGGCGTGCTCACTCAGAAGCCGAGGCGCAACGAGAAGTCCACCCGCGGGTGGTGCTTGCGGGTGCGCAGACCGTCCTCCTCCGGAATGGCGTAGTCGAGCGACCCGTTGAGGCCGGCGGGACCCGCGAGCTGCAACCCGACGCCGGCGCTCCAGAGATGAGTGCGGTAATCCTGGCCCGGCAGAGGATCGAGCAGCGTCGCCACGCCGGCATCGACGAATCCGAAGAGATAGAGCTGCGTCAGCACGGGCGCCGTGAACCGGCCGATGTCCGGGCCATGCAGCTCCACCGTCCCGGCGAGTCCCGAGTCTCCGAGCGTCTCCGCCTCGAGATACCCGCGTACGGTATCCTCGCCGCCCAGGGAGAACTGCTCATTGTTGACCAGCGGGCTGTCGGCCCATTGTCCGGAGACCCGCCCGAGGACGGCGAAGCCGACAGGGAGCTTTTGAATGGCGCCTCCCGAGAGGCGCAGATAAAGGTAGTCAGGCGAGGCGTTGTAGCGAGCGTTGTTGAAAGCGGTACTCTGGTTGACGAGCCCGTTGACGCCGAAATTGACGGCGAGATTGGCGGTGAGCGTGCGGCTCGGGAGACGCCAGGTGCCGTCGTAGTCCGCTGACCAGTTGATGTAGCGCACCGGCGCGGTTACCGGGGCGGTGCTGCCCGATGAGGAGCTGCCTCCCGCGCTCGGAGGGGCGTTTGGAAATACGTCCGTCCGCACGGACTTGTAGTCCCCGCCGGCGTTCAGACTCTGGGTCACGACGCCGTTCGCCGGGAGAGGCTGCAGCCAGTGCAGGCCATAGATGTTCCCCTTGCCGAGCACCCCCAGCGTCCCGAGCGCCAGCACGTTGCTGCTGGTATGCGTGTAGCTGAACGCCGCGAGACCGGTGGCGTGCGGTACGTGGGCGAGGTAGGTCGCCGACTCTACCTTGGCATTCTCCCTGTCCGCGGGGGCCGTCTGGTAGAGAAAGGAAATGCTGTCGAGGTGCTGCCAGAGGTCTGTGTAGGCAAGCGTGGCGGTCAAACGGTTGGGGGTCGTGTCGGCCGTATGACGGTTGTCATACGACACTGATGCATGCAGAGGCAGGTGGTCCTTCACGTCCAGATCGACGTCCACCGTGCCGGGCTGCGAGCCAGCCTTCAGTACGGGGGTCACCTGCCGATCCGCCGTTTGAGAATTCAGAGTGGCAAGCTGTGTCTCGAGCGCAGTCAAGAGCGGCGTCCGACCCTTCTGAAGCGCCGGCAGCGCCGCGCGAATCTGCCGGTCGGAGAAATAGCGAGCCCCCCGCATCCTGACACGCTCGAGCTCTCCTTCGGTGACTCGCAGGCGCACCACCCCTTGAGTGACCTCCTGCTCCGGTATGTCGACGAACACCGCGCCATAGCCCGCCTTCTTGTAGACGGCCTCGAGGGCCGCGGCTGCATGCTTGACGGTCCCGAGGTCACGGCCGGGTCCGAGGAACGGGTACACCGCAGCTTCCACCGTCGTCTGGGGCAGGACGTGATCATTAAGGACGAGGAATTCCCAGATGTCGAATTTCGGGGCCGGACTCTGACTCGCTTTCGGCGTCGCAGCCTGCGTTGCCGGCATGACCGCGGCATGACTGCGCAGCGGGATGAATGCGACCCCCATTCCGGCCGCGACGGCCAGGCACACCGGTATCGCGGATCGCCGCCGTGTGGACCGAAGTCTTCCTCTCATGATCTCTTGTGCCGCAAACGAAAGAAGCGAGCCATCGAAACCGATGGCTCGCCTGAGTTTCGGAGCGGCCGCCGATGCGCCGCAGAGGCGCACCGGCGGCCGGTCCCGACTATGGATTTACACCAGACGTCTTACAGGCTCCTTACTGGTTCACGAACTTCGAGCCGAGCAGCACCCCCTCGGGGGAGGTTTGCTGGGCCAGTCCGCTGCCGATGTTCCCGTACAGAACCGGCGTGTCGCAATTGTTGACACTCCCGTTCGAGGCCTTGGTGAAAAGGTTGATCGGATTGCCTTCCACCTCGGTCGTCGTCACCGGGAAGGTCGTATACCCCGCATTGGCGCTGGTCGCGAAGAGGCTGGCCGGCGCTAGATCGCCGCCGCTGCCCCAGGGTCTGTTCTGGTAATTAGCGTCCGCCGCCTGCGTCGGGATCGGATGGCCGATATCGCCCTGGATCGCCTTGAACGCCGCCAGCGGGTCACCCGAGGGGATATTCTGACCCGACTTGACCGTGTACCACGCATCCGTCGAGAAGTACGGGTAGTACCCGTTCACGACGTTCGCCAGAGTCGGGAGCACGCCATCGACCGCCACCATCCGGATGTCATCGCCGTGGGTGCTGAGATCCGTGGACTTGAGCTCCGTGCTCATGATCCCGATCGCCCACTGGCCGCCGGTCGGCGTGAACGGCGGATAGGTCGTGCCGAAGTCCTGGTTGTACGGCGTAATCGAGATGCCGCCCGCGTCGAAGGCCTGCAGACACTTCAGGACATTGCCCGTGCTTGCAGACTCGATGACGAACTGGCCGTCCTGTGTCGCCATTGCCTCATCGGACGAGCTGCAGCGCGCTCCGAGGAAGTATGCCTCGAACGAGGCCTCGGTCCCGGAGCCGACGTCACGGCGGCAGATGTAGACGTTGTTGTCCGTCGCGTTATTCAGGCCCGTGATCTGGTTCCAGGTGAGAAGATTTCCGTTGTTGTTGTTTGCGCCAAGGAGGAGCGAGGCTACCTGCTCTTTGCTGAGCGAGGGCGCGCAAGCCGGGCTGTCATTGCCGGTCGTCGAGCAACCCGCAACCGTACCGTCCGTCAGATGCTCCGCAACCTGCAGGGCGTAGAACAGGTTCTTGGTGACGGCGACGCCCCAGACCACATCGAGGCCAGGAGCACCCGCGAGATAGGTACTGATGTCGCTGGTGGACAGGCTGCCACCGCCCGGAACGGTGCGCAGCAGGTTCGCCTCGACATCCGCCACGCCGCCCGTTGGAACGACATTCTGCAGGAAGTCGGCCGCGGTGCAACCCGCGTCAGTGCCGCCGCTACCTGCGTTACCGCAGGTGCCGGCCTGCACGTCCGGGCCCGTGGGGTTCAGGAACGTGAGGCCAGAGGACTGCCCCTTGGCGACCTGGATCAGCGGCTGCGCCCCGTGGATCGAGCCGGCGGTCGACTCCTTGAACACGGCGAGGAACTTGGTCGTGGCGACGCCGGAAGAGACGCCCGCCTGGCAGTAGTAGATGTACTCCTTCGCTCCGCCGATCGGGTTATTGCTCGCGTCCAGGACCTTGTTTGCGTCCGTGTACGCAGTGACGGTGCCGCTCTGGCAGATGTTGAGAGAGGCCGTCTGCAGCTCCGATGCAATCGTGTTGTCGACGGCCGTCGAGCCGCTGATGTACACGTTGACGTTGAGGCCGGCAGCCTGATTGGCGGCGTATTGCGACAGGCTCGTCGCGTTGGCGGCGCCCGCTGCAGCCGCTGTGATTGCCGCGGCGACAGCGTATCGTACGAGATGATGGGTCATTATCGATGCTCCGGATGAAAACCAGTTGCGGGGGCAACCCGCGGCGCCTCACGGCGCCACGGGTTGTTCAAGCCTTCAGACGGCGGCGCCCAGGCCGCTCTGGCGGCGGCGGCCGATCACCCCGAGACCGATCAGGCCCGAGGCGAAAAGCCACACGGCCGGCGGCAGCGGCACGGAGGACACCGAGTTCACGAGGTTCCAGCTGAGATCACCCGTGCTCGACAGGAACCAGAATCCCTGCTGGCCGTTGTACGAGTACGTGTCGAAGTTGATCGCACAACGCGAGCAGGTCTTGCCCCAGTTGTAGAAACCCGCGGCAGTACCGACGTTGACGGCGAAATTCGCCCCGGCGGGTTCTTCCACGCCGTCGTTGAGTGGACCCGTGAGGACGCTGTAGTTCGCCGTGCCCGTAAGATCGACCAGAGGGCTGGTGTTCGAGGTAGCCACCCAGTTCGACGACTCACCGAGGATCGCAAGGGCGTTATTCGTGGGGCTACCGGGAAAGGTGAAGGCGAGTGGGGCGGAACTCGTGAATCCAAGCTGGGTGTTCTCCGCGGAAACTATCACGTAATGCGTGCTCGAAGTGATGCTCGGGAACACCGTGGAGAAGTTCGAGATCGTTCCGAGATCCAGCTGCAGCACCGTTCCGGCGGCCCCTGTTGGATTTGCAGCGGTCGTAAATGCGCTGGTCGGCGAGGTCAGCTCGCTGGTGGTGCCGGCCGTCGATCCGACGACGAACGCGACGTCCTGATAATTGGCCGTGAGGTCCACGAGATCAGTGGCCTTCGTGGTGTCGTCCCATACCGCCAGGTACAGTCCTTGGTTGGTGTTGATGTTGTTGCTGTTCGGATCGGCCGGCCCTGTGGAGCCGAACGACGGCAGCGTCTGGGCGTGCGCCGCGACCGACGCGACCGCCATGGTCACCGCGAGGGCGACCGGTTGTATGGAAAGCTTCATAAGGCGAGATCTCCTGTGCATGCTTTGCTGCGGTTGGAGTTATGTCACGACCCGTCATGCGCGCCGCGCATCCACTCCCCTGAAATGGAAAACCGAGGTTTGCGTCACGCTCGCCGCCCACGATCTGTGACGGGCTCGCGCGACAGGGCGCTAGCATCCGGGCGTTCGGTTACGATTACGTTAAAGAATCCTGAAATCTGAGCCACTCGCGGGTGCCTCGGCCCGCGCGGCGCATTCGAGTTGGTCGACGAACGTATGACGTTTCGACTGCGCGCCGGTCTGCGGATCCGCCCGTCGCGGGCTATCCGGAATTGCCAGGGAACGTGATGCCGGACTTCAGCCGGCGCCGCCCTGCAGGCTGGCCAGCTGGGTGCGCGCCTGCGCCATGCCGGGGAAGCTCGCCGCGCCGGAGAGCGCTGCCCGAAGATCCGCCTGCGCCTTGCCGCGCTGTCCTTCCTCGAGCTCCGCCATCGCGAGGTGATAGCGGATGAGCCTGGAGTTGGGATCCTGTGCCGCTGCCCGCTGCAGCAGCGGCAGCGCATGCTGCAGGTCGCCTGATTTGAGGAGCGCCCAGCCGTCGATGTCGAGCAGGTCGCCATCACTGGAGGAGGCGAATCGGGCGCTCAGGCCGCGCGCGCGCTCGAGGCTCTGACGATCGGTCCGGTAGGTCGCGAGCAACAGGGCGAGATTGCCGGCCGCGACCCCCGAGCGCGGATCG
>Ga0070738_10004231_pt1 | contig 17547 bp, 16 predicted proteins | sample Coa_R2_2_FD_66446 | JGI IMG/M metagenome (GOLD analysis project Ga0070738, IMG submission 66446) | Surface soil microbial communities from Centralia Pennsylvania, which are recovering from an underground coalmine fire - Coalmine... | ecosystem: Environmental > Terrestrial > Soil > Unclassified ...
GAGACGTGATCGGAGTGCTCATGGGTAATAACAATGGCGGAGAGGGAGTGCGGATCTTCGCCCGCGAGCTTCATGCGTTTATGGATTTCACGGCAAGAAACGCCGGCGTCCACCAGAATGCGGGTGCGCGTGCTTTGTACAATGGCGCTGTTACCACGGCTGCCACTAGCCAGCACCGAAAGCGAAACTCCCATGCGCCCAGCATACTCGCAATGCCTGTGGAAACGGGAGTGACTTTTTGACTATCCGAGACCTTTGTACGAAGTGCCTTAACCGCAGAGATCGTCGATAAAGCGTAAAAATGATTACGAAAAGCTGCTTGTCAAGAAGGTTTCGGGATTTTCCTCCTTACTCCGCGGACTCGACGGACTCCGCGCTGAACTTATTTCCTAATTTCATCGACAGCATGGCGAATGACCGCGCCGCCAAAGGCTCCAGCAATGCCGGTGAGAAACCCAAGGAACGATTCGTAAATTTGCGCCCGGTAAGGTTTCACAGTCAACAACAGATAAGCCAGCATTTGGACAATGGGAACAAAAACGCCCACCACCAAAGTCCAACGCCAGGGACGCCGTGGCCGCAAAACGCCCAGCGTCATGGTGGAGACAAGGACAAAGATTGCTGTCAGCAGCAAGTCTCCGACTTTGACGTCAAGTACTCCGGCGGCGATGCCGAGGAGACAACCCAGTAGATAGATGCCTGTGTCTTTCAGGGTGTTCACGTTTTGCTCTCAGGCATTTGCCTTGGGCTTGTGGATCATTTCGTGAAATTCATCAATGCAGAAGTTGCAGATTCTGGCTGAGTTCCTATGGACGAAGTGCTCTATTTTATCTGCTCGCTTGCCACAGAAACTGCATCTCTGTTCGCCAAATCGCTCATCCAGATACTTTTCTGCTTGTTCGCGTGTCACGCCGGGATTTACCCAACAGGCGGACAGTCCTGGATAAATTTTTTCCGCACGTCCTTTTGCTTCTTCGATAGAGTCGTGACTTGAACAACCAAGGACTATCCATTCGTCGTCGCAGTGAAACAACAAAAAGCCAAGAGTCTCGGCTTCTTCGCAAATCGCAAGGCAAGGAACTCGGCCAATCTCTTTGCTATCCACGAACAACAGAGTATGGCCTGAAAATTCAACAGATTCGCTTATAACTACGTATTCAATAACGCGGGCACAATCAAGAGCAGGTGGTGGCGGATGATTTGGCATGGTTAAAGCCTCAATATTTGTAAAAGCCCCTTCCGCTCTTTCGTCCCAACCAGCCAGCATCCACCATCTTGATCAGCAGCGGGCAGGGGCGGTACTTGGGATCGCCCAAGCCATCGACCAATACACGCATGATGTCGAGGCAAACATCGAGGCCGATGAAATCCGCAAGAGTCAGCGGGCCCATGGGATGCGCCATGCCCAGCTTAAAGACTTCGTCGACCGCTTCGGGCGTGGCCACGCCTTCCATGACCGCATACATGGCTTCATTGAGCAGCGGCATGAGCACACGGTTGGAGACAAAACCGGGAGCGTCGTTTACTTCGACGGGAGTTTTTTCCAGCTTTACCGACAAATCGCGGATCGCAGTGAATGTTTCCTGTGATGTGGCGAGGCCACGAATGACTTCGACCAACTTCATCACCGGCACTGGATTGAAAAAATGCATACCGATCACTTTGTCTGGCCGCTTGGTCAGAGCGGCAAGCTTGGTGATGGAAATAGAAGAAGTATTCGATGCCAGAATCACTTCCGGGCGGCAGATGCGGTCAAGCTCGCGGAACATCTCCGATTTAATCTCGAATTTTTCCGTGGCTGCTTCGACGACTAAATCGCAGCTTGCAAGCTTGCTGCGATCCGTGACCGGGGAAATCCGCTTGAGGGCGGCGGCCTTTTGGTCGGCCGTGATTTTCCCTTTGCTCGCTTCACGTTCCAGGTTCTTGTCGATCGTTTGCAAAGCCCGGTCCAGAACTTTCTGTTCGATGTCGCACAAAATTACGTTGTACCCGCTGCGGGCAAACACATGGGCGATGCCATTACCCATAGTTCCCGCGCCGATTACGCCAACCTGCTTAATTTCCATGAAGATTGCTCCCAAAGATTGCGAATATGAAAACTCCAAAGTCTAACACTGTGGCACAGCCGTGCTATAGCCGGCAGCGACTTTTCTTCCGCTTTGGTGTCTATAGCAATAGGGCAGATGACGCCACAGGCAAGGTATACAACGCGTCATCCTGGGAGGTTCTCGCATGTTGCAAAGCAAGGTTTCGCAAAGACTCACAATGTTTCTGGGCACAGCCGCACTGGCGTTAAGTCTCGGCGGTGCCGCGCAGGCGCAACAGATTTATCGTGACCCGGCAACTCGGGTTGCGCACGTGATCGGATTCGAAGATGGCTCGCTGGTGGGCCGCCAGGATCTTTTCCATGGCAAGGCGTACCAGCCATTTCCGCGTGGAAAGTATGCGCATGAAGACCGCGGCTATCACCGTGAATACGGCGACAAGTTCGCTTATGAGCAGGAATATGCCAACGGCTACCGCGCTGGATACATGAGGGCATTTCGGCGTTAAACATCGACGTTAACGCGTGCTGGGAGGATGCGTAAAAAAAGGCCCGCTCCAGAACCATCAGAAGCGGGCCGCTCTCAGGAGGAAACCCTATGAATTTTGTTGCTACTGCCGTTGCAAGCTTTCGTCGATAACGATTTTCCCGCCTTTATCCACAGTCACGACGCGGTGAATATTCGAATATCCTGACAACGTCACATCAATCACATAAGTGCCGGGGTTGAGATAAAAATCCACCGGGGAATTTTTGTCGAGGATGCGGTTGTTGACGGCGACTTGCGCGCCCTTGGGGGAAGTCTTGATGGTGATTGCTCCCATGCCCGCGGCGTCACTTCCGCCAAACATCTTTTTGAATTTACCGCCAATCTTGATGTCGTCAGTCGAACCCAGCGCGCGCAAAGTCGCCGCGTAGTGCGAAGTCTGGCCGGTTTGCAGGTTCGCGGTCGTGGTTTCATCCAGATAACCCTGCTTGCGAATCAAGATTGTGTGATTGCCGGCTTTGTCTGCATTAATGGTCGCAGGCGTAACTTTGCCGGTGTCTTTTCCATCCAGCAGAATTGCCGCGCCAGCGGGATCGCTGGTGACGGAGATACTCGCCAGCAGGGAAGCCATCTGCACCGATACGAATGATTTGCTGCCAGAGGCCACGTCAATCGTGCGTGTTTCGGTGCCATAGCCTGCTTTGCTGATGACAATCGTGTGGCCGCCCGGAGTGATGCCTGCCATGTTGTAGGGCGTAATCCATGAAGGATCGGCATGTCCGTCAATCTGCACCTGTGCCCCTTGGGGGGTGGATGTGATGGCCAACTGCCCTGGAATAATGGCTGGCGCAACCGCCGCCGTCTTCTGTTTCTTCTTGTAATGCTGCGTAACGGAAACTTGCGGCTGATCTGTGGTTGGTTCCGGAGTCACTTGATCGGCCGCGACCGGAGTTTGCGCATCGGGCGCAGGCGCAGCAGCGGCGGCTTGCTGAGCCGGTTGCTGCGCAGGAGCAGTTTGCGCCGGCGCAGTTGCCGCTGGCGGCGCGGAAGATGCATCATCATCCGCATTTTCGGAATGGATCTTGAATGCAATCCAGACAATGACAAGCAGGATGACGCCGAGCGCTCCCGCAACAGCGTACATAAAAAATTTCGGCGGCGTCTTTTTGATTTCCGCAGCTGCCTTCTTGGCAACTTCCTTGGGCTGAATTTTCGGTTTTTCCTGGACCGCGCTTCCCTTGAATACGGCGGCGTGTACTTTATCGTTGGCCGTGTTTTCCTCAGGCTCGGGTGCGGGGGCAGGGGGCGCGATAAATACCGGTTTCAGCGGAGGCAGTTCGCTGATCTCTGAAAAACTTCTGCTCGCGGGCGCTGCCGTGCGATTTTCATCCATCGCTGGATCAACAGCAATTTTTGGAGCCTCGACTTCCGGTTCCGCCGTCGCAGTGGACATGGTCATTTGCGGCTTGGAGCTTTCCGCCTTCGGCGCTTCGAAGCTCTGTACTTCTAATTTCTTAACCGGGGTGGAAGCAGACGCCGAACCAACCGCAGCGGCTTTCGCCATGGGTGCGGGTTCTTTTTCTGCGCCGGCGTCCGCAGATTTGGCTTCCACGGGCTCTTCGATTTTCTTAATGAATGGGTTCGTGACCGGCGCTTTTTTGACGGGTGCACCCATCAATCCTTTTGCCGTTGACTCTATTTTTTTCGCTTCTTCTGCCTTCTTCGGCGTGTCTTTGCACTTCTCGAGATCGAGTACCAGCTCGCGTCCAGACTGATAGCGCTCTGCCGGATCTTTCGCTAGCGCTTTCATAATCAATGCGCTCAGTTGCGGATGGACCTTTCCTTTGACATGAAGCGGCGGAGCGGGCATCGTCTCGCGAATCTGTTGCCGGACCTGATCGGCGTCATCGCCGGGAAAGGCTTTCTGATCCGTGGCCATTTCGTACAAAATTACGCCCAAACTAAAGATGTTCGAGCGCACATCCAACGGGCTGCCGTTCAGTTGCTCAGGCGACATGTAGTGAAGGATTTCCATGGGCTTGCCAGCCGCCTGCGCTGCGTAGGAACTCATGGAAGAGATGCCGTAGCTAAGAATTTTTACGGTGCCATCCCACCCCGACATAATTTTGGATGGCTCCAGGCTGTAGTGCGCGACTTTATGCCCGCTGGCGTGGTCAAGCGCCTGGCAGACCTGGCGCGTAATGTCCTGAATGTCCCAGATGGAAAAGCCTTCGTGCCGGTTCAGAGTAGTGGCGACGCTGTTGCCTTGGATGTATTCGAGCGATGCGCAGAACGACCCTTCCATTTCCCCTGCGCCATAGACGACGGCGATGTTGGGGCTGTTCAAAGCTTTGGCCGCGTCGGCCTCTTCGAGGATGCGCTTGACCAGCGGCTGCGCCTGGTCGCCGAGCAATTCCAATTTGACGGCTTTCAGCGCGACGGTTTGTCCGCTCTCCGGGTCGGTTGCTTTATAAACCGAGCACTTCTCAGACTGCGAAAGCTCGCTGAGAATCTCAAAACGGCCGATTTTGTTCGCCATCTCTATCCTGACCTTTAGCGGCTTTTTTCGGGCACCGCCGCTAAAAAACACACGCCCTGCGATTCGGGGGAATCCCGTGGCTAGAATAGCTCCGCCATGCTTGGAATCGGCCCAGAAGTCGCTAGCTTTGGGTTACGAAGGTCATTGGGTCTGGAGCGTGACAAATGTCATTTTTGGCCCCTGACGTTCTCCACTTTCGCAACTCCTTCAAAGTCATGAAAATGAAGCTGTAACCGGTTGTAGAGTTTTGGCTGATTCATCTATGCTGAAGGAGCAGCCCAGGTCTTCTCCCGGAGTTCACCATGACTTTGACCGGCTTCGTCAGTAAAAACGCCTTCCGCAACAAGCGCCGCAGCATTCTCACGGTGTTGAGCATCGGCTTTTCCTTGCTGCTGCTGACGTTGATGATGACCATCTGGCATGCTTTCTATGTGGACCAGGGCAGCGCTGAGTCCTCGCAACGATTGGTGGTCCGCCACAAGGTTTCGCTCACATTCGCACTGCCGAGTTTCTACCGCGAAAAGATTCGCGCCGTGCCGGGCGTGCAGGCTGTCGTGCCCGTGTCCTGGTTTGGCGGCTTATATATTGACGAAAAGCCCGAGCATTTCTTCGCGCAGTTCGGCGTGGATCCGGATGAGTTTTTCAAAGTTTTCACCGATTTCAAAATCCCCGCAGATCAGCTCGCGGCGTGGCAACGCGATCGCCAGGGAGTGATTGTGGATGCAGACCTTGTCAAGAAATTTGGCTGGAAGATCGGTGACCGCATTGTTCTCAAGGGAACAATTTACCCCGTCAATTTAGAGCTGAACATCCGAGGCATTTTTACCGCAGATCCCTCGACGCAGTCGGTTTACTTCAACTCCAAGTACGTCGAGGAAGCGGTCCCATTTTTCAAAGGAACTGCGGGAACATTCAGCATTCTCGCCGACAATCCGCAGGATGTAAGCAAAGTTGCCACTACAGTGGATGACATGTTCCATAACTCGCCACAACCGACCAAGACGGAAAGCGAGAAGGCCTTTCAGCTCGGTTTCGTAGCCATGCTGGGCAATGTGAAGGCGTTCATTCTTAGTATCTGCGGAGCGGTCGTGTTCACGATTCTGCTTGTTTCGGCGAACACGATGGCGATGTCCATACGCGAACGCACCCGGGAAGTTGCCGTGCTCAAGACCCTAGGCTTCCGGCGTGAAACGATTTTAGGTTTGTTTGTGGGCGAGTCCGCGACTTTGGGAATAGTCGGCGGCTTGTTTGGATCACTTGTGGCTCTGATGCTTACCAGGGTCCCCATCGCGCTTGGCGCTGTAATTGCCGGTTTCGTTGTATTCCTTCTTCTGGCACTGTTGTTGGGATGGATTCTGAACCTGGTACGCAAGTCGAGAATTTCTCTCGGCCGGTTCACGCTCATTGGAGGCTACGTCGGGGCATTCCTGGGCTTAGTCGGCGGTCTAATCGCAGGAAGAGGCGTTGAGCTCAACCCGGGCGGATTTTTCGGGGACGCGATCAAAGTGCATCTTCCAACCATGCTCCTCGCATTGTTAGTTGGCATGTTGGTTGGGCTAGTCAGTTCCATCATTCCCTCCTACAACGCTTCGCGCATCAACATTGTGGAAGGGTTGCGTCACATCGGATAGGTATTTATGACGTTGGCTGGTTTTGTCGTGAAGAGCGCGTTCCGCAACAAACGTCGGAGCATTTTGACCATCCTGAGTGTTGGGTTCTCGCTTCTGTTGCTTACGCTTATGATGACCATCTGGCGCAGTTTTTATATTGATCAGGGCGCACCTGAATCAGCCAAGCGGGTCATCACTCGCCACAAAACTTCGCTGGCAAATTTTCTGCCTTCCTACTATCGCGAGAAGATTCGCGCGGTTCCCGGAGTCGTTGCCGTAGTTCCCATGACGTGGTTCGGCGGTAAGTACATTGATGACCGCCCCGAGCACAACTTCACCCAGATGGCCACTGATCCGGATGAATACCTGAAAGTCGCTTCAGACAAGATCGTGCCTGCCGATCAACTCGCCGCGTGGCAACGAGATCGCGCGGGGGCGATGGTGGACATCGAGCTGGCGAAAAAATATGGCTGGAAGGTCGGCGACCGCATTACTTTGCAGGGAACGATTTTCGAAGTGAATCCTGAGCTGACGATTCGCGCCATCTATACGATGGACCCGTCGCCGCGCATCCTCTACTTCAATACGAAGTATTTGGAAGAAGCAGTCCCGTGGTTTAAAGGGACGGCAGGTTTCTACGACACCCGCGTCGCCACGGAAAAAGACGTTCCGGGAGTGCAAAAGGCCATTGATGAAATGTTCCACGATTCGCCGGCCCCGACGAAGTCAGAAACCGAGCACGCTTTTCGGCTTTCGTTTATCGCCCAGTTGGGAAACGTCAAGGCCTTCATTCTGAGCATTTGCGGAGCAGTGGTGTTCACGATTTTGCTGGTCTCCGCGAATACGATGGCCATGTCGGTGCGGTCCCGCACCAGCGAAGTGGCGGTATTAAAAACTCTCGGGTTCACGAAACAACGTGTTTTATCGCTGTTCGTTGGAGAATCGGTGGCGTTGGCGATGATGGGCGGTGTGCTCGGCATTCTCGCCGCTGTCGTACTGACTTTATTTTTGAGCAAGTCTCCCATCGCTTTGGGCGTGCCTGCGGGTTTCCACGTCACCCCTCCAACCATGCTGGTCGCTTTGCTGGTGGCGGCTTTCGTGGGGCTGGTCAGCGGTTCGTTGCCGGCTTATAACGCATCACGAACCAATATAGTGGAGGGCTTGCGCCACATCGGCTGAGAAATCTATGGCAATTCCCATTAAATATAACCTTCGCAATTTGAAAATGCGCAAAGGCCTCACGGGCATGACCGCGCTGGGCATCGCGCTGACTGTAACCACGGCGATCTTTCTCATGGCATTGCTCGCTGGCCTCGACCGCGCCTTCGTCAGCACTGGCGATCCGCTGAACGTCCTGGTGCTGCGCAAAGGGTCCATTGCCGAACTGTCCGGTGGATACGACGCGTCTTTATTTCCAACACTTCGCGAATTACCCGGCGTGGCCAAAGACTCGAAGGGTGAGCCGATGGCGTCGGCAGAACTTGTCGTCGTAATTGTGCTGCCGCGCAAAGACGGCACCGGAGAGGTGAATGTTACCGTTCGCGGCATGATGCCCGATGGTCTTGAAATGCGGCCCAAAGTAAAGCTGGTGCAAGGGCGGTGGTTCACTCCCGGACAACGCGAGGTCGTGGTCAGCGATTCGATCCAGAAGCGCTTTTCACACGCCGGTGTTGGCGACACCATGCAATTCGGCAAAGGCCCCTGGACGGTTGTCGGCGTCTTTGACGCTGGCGGCAGCGCCTACGAATCGGAAATTTGGGGCGATGTGAATCAGATGACGTCGGACTTCGACCGTCAGGGCGGTTATTCATCGGCATATCTTCGCGCGACCGATCCCGTCAGCGCCGATGCGCTCAAACACCGGGTCAGCGACGATCAGCGTCTGAAAATGGATGGCTTGCTTGAGCCGGAGTACTACGCCAAGCAAACCAGTTCGGGTGCGCCCATCAAGTTTGTCGGAATCATGGTGGCGGTGATTATGGCCATCGGATCAAGTTTCGCTGCAATGAACACCATGTACGCGGCTGTCGCCTACCGTTCGCGGGAGATCGCTACTCTGCGCGTGATCGGTTTTTCACGGTCAAGCATTCTGACTTCATTCGTTTTTGAGTCTGTAGTTTTATCGCTGCTGGGCGCGGCTGTCGGCATTCTGCTAATGCTGCCCTTCAATGGAATGGAAACAGGTACATCGAATGCAGTTACCTTCAGTGAAATTGTTTTCAGCCTGCGCATGACGCCGCTCGTCGTCGCTTCTGCTGTAATATTTGCGGTTGCCATGGGGTTATTCGGCGGAATCGCTCCTGCGTGGCAAGCTGCTAGAAAAGATATTTTGAGCGCATTAAGGGACTAGTATGCCGATTGATGCAAAACATGAAGATCTGCAAGGCCTGCGAATAGACCGCAGCGCGCGCCATCCGGGCGATGGCGACAGTTCGCCATGGGCAAAGCGTTTCATCGTCATTGGGATTGCAGTTGTTGTTCTGCTGGGAATTATCTCGCTTGCCTATCGTCTGTTTTCTTCGGATGCTCCGGAAGTTGAAACCGCCCGCGCCACGGCTGAGAGCAGCGACGTGGGTGGAATTGTTCTTTCCGCCAGCGGATATGTCGTCGCCCATCACAAAATCAACGTCAATTCCAAAGTTACAGGCCTTGTGGCTTGGATCGGCGTCGAGAAAGGCGACAAAGTAAAAGAGGGCCAAGTTCTGGTGCGCTTGCAGGATGAAGAGTATCGCGCGCAGTATGAACAAGCCAAAGGCGCTGCCGACAGCGCTCACGCCTATCTTGAGGAATTACAGAACGGTTCGCGTCCGCAGGAAGTGGACCAGGCACAGCACAACCTCGATGAAGCCCGCGCGACTTTGGTGGATGACAAAGCGACATTGGATCGCACCAAAGCTCTTTGGGCCCAGGGAGTGGTTTCCAAACAACTACTCGACGATGCCACCGCGAAATACGAAGCCGATCAGCAGAGAGTCAATTCCCTCACCAAGAGTTTTGAGTTGATGAAGATCGGTCCCCGGCAGGAGGAAATCGCTCGCGCGAAAGGCGCATACGAGCAGGCAAAGGGCCAGGCCGATTATGCCAAGACCTTGTTGGATGCGACGGTCATTCGTGCTCCCGTAAGCGGCACGATTCTCGAGCGCACCGCGGAAAAAGGTGAGTTGATCACCGCTCAATTTGCCAGTTCTGCCGAAGGCGGCCCACAGGGCTCTGTGGTCGCGCTGGCCGATTTGAATGACATTCAGGTCGAACTCGACATCGCACAGGATGATTTCGCGAAACTCGGACCGAATCAAAAGGGAATCATTACGCTCGATGCCTTTCCCGATCGCAAATACAACGGCGTGATCGCGCAAATTTCTCCCGAAGCAAACCGGCAGAAGGCCACGGTACAGGTGAAGGTGCAGATATTGAATCCGGATAACTATTTGCGGCCTGACATGAACGCGACGGTGAAATTCCTCGCTAATGAAACCGAGAAGAAAGGTGCAAACGCAGGCCCGGCAGGCGTTTTCGTGCCGACGAACGCGGTGCGTGATCTCGAAGGCAAGAAAGTAGTCTTTATTGCCTTCAACGGCAAAGCCCTCATGCGCGAAGTGCAAATCATCTCGCAACGCAGCGGCGGAGTTTTGGTGACAGGGCTGGTGGGCGGGGAAAACGTCATTACTTCCGCACCACCCAATTTAAAAGATGGCGAAAAGATCAAATTGAAGGGGCAATCATGAGCACAGCTACTGCTTCGAATGTTGCAACACAAACCAAAGTTGTCCAGGTCAAAAACGTCAGCAAAGTATTTAAGCGCGACGCCTTCGAAGTGCGCGCTCTGGATGACGTTTCCATTGATATTGCGGCCGGCGAATTCATGGCCCTGATGGGACCTTCCGGTTCCGGGAAGACGACACTGCTCAATATGATTGCTGCGATTGATCGCCCAACCAGCGGCGAATTGTTAGTACAAGGCGAAAACATTTTCCGCCTGAGCGATACGCAGTCGGCGCGCTGGCGTAATGAACATGTCGGCTACGTGTTTCAGACGTTCAATCTCATTCCAGTCTTGACTGCATTTGAAAATGTCGAATTGCCATTGCTCCTTACCAGGCTCACCTCCGCCCAGCGCCGTGATCACGTCATGACGGCGTTGAAACTCGTCGGCCTGGAAGAACGTGTTCATCACCTGCCCAAACAACTCTCCGGCGGACAAGAACAGCGCGTAGCTATTGCCCGCGCCATCGCCAGCGACCCGACATTGCTGCTTGCCGACGAACCAACGGGGGACCTCGACAGCCACTCCGCCACAGAAATTTTGGAGATTCTCAAGCGTCTCAACGAAGATTTTAAAAAGACGGTTGTGATGGTGACGCACGATCCGCACGCCGCCACCTACGCGCACGTGACGCGTCATTTAGAAAAAGGGATGTTGCTTCCGCCGGCATAAGACACTCACACAAATAACAAAGGCTTCACATTGTAACGATGTGAAGCCTTTGTTATGCCACTTAACGTTTTTGTTATGCCAGCGCGTGGTTCTCGTAGTGGTCGGCGGTCAGCGCCTTGTCGGTCCGCTCCGAAGCCCAAATCCAGGCCCGGCGGCCATTCTCACGCACAATACTTTGTGCCTCGCCGTATTCCGCCAGACGATTCAGCACCGTCGTGACCGACGCGAGCGGATCCTTGTGGCGCATCATGATCGCCGGATTGCGCTCCTGAATCAGTTGACTGACTTCACGCGCGCTCAGTGGATGCCCCGCCTCCATCAGTACTGTGCGGCACATTTTTGTGAAGCCCGGTTGTCGATCGCTGGTTTTGCGGTCCATGATCTCCTGCAAGTCATCGCCCAGCACATCGTCCCCAAAAAGGTTGGCCAGCCCCTGAATGGTCTGTTTCAGCGTGCCGATGCGCTTCATGATCTCTGCCCGCTGCTGAATAAGCTGTCTGAGTTCCTCATGTGCGGCCTTCACTACGCCCTGCACGTGCAGGTTTTCGCCGTTGATGGCGTGCGACATGTTGATCTCATTCCCGATACTGCGTGCTGTACCCATCGTGACCTCCACTTCACTTTCTGTTACCTATTTAGACGGTATGATGCGGGAATCGTTAAGGTTGGTTGTTGTAAAGAATTGTGACAACCGTAGTGATAAGTCCATGTTGTCTGGTACGTGAAATTTTGCAGGAAGTTCCGGCTTTCCCTTATGGGGAGCCACCTTCCCAGTTCGTGGAAACCGTTCCAGTAGAGGAAATTAGGGCCTTTTTTACCTAGCCCGATAGGCAAGAATTCCTCACCCACCGGTCAAAAATCTGTTACTCTAACAAACAATAAGTTGTAAGTCCCAGCCCTCCCAGCGCCAAGTCGTCTCAAGAGATTCTTAAATTTAATGAACTCTATACTTTTGTGCGAACTATGAGACCCAGGAAGCTTCTTCTAGTCTGTACCTTGGTTTTGGGTGTATTACTGGGGCTACATCGGTTCCATTCGCCTGCACACCCCGTCAATCTCACGCAGTACCCGCAGGTCTCGGCCCCAGTCCAGCATCATGCGATCAAGCGCGTAAATTACCCCTATTCGGTTGTCCCGTATGGTGTGCACGATCCCTCAGACCTCAAAAATGCCATGACCGGCAATGCGGAAGTGGCCCGCCACTTTGAGGCTTTCGACTTCCGCCACGCCAAGTACATCGTCCTCGATAAAGACGCCTGCGCCTATGTTTCTTTCCGCAAAGAAGGCAAAATTCGCTGGACGCAGAAGTGCATCACGCTCCACAAGGGCGAATTGATCCTGACCGACGGCTTTTATATGATTCGCGCACTTTGCGGAAACCAGGTTTCCTACACTCCGCAGGCGCCCTCGGCTCCTGTGGAACTCAGCCAGCTTGGCCCAAATGGCCCGCTTGCAGCTCCGGAGGAATTGCCCGCCGCGGTTGCGCCGGAAGCCGCTGCCATGCCACCTGCTGGCAACATGCAACCGGTTGGCGGTGTGCCCCCCACTTCGCCGGGCGCTCCGGGTTCCGGAACTCCACCGGGCACAGCTGCTGGCCCGCCCGTATTTCCCGTCGTCATTCCGCCGCATGGCGGTGGCGGCTGTTGCAGTCCGCACAAACCGCCACCGGGTCCCCCTGGCCCTCCCGGACCGCCGGGGCCACCGATTCCCGTGCCCGATTCTGGTTATGCTGGCATGATGCTGTTCGCTGGTGGGATGATTGCGCTGGCGTTTTATGCGAAGTATCGCTGAAATATGCGGCTGAGCTCCCAGGTCCGCCGCACTACCTCCCCCGCCAATTTTCAGATTAAATTTTTGGATTAGTAACCCGCGCAGAGAGCGCGGGTGTTTTATTTAGGGATGATGCTTTTTAGATGACGCTAGCTGGCCTTGTCGCTTCGGCCTGCTCATGCGCGTGATAGCTTGACCGCACCAGCGGCCCGGACTCGACATGGCGGAAGCCGAACTTCAACGCTTCCTGCTTCAAATGCACAAATTCTTCCGGCGCGTAATACCGCGTCATCGGCAAATGATCTTTCGAGGGGCGCAGATATTGCCCGACCGTCAGAATATCCACGCCGCGCTGACCCAGATCGCGAAAGACTTCAATCAACTCTTCCGTGCTCTCGCCGATGCCAACCATCACGCCCGATTTAGTCACCATGCCCGGAGAAAGCTTCTTGGCGTTTTCCAGCAAATCCAGCGTCCGCTGATAACGCGCGCCTGAGCGCACCGCGCGATATAAACGCGGGACGGTTTCCGTGTTGTGATTGAGCACGTCCGGCTTGGCATCGAGGACGATTTTTAGAGGCTCTTCGAGACCCTGAAAATCAGGAATCAGCACTTCTACCCAGCAACCCGGCGTCATTTCGCGAATCAACCGAATTGTCTCGGCAAAAATCTTGGCTCCGCCAACGTTGTCATCGTCGCGGTTTACGCTCGTCACGACCGCATGTTTTAATCCCAAAGTCGCAACCGCTTCGGCCACGCGCCGTGGCTCGTCCAAATCAATAGCCTCCGGACGCCCTTTCGGCACCGCGCAAAATCCGCAACGCCGGGTGCAGATATCGCCCAGCAGCATAAACGTCGCGGTTTTGTGGTTCCAGCATTCGCCGATGTTAGGGCACTGCGCTGACTCGCACACCGTGTGCAGTCCCAGTCCCCGCGCCAGCTTCTTCAATTCATGGAAGTTATCGCCGACCGGGGCCTTTGCCCGCAGCCAGCTCGGCTTCGCCTGCCGCACCGGGGGCCCGAGTTCGATCTGAATCAGCTGTGAAGAGCCAGCCATGCTTCAATTTTACAGTATTACAGGATTGCCTTGTGTAACTCTGTCTTTAACCGACCCTGCGCAGCGGCTGTATGTTTAGTCCACGCAAGTTCCCTCGGACCGCTGGTACAAGCGCGGTCCTTCGCGATGACAGTATTCCTCTAATAAAGCAATCCGCGCACCACCCTTGAGCCTTATGCGCTTCTCCGCTTTTTGCTACATTGGCGCTATGCGGGCTGCGAAATCTCTCGCCTTGATCGTTGTCGTCACTCTTTTTGTCGCCTTACCTTCGCCGGCGCAAACCACGGACTCCGCCAGCCAATCGCGCATTCTCGCCATGGAAAACGCCTGGGCGCAGGCTGAAGAACATGGCGACTTCAAGGCGCTGCAAACCCTGCTTGATGATTCGCTGGTCTATATCCGCTACGACGGATCGGTGTGGACCAAGTCGCAATACCTCGCCAGCTTGAAAGACACAACATCGCAGGAAGAACAAGGCGTGAACGAATCCATGAACGCGCGCGTTTTCGGTGATGCCGCCGTCGTCACCGGAATTTATCGTGTAAAGGGAACCGAGAAGGGCAAACCTTACCAGCGCCGCGAGCGCTTCGCCGATACCTGGATTTCACGCAACGGCGTCTGGGTCTGCGTTACCAGCCAGGTGACGCTGATTAACCACTAAACGCCCAATAGTCGCCCTCCATCTTTCCAACGAAGAACCTATTGCATTTTTAGCCGTTTAAACTCCCAACCGTTTTGTGTGGAGCCTTTCCTCTCTATCCAACCCCGCGGAATTCTTATAGAATTCATCCGCTGTTTACGTGAGATTCCCTATGAGAAAAAGCGCGTGTATTTCGTTGATGCTGATGTTCTGCTGCACCATCTCTGCTTTTGCGCAAAATTACAAGGTTCTTTACAGCTTTCAAGGTAACAGTGGAGGTGTAGACGGGGCGGGGCCAGTAGGTAATTTGTCCGTCGACAATGAAGGAAATCTTTACGGCGTTACGCAAAATGGTGGACTCGGTTCCGGAACGGTGTTCGAACTTTCGCCAAATGGTGATGGAACGTGGACAGAGAAAATCATTTACGACTTTTGTTCAAATTTCGTCAATCAAATATGTATTGACGGCGCCGAACCTTTGGCAGGGCTGGTTTCAGATGCAGAAGGCAATTTGTATGGGACAACATATGTCGGAGGATCATCGAATTGCCGCGTTAATGGAAGCGGCTGCGGAACGGTGTATGAGCTTTCCCCACCCTCAGCTCAAGGTGGCACATGGACACTGACGACGTTATATAGCTTCTGTTTGAAGGCGTCAGGTACTTCCTGTCTCGACGGAAACTTTCCGGTTGCCAGTTTGTCGCTTGATGCTTCTGGCGATCTTTACGGCACTACGTCCCAAGGAGGCGCGGGAAATGCGGGTGCTATTTTTAAACTATCATCAGGCCAGAATGGTTGGACAGAAAGTCTTCTTTACAGTTTTTGCGAAGATGGAAATCCACCAGTTTGCCCGGACGGTTATTATCCTCAGGCTGGTGTAACCTTTGATGCAAGTGGCAATCTTTATGGCACCACGAGCCAGGGTGGGGACATTCGGGGCAAGGCTGAAGGAACTGTGTATAAACTTTCTCCAGACAAAAATGGATGGACCGAAGTTGTCCTCTACGCGTTCGTTCCGCCTTTTTCTAAAGGCGAGCATCCCTTAGGCAATCTGAGTTTTGACGCCGCTGGAAATTTATATGGCACAACCTCGTTTGGGGGTCTTGCAAATGGGGGAAGTGTATTGAGATTAAGCCCAAAAGGAACTGCCAAAATTGTTGTATTTAATGGCTATGACGGCGCGAGTCCGCTTGCAGGCGTACTTGTTAATCCCAAAGGAAGTACGATTTACGGTACCACCAACCTTAAAGGAGCTTATGGAGGAGGCAACATATTCAAAATCGGGCCAACAGGGATAGAAACCGTTCTCTACGACTTTTGTCAGCAAGATAGTTGTGCGGACGGTGTCGCGCCCGGAGGTGGGTTGGTCTCAAATGGCAATAACGTGCTTTTTGGAGCGACCGAACGGGGCGGAACCGCCGGCTATGGCGTCGTCTACCAACTCACGCCCTAGCTCTCCAAGTACGCTTCCACCCACTGCTTGATCTTTCTTCGCCGCTCGTCCTGCTGGTCGAAGCGAATGCCAAATGTCCCTTTCGCCTGATTGCGCCAGCTCACATTCGCCTTCACCCAAATTCGGGGCAGGGTCAGCAGCGCGAACGAAACTTCCATCGCTTCACCCGCGTTCAATGTTTCTGCCATCTTCAGCGACATTCCGCCCGAGCTGATTTCTTTGCTCGTGGCTTTGAACTTCTTTTCGCCGATGGCGATGTCCACTTCGGTGATGATGGGAATACGCACGTAGCGGCGGAATTCATGCAGCACCAGCATCTGCGTGGAGCGCACCAGCTTGAGCGCGGTCTGCCGTTCCAGCGGTTCGTTGAAGACGGCGTTGATGCCATATTTCGAGAATTTCATGGCATCCTGCACGCTGCCGCCGACGCCGTAAATCACCATGCGGTTGTTGGAGGGCGAGCTGCGAACCGCGTCCATCACGGTTTCCGCCCCGGGCGTCAGTTTCACGACGCAAGCCTCAAACTTTTCTTTCTTCAGGCGGTCGGCTGAAAGGCCCGACACCGCCACAGTCTCAATGCCAAATTGGCGGAAGCACTCCGACAGAATGAGCCGGGATGTTTCTTTCATATCTACGAGTGCGGCGCGGGCGTTGGCTTTCCGGTTGGGGATTTGGGTTGCAAGGGTCATTTCTAGGTTCTGTCCTCGTTCTGGTCGAAGTGGTCTGCCTTGAAACCCTATTCTGGCGCGCCTGACTCGGCATGGCAAAGGCGTTTTAGGACAGGGTGGGAGTACCAAAGGGCAGTTACTTGAGTCGTAGAAGGGACTATGCCGAGCGGTGCTTGCGCCCTACAACTGCTTTATAAACATTGTCATTCCGAGCCGGCTTGAGCCGCGAGGAATCTGCTTTTTCAGCGCGCTAAAAGCAGATTCCTCGTCACTTAGGTTCCTCGGAATGACAATGTGGATGGAGATATACGAAAGACGTGTACTTATTCCGTCCAGCGCTTGAAGACCAACGCGCCGTTCGTCCCGCCGAAGCCGAAGGAATTCGACAGAGCATAATCAAACGTCGCTTTGCGCGCGACATTCGGAACAAAATCCATGCCCTCGGTCACGGGGTCTTGATTTTCCAAATTGATGGTCGGGGGCATGATTTGATCGCGCAGCGCCAGCACCGTAATGCCCGCCTCCAGACCGCCCGCCCCGCCCAGCAAATGGCCGGTCATAGATTTCGTCGAACTCACCGGCGGGGTTGTGCCCTTGCCAAAGAAATTGCGGATGGCCTGAGCTTCCAAATCGTCGCCAATCGGAGTCGAAGTTCCGTGAGCATTGACATAGCCGATATCGGCCGGCGTGATGCCGGCATCGCGCACCGCATTCCGCATGACGCGGAATGCCCCTTCATGCTCCGGAGCAGGCTGGGTCATGTGGTAAGCATCGCCACTCATGCCGTATCCAACCACTTCCGCTAGAATTTTGGCTCCGCGCTTTTTGGCAAATTCCAGTTCTT
>Ga0070738_10004232_pt1 | contig 17540 bp, 17 predicted proteins | sample Coa_R2_2_FD_66446 | JGI IMG/M metagenome (GOLD analysis project Ga0070738, IMG submission 66446) | Surface soil microbial communities from Centralia Pennsylvania, which are recovering from an underground coalmine fire - Coalmine... | ecosystem: Environmental > Terrestrial > Soil > Unclassified ...
CCTGATTCTGCTGCCGGGTTGCGTTGCGAAGCCGTTGGACGCTCCGCACGAAGATGTGCAATCCTGTGCCACAGGGGTTGCTCGGCAGCCGCAGGCAGGAAATCGGCGAATCAAGCCCACTGATTTGAAGGTTGGATTGGATTACAGTACGCCTGTCATCTCTAATGCTCAGAAATTTATTATTCCCGTCCCGGCGCTTGGTCAGAGCGGAGAACCTTTGGTCTATCCTCACGAGTACGAAAAGGCCGGTCAGCCAATCCTCGACTATACGGGAAAACCCGTGGGCGATCGCGGGCTGGTCTTTTTTAATGCTAAGGACAAGTCCTGGCAGGCCGTTAAAGGAGATGGCGAGGGTGTCATTATTATTAATGAGGTGACTCAAGCGCAAGCCCAAAAGCTTTATCAAAAGATTCAAGACTTAAAGCCGGATCCCAATCAACTGACCCTAGGAGAGCTGAAGCAAGTGATTGCGTTTGCACAGAATCAGCTTGGATTGGCAGACATGTATAATTCTTCCCGCACATTTGTCCAGGAGAAAATGACCCCCGCGATCGCAGGCGCTGCACCCAGGTGGCATGGCAACGAAATTGTTGCGTATGGATTCAAAAAGAGAGACGATCGAGACGTCAATCAAGCGATCTATATCCCCGGAGAATTTGTATTTGAAGGCCCGGCAGCTAGTCCGCAAGAGTTTAAAGATGGTGGCGTGATTGTTGAGCAGCAAGGCAAGATGCGCGGTGTGCAACCAGATATTTTTGTGCGTACCTACAAACTAAGTGATGGTCGTGCCATTACCTCTGTGACTACAGATTTGAAGACCCAATGTAATTAGTTACCCATGGCCAAAGTATTTGACTCAATTACAGACACCCTTCAGAGTTTTATTGCCGCACAGCAAATGTTCTTTGTCGCAACGGCCCCGCTTGCGGCGGAAGGGCACGTCAATCTGTCTCCTAAGGGTTTAAACAGCTTTCGCATTCTCTCACCCACCCAGGTTGCCTATCTTGATGTGACGGGAAGTGGCAATGAAACATCCGCGCACTTGCAGGAAAATGGGCGGATCACTTTTATGTTCTGTGCCTTTCAGGAGCCGCCTTCCATTCTGCGGCTGTACGGGCGCGGACAAACACACTTACCTGGTACTCCCGATTGGGAACGGCTTTATGCATTCTTTCCGCCACTTCCGGGTGGCCGGCAGATCATTCTGGCAGAGATCGATCGCGTCCAGACATCGTGCGGCATGGGTGTACCACTGTATGAGTACGTCGCGCAGCGGGAGTCACTGGTGGCGTGGGCCGACAAGAAAGGTAGCGATGGGCTGCGCGATTATCAGCAACAGAAAAACTGCGTTAGCATTGACGGATTACCGACTCCTTTGAGTGGGTTGACGCTCAGAAGCGATACATAAGTCCTGATAACTCTGAGCCCGATCAAATTTGTCATCAATGAAAATAGCATCTGGTTATGTACGGTAGCGTATAGACGCTGCTCGGAGGGTCATTTATCGTCGATACGCTGAGACCCCGCTCTTCCCTTAGTTGAGCGACATAACCTGCATGAGGTTGGTGTGCGACCCTACCTTCTGCTGGCTGTTGAGTTTTCTCAGTGCAGCGATTGAAGGAATTTTGACTTTGACCAATTCTTCGCTTCGATTAAAAAATCGGCTCCTTGCAGCTTTACCAGATGAAGTGTATCAACGCCTGCTGCCCCACTTAGAACCAATAAAGCTATCGATCCACCAGGTTCTCTATGACACGGGCGAACCGATCCAATATATTTACTTTCCTCACAGTACCGTTGTATCTCTGGTTGCCACGATGGAAGACGGCGCAACGATCGAGATCAGCCTGGTTGGGCGTGAGGGGATGGTTGGCATTCCGGCGATTTTGCACAGCGTCAGCTGGACTCATCGGGCGTTTGTCCAGGCGGCGAATGGTGGGGTACGCATCAAAACAGAACATTTAAGGCGTGAGTTTGATCGCGGCGGCGCATTGCAAACGCTACTCCTGCGCTATGTGATGGCAAGTTACACACAAACGGCGCAAACGGCTGCTTGCAATCGCTTTCATACGATCGAAGAACGATTGGCGCGTTGGCTGCTGCTGGTGAGCGATTGTGTCAATGCCGATGATTTTTCACTGACGCAGGAGTTTATTGCAGAGATGTTGGGGACGCGTCGATCGGGGGTGACAGTAGCGGCGGGCATCCTTCAGCGGGCTGGTATGATTCGCTACACGCGTGGCAAGATCAATATTACCGATCGCGTGGCGCTAGAAGCCACATCCTGTGAATGCTACCAGGTGATTAAGCGGGTGTTCGATCAATTCCTGAGTGCACCACTCGTGGACTAGGTGGTTACATTCCAGCTTGCTTTGTCACAGGATCACCAGTTCCGGGACTAACGATAGGTGCTGTTGCTGGGCGATCGGTGTTGATGATGGCAGAGGCATGAAGCCCTGAATGAAAAGGCCTGCCACCACTTCTACCGCTACTGGATCAGTGAATGAACTGCACAATCAGCCAGAGTGAACTACCGCTGATGCATAGCCACAGCAAGACTCCTTGTAACATTGGCTTCCAGCCCACAGCCTTGAGCGTTTGGCGCGATAAACTGGCACCAATGAGAAATAGCGTCAGGGTAAGCCCACTGGTAGATAGCTGCATAACAGTGGGAATAACAGGCACGATCGCTGGCACACATGTTCGCACAACTGAGGCCATTAAGAAGAAACCAATAAACCAGGGAATTGAAATGGAACGCCGCCGTTGAGCTGCGAGTGGCAGTCGCTGTACCATCCCCCCAGCAACCAGACAAACGGGCACAATCCATAATGCACGAGACAGTTTGACAGCGGTTGCCGTTTCTAGCGCATCCAGGCCAAAGTGGGAGGCCGCTCCAACGACACTCGAAATGTCATGGATCGCTACACCGGCCCATATGCCAAACTGCAGCGGCGATAGGTGGAAGATATGACCCAGCACCGGAAAGATGTAGAGCGCGATCGCATTCAAAACAAAAACGGTACCCATGGCTATAGAGATCTCGCTTTCTGCGGCACTAATGACAGAACTCACAGCGGCGATCGCAGACCCGCCACAAATGGCTGTACCGGCAGAAATTAACACCGATGCGGGTACAGGAATGTTAAGCAAACGGCGCAGGCGATCGCCCAACCAAAACGTCGCCACAATACTACCGGCTGCGAATACGGCACCCTTTGTACCGGCTTCTAAAACAACAGCCAAATTCATGCTCAGCCCGAGCAAAACGACGCACAATTGCAGCAAATACTTGGCGGCCACTTTGCTGGCAACTGGAAATGGATTTTCGATTGTCAAAGCTGTTAACAGGCCAAACGTAAGGGCCGCGGGTGGCGAAACCCAGTCCGTTAAGCAGAGTCCCATGATACCCAGAAACATCAGGTGTTGCATGGGCAATCGGATTGGCCATACAGCGGCAACAGGCTCATCAAAAAAGAGTTTAGGGAGTTTCATTATCTGTATTCCTGCGTTGTTGCCTTTACCTTAAACAGTTCAATAGATAGAAACAAACGTTCTTTCCTTTACTATTGATAGGTAGAAACAATCGGTTGAAACAGGTACCGCTCAGCCTGCCAACCCTTGAGAAAGAGACTGCTAAAAGCTCCTTGGGGCAGAAGGTAGAGGCAACGATGGAACATGCATTTCGCAACGTTCCAGGTTTTAAGTGCACAATTTGGGCTTAATTCTTTGGGGGAATAGGGAATCCAATGGCCGCCATGACGCTTGACCAGATGCGGATTTTTCTGGCTGTGGCAGAGTATTTACACTTTACCCGGGCTGCAGAAGCACTCTATATCACGCAACCATCGGTTAGTGCTGCCATCAGCAACCTGGAAACTGAGTATGGAGTCAAGCTGTTCAATCGCATTGGTCGTCGTATTGAAATCACTGAAGCGGGCAGATTGCTACAGGTAGAATCTGCGGCAATTTTGCAGCATGTAACGTTGACCGAGCGGGGACTACGCGAACTCAACAACTTACAGCGTGGCGAGTTGAGAATTGGTGCCAGCATCATCATTGGTAACTACTGGCTACCCTACAAAATTTGCGAATTTAAGCGACAGTACCCCAGCATTAATGTGACGTGCACGTTGGGCAACGCCGAGCAGGTTTGCGCTGGAACCGTGTCCGGTGATTTTGATCTGGGGCTGGTGACAACGGTGATCAAGCCCTCCCTGCAAACCGATCTGATGCAAGAATCGGTGGGGGTCGATCGCCTACAAATTGTAGTGGGTCGATCGCATCCCTGGTTTGGGCGATCAACGGTTTCTGTTGATGAACTACTGACGGCTAATTGGGTAATGCGTGAGCCTGGTTCGGGTGTCCAGCAAGTGCTTGAGCAAACCCTGCAAGAATGGGCGATCGATCCAGCCCAACTGAACGTGGATCTTGTTTTAACCAGTAGTGAGATGGTGAAGACAGTGGTGGAGAGTGGTGTTGGGATTGCGGCTATCCCATCGCTAATGGTGGCAAAAGAGATCCGGTTTGAAACACTGCACGCTGTACAGGTCGCGAACGCTAACGTACCAGCACGGCCCACCCTCGAAATTGTGCAGCCAATCTGGAAGCTCAGGCATCGTCAACGGTTTCAGACGAAGCTCTCGATCGCCTTTGAACAATGCCTTAACAGCGATGCAACAACTGTTGCTCACTAAACCATGACCGTCAAATCAGCGTCACGGTTTGCCGGTGGCACGTTGGCGGTTCGATTGTCAGGCGGTAGATGTCGAACCCACAATTTTGGCCAAGCCGAGCACCGATGAACCCAACATACACATCGGGGCACGGCCAAGCCATGCCCCGACACAAAAAATGGATTTCCCTTAACCGCGTCGTTTACCCATCGCTCTGCTCAACAAGCTAGGGTGACAGAGGCGAGCACAGTGCCTTTAACCAACACCAAGCAGCTCTACATCAAATAGCAGCGTTGCATTCGGCGGGATGACACCACCAGCACCGCGTGCACCGTAGCCCAACTCCGGGGGAATAATTAGCTGACGCCGACCACCAACTTTCATGCTGCCAACGCCTTCGTCCCAGCCTTTGATGACCTGACCAACACCAATCTTGAACTTGAAGGGCTGGTTGCGATCGCGTGAGCTGTCAAACTTGGTTCCATCTTCCAGCGTGCCTGTGTAGTGAACGGTGACCATCTGTCCCGTTTTGGGAGAATCACCCTTACCTTCCACTAGATCGACATACTTTAGCCCAGAAGGCATCGTGATCACGGCATTGTCTCCTGTTTTAGGTGGTGTTGTAGACGCATCAGCCAGCAAAATGGGGGCCGCTTCAGAATCACGCTGAGCTGCACTAGCTGGTGCTTGAGACTGACGTTCGATCAGGGCTGTCGCGCCAGCAGCTTGCGTGCCAAGAGTCTGTGCCAACGCTGCACTCGGCTTACCGCTAATCTGCGACACAATCAACACCAGGACGCATGCAAGCATAACGCCCAGACTGACTAAGATTTCCTTCAAAATAAACCCTCCGGTACTCAGCAAGTAGCAGCCATGAGCCGTCGCGCTGCATACAATAGCTCATTGTACTGGATTTGAGCCTGATGCTAAACCCGATGGTGGACTGTCGCTCTGGGCATTTGACCGGGCACGATCGTGCAAGTCCCGCGCGAGGTGCAAATCAAAGAACGTTGCTGTCACGCGATCGTCGGTGATGACCTCGAACGGTAACGCTGGCTCTCCGAGATGACTGAGAACGAGCAACGCACCCGCAAAGTCCTGTTGGCGCGTATAGCCGTTGACCGTAATCACCGTCGGTAGCCCTGCCTGTCGCGCCGCCTGCAAGCCAGCATAGGAATCTTCGAGCACCAGACAGTCGGAGGGGTTTAGCTGCATTGTTCGCAGTACATAGTGGTAAATGTCGGGTGCTGGCTTTTTGGCCGGCACCATGTCCCCTGCTGCAATCACCTCAAACCAGGTTGGACTGTCTGGCGCAAGGGCCGTTTCCAAAAGGGCGGTTACCGTTTCGAGAGCGCTGGTTGTCGCGATCGCCAGTCGGATACCCTGCTCGCGGGCATCCTCAATTAACCGTTTTACGCCTGGGCGGAGCTGAATCAGGTCTTCTCGCAGGAGTCGCTTAAAATGTTGGGACTTGGCCCGATGCAGAGCGGCGGCCCATGCCGGGAGTGGTTCGGGTGGCTCAAAATCTGGGCAGTCACTCTGCATGTAATGCTGGATTCGTTCTTTCCCGCCCGCGATCGCGAGCAGTTCACCGTAACGTGCTTCTGTCCAGTGCCAATCCAACCCTGCGTCTACAAACGCCCGATTAAAGGCAACACGGTGTCCATCCCGTTCGGTATCGGCCAATGTACCATCGACATCAAAGATCAGCGCTTGAAGGTGAGACATAGCAAATAGTGGATGAGCGATCGCAAACGTAAAAAATGGGAGGCAAGCAACAGAACAGACTTTATTCATCCGCATCATTTTGGGATGGCTGGTAGCTGGGCCGATTGTTCGTTGGCTCACGATCACTTTGTTGTGCCGTCGCAGATGTTGGCTGCTGCCCACTGTCCGATGCTGCGTCTGTAGACTGTACATCTGCTGCTTTGACCGTTAATTGGGAAAGGCTGAGGTGCCTGTGGGGTGACATCCCCCATTGATCCATCACGTCTTCGAGCAGCACTCGGCGGATCCAAATCTGGCTCACAACCGCCAGCGGCAAAGCCAGGGCAAATCCTAAAAAACCGAAGATGGTGGCAAAAAAGACTTGCGCTAATAGTGTCGCCGCAGGTAGCAGCGAGACTTGTTGCGCCATGACATAGGGCGTCAGTAAGTTGCTTTCAAACTGCTGGATCGCAATATACAGCACAAGCACAAACAGGGGTTTTACGGGAGAGTCCAGGAGTGCCGTGGCCATGGGCAAAATCACACTGAGTGTCGGTCCAATATTGGGGATGAAATTCAGCAATCCTGCCAGAATGCCTTGAGCCAGCGCCGCTTTAACGCCTAATAGCGCGAGTCCAATACTGCTGAGAATGCCAACGACACTCATACTAATGAGGGCACCGATGACCCATCGCCCAAGCGAAAACTCACATTCACTGAGAATACTACTGACGCGATCGCGGTAAAACGCCGGGAACAGACGAATGAAGCCTCGACGGTAGGCCATTGGGTTCAGCAGCAGCATCAACGCCAAAATTAGTACCAGCAGGATGTTAACCAGCACGCCTAAGGAACTGGAGAAGATGGCAAGGGAACCGCTCAGGAGCCGATTGAGATAGGGTTGGATCTGCTGCGCGAGGCTATCCAGACTGGGTAGGTAAGCACTGAGCGCCTGTGGCACTAATTGAATCAGATGGTTCGACCAGTCATTGAGTCGATCGATGCCAGCGGGCACTAGCACAATGAGTTCCTGAAACTGGGTGGCGAACGGCGGCACAATCAGTAGAAAAAAGATCACCAGCACTGACAGGAAGCAGCCGACGGATAGCAACACAGCAACGGAGCGACCGATACCTGCTTTCTGAAACCGCTGTGCCAGCAGATTCAGGCTATTGGCCAGAACCACTGCTGCAAACACCAACAGCAGCACCTGACGGATCTGCCAGAGAATATATAGACAAGCCGCGAGCGCTAGAAATCCAATTGACTGACCCAGGTTCACAGTGAACTCCAAAGCGAAGGTGAAGAACGGTGTGAGGATTAGAGCGATTGATTGGAAAGGGCGTTACTCCGACGCCACCGCCAGCCCAGAACTATGGCCAACGTCACGCTGGGAAGCCATATCGCCAGCAGCACATTGGTCAGCGTGGGCGAAATTGACAAGAGTGGCCCACCATACTTGATGCCAAGCGAGAGCAAGAGCGACACACCAAAAACTTTGAAAATTAAACCAATCATGAGAAATCAGAGCGAATTACAGTCAGCATAGTCGAATGGTTACAGCATTGCTTCGGCGATCTAACCTGCGTCCCGTGATCAGACATGCAAGTGTTCTTGATCCCCATCCAGTACCTTCCTGACTTAGCGTGTGTTCTAGGCTCAGCCTTCGTCAACCCAAATCAGTCTCCACATCGATCGCGCCGTCTTGGTGGCGTTGTGGTCAACGGAAATGAGCCATCGTAATCCTGATCACTGCTAATTCATTTGGGGCATCCTACCTTTGAAACTTTAGCCAATTTAGATAAAGTTGGCGTTGCTTGAATCCGGCGCGTTTGCCCCATACTGCGCATCTTTAGGAGTCCTATGCTGGAGTCATTACAATATTTTCTCGATCCACAGGGGTTCATCGCACACGGCCATTGCTACCTGTGGCAACCGAACCTGGTCTGGCTTCACGTAATTTCCGATGGCGCGATCGCGCTTTCCTACTTCTCGATCCCGTTAACGCTGGTTTACTTCGTTTCCAAACGCCGAGACATTCCCTTCAACTGGATTTTTTGGATGTTTGGTTTGTTCATCATTGCCTGTGGTGTTGGGCATGTCATGGATATCTGGACACTCTGGCACCCCACCTACTGGCTTTCAGGAACCGTGAAGGCATTTACCGCCCTCATTTCTGTCATCACGGCTTTAGAACTGATACCGCTAGTGCCTAAAGTGCTGGCACTGCCCAGTCCAGCCCAGTTAGAAGCGGCCAATCGGGAACTGGAAACCACATTGAACCGGCTCCAACAAGCTCAAATGCAGCTGATTCAAACAGAAAAGATGTCTAGCCTGGGGCAGTTGGTGGCTGGCATTGCCCATGAGATTAACAATCCCGTCAATTTTATTCATGGCAACCTGATCCATGCCAACGAATATACGCACAATCTGCTGCAGGTATTAAACGCCTACCAGTTGGCCTATCCTGAGCCTGTTCCAATGGTGCAAGCCGCGATCGATGCCAACGATCTGGAGTTCCTCAACGATGATCTGCCCAAAATGCTGTCGTCAATGAGAGTGGGTACTGACCGGATCCGTCAGCTTGTGCTCTCACTTCGAACCTTTGCCCGTCTGGACGAAGCGGAGATGAAACCAGTGAAGGTGCACGAAGGCATCGATAGCACTCTGATGATTCTTCAAAGCCACCTGAAACCCAGACTGGGATGGCCGGGCATCCAAGTTGTGAAAGAGTATGGCAATCTGGCTCCCGTTGAATGCTACGCGGGCCAGCTCAATCAGGTGTTTATGAATGTGCTCAGCAATGCCATTGATGCTCTGGAAGCTGATCCGAAGTTTTTGTCGTCTGATGCCCAGTTGGGTGCTGAGCCAACGGCATTGCCGACGATTCATATCCGTATGACAACGCTCGATTCATCCTGGCTATTGGTTGAAATTACCGACAACGGGCCTGGGATGCCGGAGCACATCAAGTCCCGTATTTTTAACCCCTTCTTTACCACCAAATCGGTTGGTAAAGGGACAGGACTGGGACTATCGATTAGCTACCAAATTGTGGTTGAGAAACATAATGGACGACTAGAATGCTCCTCGATCGTGGGTCAAGGAACCACGTTCCGTATTCATATTCCCATTCAGCGGTGCGCGGAAACCCAGCTGACTCTTACAACCCCGTCTCAGCCATAGCCAGGCCATCGTTTGATCGCGGTGGTAATTCATGCGAAGCTAAGAATCGCGTTGGAACGTCCGTAGACTCGCCCTATGAGCGATCGATGCCGTCCTCCGCGATCGAACCAACGCGATCATTGGACATCATTTCAAAAATCCTGTTTGGTGCAGTTCAATTTGTGTTATATTTGACAACGGCGTTTGAACCAACGTCCTTACCGAAATTCTATAGTCATGGGTCGCTAGCTCAGCGGTAGAGCATTCGGCTTTTAACCGACTGGTCCCGGGTTCGAATCCCGGGCGACCCATTTTGATTGAGACAGTTGATTGAAATCGTCGGCTTGGTCGTACACTTGCCGTCGATCGACCCTTGTGACGGCACAGGCAACCACTGGCTGTACGCGTTTTGAGCAGGCATAGACGCAGCAGACGGCTTCTAGAATCCGCCTTAAACTGGCTGCTTTTGCCTTGTGTCTAACCAACGTTCGGAATGAAAGCCATCACCGAAGCCACAGCTAGCTATCAGCGGGAGCTGGTGCTGCCTCCGCGATTGTAACGGTCGTCACTGGAACTTGAAGTGGATGTGCTGGATCGGGGGCAATCCATCGACTGGCCTGGTTAAGAGAATAGAATCCACCACAGAGCAGCAGCCGATCGCCTCCTTGTAAGTCGCTATCACCATCGGGAAAATGGATGAATTTTCCTTCGCGGCGAATCGCCTGAACCAGGACACCAAACTGTCGTCGGATGTGAAGCTCAGCCAGCGTTTTTCCAACCACCGGGCTGTGTTCTGGCACCAGTAACCATTGGCAGGAAGCATTTTCTGCTGGGACGGCCGCTTCCCCCTTTGCTAACTCGTCAAAGGCGGCAATCTCAGTGGTTTCACCCACCACCAGTAGGCGATCGCCCTCTTGCAACAGGGTTTTGACATCGGGGTAGTCAAGTTCTTCGCCGTTTTCCCGCTGGATCGCCATAAGGCTAACACCAGTCAAGCGACGCAGATCCGTTTCTTCTACCGTCATGCCAATCAGCGGCGACTCATCTGGCAGCGGATACCAGCGGCTGTTCATATCCTGAGCAGCGGCTTTGAGTTCGCGCGATACCTGGTAAGATGGCCGCTCCGATCGCAGTTCCAGGTAGTGTGAACTGCGAATCTGCTGCACTTCACGCTGAATTACCGGCAGCGGTAAGCCTAGCTCAGTCAAGAGGTGTGAGGACAGTTCGAGACTGGCTTCAAATTCTGGCTGAACCACTTCTTTCGCCCCTAATTGATAGAGCAGTTCAATATCCTTATCCTTATTTGCTCGGACTACCACATCGAGGTCAGGGGCCAACTCCAACGCGCGCTTCAGGCAAAGTCGAGTGCTCATTGGATCAGGGAGAGTAATGGCCATACCCTGCGCCGTGTCTGCACCCGCTTTTTCTAACACGTGCAAACTCGCTGCATTGCCATACACATAGGCAATGCCCGCTTCGCGCACTTCCTGGATACGCCGTTCTGACTGGTCAATGACCACCACCGGGTAGTTGTGCTCCCGCAAGAGCTGCACAATGTTGCGGCCTACCTGCCCATAGCCGCAAACAATCAGGTGATTCTGTTTGGGTAAGTCATCAGATACTTCCAGTGCCACATCGGTTCGTTCCAGGTAGCTTTTTAGCCAGGGCAAAGATTCTGCCCATGCAAAGACTTGCGGAATCAATCGCAGGACAAAAGGCGTTAACACCAGCGTGACAGCCGTTGTCCCCAGGATCAGCAAGTAAACCCGCCGGGAAACCAATCCGAGCGCTTGACCTTCGCTCGCCAGCACAAAGGAAAATTCACCAATCTGTGCCAGTCCAAATCCGGTAATCAGCGCTGTTTTGAGCGGGTACCGGAACACCATCACCAGCGGTGTCACAATCAGGAACTTACCAATGAACACCAGTGTCACCAGGCCCAGAATCAACTCCAGGTTGTTCCAGAGAAACACGGGATCAATCAGCATCCCGATCGCGGCAAAAAACAGACACGCAAAGATATCCCGCAGTGGCTCAACATAGTTCAGGGTTTGGTCGGCGTACTCGACTTCGGAGATCATCAAGCCCGCGACGAATGCTCCCATCTCGATCGAAAGCCCTAAATGCTCCGTGAGCAGAGCAATGCCCAAACAGATTGCGACTACACCCAATAAAAATAATTCTCGACTCTCAGTGCGCGCGAGCAATCGCAGCAGTGGTGGAATGACCCAGGTTCCGGCAATAACAGCCCCTAACCCCAGCAGCCCTGTCTGTAGCAGTGCCCAACCAACGGCCAACCCCACTTCTTCTACAGGTTTATCAAGTGCAGGCAGCACTGCCAGCATTAAACCAAGTGCCAGATCCTGCACGACCAAAATTCCCAGCATCACCTGCCCGTGAGGCGTCCCCGTCTCATTACGCTCCATGAGACACTTCAGCACCACTGCCGTCGATGAGAGGGACAAAATCGCACCCAGAAATACGCCTTGAGCCGGCGATGTCACCCAACCCATCCCGATCGAGACAATGGCTGTTATGGCGATCGTCAGCACGATCTGTAAACCGCCTCCGCCCAGGCTAATACCCTTAACCTTTTTCAGCTCGGAGAAAGAAAATTCGACCCCTAAGGCAAACAGCAAGAACGCGACGCCAAACTGTGCCAGCGTCTCCACCTGAATGAGTTCCTTGATCAGCCCTAACCCTGCTGGGCCAACAATCATTCCCGCTAGCAAATAACCCAATAGAATGGGCTGCCTTAGTATCGCTGCCAGAATGCCGCCTGCCGCCGCTGCCGCCAATACTGTGACCAAGTCAACGATGAGTCTGAAATCTTCTTGCACGGCGATTTAGATTATTAAAAAACGTATCATTCTCTCACTTTCAGAATACAAACTTTTCGGAACCAGCGGGGGTGGTTTTGCGTAAATTTCGCGAGCGATCGCGCGATCCCGCAAAGAATCTCGGACTATTTGCCTTAAGTTCTCCCGATCGCACATACTGAGGCTGTAATTTTTCTGATTGACGCCATGCTGACTCTGCCTCAAATTCTGCGCCGTGGTTTCTGGGGCGTACCTCGATCGCAGCATCCACCATCGTTGTCTTTGTTTGGCCGCAGCCACTCTCGATTTCATCAGCGATTGATGGCTCTCTGTGCGTGGTCACCAAAAGCGCGGTTCGGTGTAGCTGTGTTAGCGACCAGCGTCGCGATCGAGACACTGGCGCTACCCGTCAAAGCGATGCAGGTTCAAGTGTCACCAAGCACTCCCCAACTGGGTGACACCCTGGCCGTTACGGTCGAATACGATACCCCCGGTGACGCCTCGCCTAAAGTTACGGTGGGTCAGCGAACCTATCCAGCATTTCCAATCGGTGAAAATCGGTATCGCGCACTGCTGCCAACAACGCCGCTCGATCGACCGGGTACGCTTCAGCTTAAAGTGCGTGGCGATCGTGAAAGTAGCCAAATTGCCGTCAACCTGCGAAATCGTCGGTTTCCGACCCAGTCGATCTGGTTACCACCTGGAAAAGATGAGGATTTATCAGATTACGAGTTCAACCGCGTCGATGCGTTTAAGCAACTGGTGACGCCACAAAAATATTGGCAAGGCCCCTTCTTAAAGCCGAATAATGGGCCTGTTACAACCATTTATGGCGTTCGTCGCTACTACAACGGTAAATTTGCAAATGACTACTACCATCGGGGTGTGGACTATGCGGGCGCTTATGGCTCACCAGTCATTGCGCCTGCTGCGGGACGAGTTGCCCTGATTGGACGTGAGGCTAACGGATTTTTAGTGCACGGCAATTGTATTGGGATTGACCACGGACAGGGCGTAGAAAGCATTTTTCTACATCTCAGCAAAATCCTGGTCAAAGAAGGCGATTTAGTCAAAGCTGGTCAAGTCATTGGTGCCGTGGGCGCAACGGGTGCCGCAACAGGCCCACATTTGCACTGGGGACTCTATGTGGATGGTCAGGCGGTTGATCCACAGCCTTGGCGAAGTAAGGGCTTTGAATAACTTTTATTTGAAGGCTCAATTAAGTTGATACTGAACCTGCATTCTGGGGCAAGATTATTCAAGGCAACTAGTTGCAATACGGCGCTGCATTTGGAGGCATTATGAGTATTGAAAAAATCGTGGAGCAGGCGCTGCAAGATGGCTACCTGACTCCTGCGATGGAAGCGGAGGTCGGTCGAATTTGCGACACGGCTTCGGAACTATCGATCGAAGAATACATGGCGCTCGATCGCCTGATGGGTGCTCTATTGACGGGCGAAGTGGTCGCCGTTCCCCGAAAGCAGTTTATCAATGTCATGGAAGAACTCATTCTGACCGAGGCGATCGCGCGTGTAGCCGAGATTGAGGCGACCAGCGATCGCACCCTCGATTTGGGTGATATTGCCGCCTACGCACTCAACCGTCTACCACCCCTCTACGCCACGACTGAAGAAGGTGCGACCTACCAGCGACAGCGAGCCAAAGAAGAACTGCAAGGACTCATTGCACAGCAAGTGGGTGAAGCAATCGCGCGCAATCTTGACCGCCCCGAATTCTTCCCCGAACGGCAAGCTCTGGGTAAAAACTCGGGTGATGAAATCTTGACACAAGTCAGCGCTCTGCTCCAGGCTTATGCACCCAGCTTCGAGCCTCAGCCCGGTGCATCCAGCTAAACATCCGCACAGACCAAAGGCAAACAGACCAAAGGCAAACAGATACAGGGATTTGGCGAATCTACGTTCAAGCAGCGCATCTAACGACACGTGATTTAATGCTTCGGTTGGCTCTATGGTCGGACCTCAACCGTCGTCCCTAGGGCTACCTGGTCATACATCGCCACAACATCTTGGTTTCGCATTCGAATACAGCCATGCGAAACGGCCTGACCGATTAAGTCCTCCTGGTTTGTGCCATGAAATCCAACGTGGGTGCGTCCATCAATTAAAAAACCAATCCACCGCTGACCGAGCGGATTGTCAGGCCCGGGAGGGATTACTTCCCCTGTAATTGGATGACGCCATTCCGGATTACGTTGCATTTCGAAAACGTGGAACGAACCACGCGGAGTTTCCCACCCGGCCTGCCCAATCGCTACGGGATAACTTTTGATCAACTGCTGATCCCGATATAGAGATACGCGACGTTCGCTCAAACTCACTACTAGTCGAGCGTCACTCCTGGCGATCGCAGCGGCATCTACCCCAGTTTGACTGGTGGCATTTGCTTTGGTTGGCCATGCTGATCGACGGAGTATTCCGGGCGGATTTTGTGAATTTGCGGCCCAGGCAAACCACTGAATCCCCACTAGCATCAGCGCCGCGCCGACGCAGAGAAACATAAAGCTACGCGATAGGCGATCGTCTCGAATGTTCACAGCTATCGTTTTCCGCTTAACAAGCCTATCTCCTAATCTACCCGCTCCACAGGAGTAAGCCTACCCTGGCTGGATAATTCCCCATTCGTTTTGCGTACCCGTTGCTCAGTCCGTCTATTGCCGTTCTCGCTTCCACCCCTTCCACCCTGTAACCATCAATTCCTCTCTCCAGGCTGTACCGCTATCGCCAGCTTATTTGGGGCCAACTAACTGATTGCCGATGGGTAGGCTTGCTTGTGCCTCGTCGCTATCCTGAATAGGGCCGCGGCTATAGCTACGGCTGTACGCTACCGCGCTGGAGAATCGTGAGATAGGGGTGGAGACACCAGCAAACGCTGCAATCAATGGAGCACGAACAGGTGAGATATTGCAAATACCGACAGCCAAAGTGATCCCCGCACTCCGTGAGTATGCGGATGTGGCGGCGTTAAAACCGGCGGTCAAGCTTTACAGTATCTTGATTTTTTTACTGAAATTCTTTCGCCAGAATGGGCACATTATGGGTGTGAATTTCGTTGAAGTAATTGAGCAGGCTTCTGGAATTCAAAACCAACTGACTGTAACTGAACAAAAGTGCTGCAGCAAATCAGAGCACTGTCGTCTGGATGTAGGAGGAGCTGAATATGTTTGAAAAGTTGCTACTGGCTGCCACTATCACATTTTCACTGAACCTATTTATTGGTCTCAGCACGCAATCAGGAAGACCATCAACGATAACCGCCCAGTCTACGCAACCACCCGTCTCCCATTCGATCTACATCGCCCGTGTTCTTCACGATCGCCTGTTTCTGCACGATCTGTTTCAATAAAGCCACGGCTCTGGCCGGGAGTGACCGATCCTTGCTCCTGCCCATGCCTTGATCGCAGCGAGCCGCTAAACTGCAGGAACTTTGCTCACACCGGCACCGTCCAGATAAGTGGCATGTTTGAAAGCAAAGCGATCCATGAACCAGTCCGTTTCTGCATCCTGGTCGTCGTTGGGTACAACCAGTTCCGCAACGACCGTGTCCGCCGAAAATCTTTCCAACCTCGATCTTGTCTTACAGTGTCAAGCCGGGAATCGCCCGGACAAGGCTGCATTTGCAGAACTGCTGCGTCGGCATCAATCTCATGTTGAAAAGGTGCTGTATCACCTGGCTCCAGATTGGCACGATCGCTCCGATTTGACGCAAGAGGTCTGGATCAGGGTATATCGTAATATTAAGCGCCTCAATGAGCCGATTAAGTTTCGCGGATGGCTGAGTCGGATTGCTACCAACCTCTTCTATGATGAGCTTCGCAAACGTAAGCGCAACAATTTACCACTGTCGCTCGACACACGTTTGACGGTTGAAGATGGTGAAATGGATTGGGAGATTGCCTCTGATATGCCTGGCCCCGATGAGGACTTAACGACCCGTGAATTTTATGACCAACTTCAGTTGGCGATCGCTGACCTCCCAGAGGTATTTCGGACCACGATTGTGCTGCGTGAAATTCAGGGTATGGCGTATGAAGAAATTGCTGAAATGACAGGTGTGTCTTTAGGTACAGTTAAGTCAAGGATTGCTAGAGCGCGCCTACGGCTGCAATCGCAACTGCAGCGTTACCTTGACGGCAACTAGTCACGGAGCTTGAAGTGCAGCCATTGACAATTTTTTCATTAAGGCTGTCGCATAATTACGGAACTCAGGGTTTACTGGTGACTAGGCTGTATCTTGCTCTCGTTTGTTCGCATCTGAATCCGATCTATTCTTTAAATATCTAAGTGCGTTCTCTCAACACACGACGTGGTGCCGAAATGACCTCTAACTTTAACTCTTCAAACGATAACCGTCAGCCGTCTTCTACGCCCGGTCAAGCGCCCTCTTCATGCTCATCGAATCTAGTGCAGCGCGATCGTTTTGAGCTATTGAGTGCTTATCTGGATGGTGAGGTAACAGCAGCCGAGCGAAAGCAAGTAGAGGACTGGTTGGCGAATGACGAAACCGTACAGCGCCTGCATGCGCGTCTGCTGAAGCTCCGCCACGGGTTACAAACAATGCCCGTGCCTGCAGCCCGGCAGTCGACCGAACAAACAGTCAATCAAGTGTTAGCACGCGTTGAGCGGCAACCGCGGTTGTCACTGGTGTGGGGAGGAGCGGCAATTGCAGCCCTATTTATTGGGGCGTTAGTGAGTAGCATTTTGCCTGGTACCCGATCGCCAGTGCCTCAGATTGCGGAAGGCTCCAAGCAACCGACGATGGAGTCACCCCAGTTAAACAATGCTAATGAAACGTTGCTAGTCGCGCTGGACAAACCGTTAGTTGCGATCCCGAAGACGCCTGTGGTTGTGCCCAACCCATCGCTTAAGGATGCCTCAAATTCGATGACTCCTGGCGGGGGGACACACTAGGCCCTGATGGCGGATGCCATTGGCCATCGGGTAGCAAGCTGCCCTGGAGATGGTACACCTGCTCACTGGTCATAATGTATGACCAAGCCATACCGGGGTTGTGGTCAGCCGCGTCATAGATTTCAATCATTTGGCGATCGTACTGGTACTGGTCGATCGCCAGTTTTGGCATGTGCTGGTGAAAAACGATCGGGTCATGCCGCTCAAACTCGTCGAGTGTTGCCAGGATAGCGGCATCGGCAAAC
>Ga0070738_10004239_pt1 | contig 17514 bp, 14 predicted proteins | sample Coa_R2_2_FD_66446 | JGI IMG/M metagenome (GOLD analysis project Ga0070738, IMG submission 66446) | Surface soil microbial communities from Centralia Pennsylvania, which are recovering from an underground coalmine fire - Coalmine... | ecosystem: Environmental > Terrestrial > Soil > Unclassified ...
TGGTTGGCTTGCAGATAAAGGCTTACGCCTACTACGTTAGCTAGCTCAGGCCGTAACCGATCGATGATCTCCATTGCCGTTGCGGTACGTTCGCTCCGAGGCTTCAGGCCGATGAAGAAGCCGCCCGAATTGCCCGCCCGACTTCCGAAACCAATGATAGATCCATAGGTCGCGACGTCGGGGTCACGCGCGATAATATCGCCGAGCGCTCCACGCAACCTGACGAGCTCGGCAAAAGACACGTCCTGTGCCGCATCGAACGAACCATTGATTGCGCCGGTATCCTGCTGAGGAAAGAAGCCTTTCGGGATGTACACATACAACCCGATGGAGCTCGCCACCATCAAGAGAAAGATAGAGAACGTCACTCGGCGGCGATCGAGAGCGATTACCAGGGTCCGTTCGTAGAAGGCGAGAATCGCTTTATAGGTTCGGTCGATGACCGTATAGCCTCGCTGTTGCTCGTAGGAAGCATGCCTCAGGTATCGCGAGCACAGCATCGGCGTCAATGTAAGCGAAACGATGGCCGAAATGAGAATTGTCGTGCTTACGCATATGGCGAATTCTCGGAATAGACGTCCGATCACACCGCTCATAAGCAACAATGGGATGAAGACCGCCACCAATGAAAGACTCATGGAAACGATCGTGAAGCCGATTTCCTTGGAGCCTTGCAATGCCGCGGCCTTTGGCTGCATCCCATTTTGAATATGCCGATAGATGTTTTCGAGCATCACTATCGCGTCATCGACGATAAAACCAACCGAGATGGTCAGCGCCAAGAGTGAAAGATTGTCGATGCTGTAGCCGAGCACGTACATCGCGGCGAACGTGCCGACGAGGGACAGCGGTATTGCAAGGGTCGGGATAAGTGTGGCCGACGAATTCTGAAGAAAGAGCCATATAACAATGACAACTAGCGTTATCGAAGCAAAAAGTGAGAGTTGAACATCGGCCACCGATGTACGGATCGTCTGCGTGCGATCTACGATGGGGAATAGATGAATCGAGGGTGGGATAGCAACCAGTAAATCCGGCAGCACGGTTCGGATCCGTTGGACCGTATCAATAACATTGGCATTCGCTTGTTTGAAGATGACGAGTTCGATGCCGCGCTTTCCGTTCTGTTCCCAAGCGCCAAGCCTAGTGTTCTCCGCGCCGGCGACCGCCCTGCCGATATCGCGAACCCGGATCGGCGCTCCGTCGTGATACGCGAGAACGAGATCTTCGAACTGTTCCGCTTTCGTGATTTGGTCGTTGTCATAGATCGTGAAGGACCTGTCGGTCCCATCGAAGAGCCCCTTGGGCGAATTGGTCGTCGCCGCAGCAATGACGCTTCGCACGTCTTCCAAGCCGAGGCCCGCGGCCGCCAGCCTCACGGGGTCTACCTGCACACGAATAGCGGGCTTTTGTTGTCCGGCTATCATCACCTGAGCCACGCCTGAAACCTGAGAAAGGCGTTGCGCGATGACGTTCTCGGTGTAGTCGTCGACCACGGTTAGTGGAAGTACGTCTGATTGCAAAGCGAAGATCAAGATCGGCGAATCGGCCGGATTCACCTTTGTATAGCTGGGCGGAGACGGTAAGTTTCGCGGTAGCTGACCGCCAGCTCGGGTGATCGCAGCCTGAACGTCCTGCGCTGCTGCGTCGATATTTCGATCGAGTTCAAACTGGATCGTTATAGAAGTGGATCCCAGAACGCTTGACGACGTCATTTGCGTGACGCCCTCGATTTGCGAAAATTGCCGCTCCAGTGGCTGAGCGATTGTTGACGCTGTCGTCTCTGGACTGGCGCCGGGTAGGGCTGCAGTCACCTGAATTGTTGGAAAGTCCACATGCGGAATCGGCGCGACCGGAAGGAACGGATATGCGGCCATGCCGGCCAATAGGATCGTCATCATCAGTAATGAAGCGGCGACCGGATGGTGGATCGAGAACACCGAGATGTTCACGGCCCGATCCCCGCGTTGGTGCCTTTGATAGGCGCGGATGTTCGCACAATGCGGGACCCGGGCTGGAGGCGCGATTGGCCACCGACTACGACTTCATCGTCGACGGTCAGTCCTTGCGATACGATGACTAGGTCACCGCCCACTTCGATCGTTTCAACTGGTTGTACCGTAACCGTCGCGTCGGGTCGTACAACGAATGTGAATAGGCCGTTCGGCCCCCGCTGGACGGCCACAGCGTCCAGAGTTAGTGCGTTCCGTTCGACGGCGAGCAGCAGCCGCGTATTCACGAACAGCCCCGGCCATAACGACTCGTCTTTGTTCGGGAAGGTTGCTTTGAGATGAATTGTACCCGTGGCCTGATCGACCATGTTGTCGATGGTAAGTAATCGACCATTGTCCAACTGGTCATTCTCATCGCGATTAAACGCGGTGACCGGGAGAGCTCCCAGTTTCATGGCCCTCATCACCGCGGGAAAATTGTCGGCAGGGAGTGTGAAGACTACGGAGATCGGTTGTACCTGAGAAATGTTTGCGAGGCCGATCTGGTCGGCGGCGTGGACCATATTGCCAACGTCCAGTTGACGCAGGCCTAGTCGTCCATCGATCGGAGCGGTAATCCTGGTGTAGCTGAGTTGGACGGCAGCGTTCTCGATCTGCGCCTGATCCGCCTGCACCGCCGCTTCGAGCTGTGCCACGTTGGCTTGCTGCGTATCCAGCGTCTGTTTGCTGACAAATTGATTCTTTCCCAGCGCTTGATTTCGAGCGAGGTCGCGTCGCGCGTTGCCAAGCAGCGCCTCATCCTGTGCCTTTCTGGCTACCGCCTGATCGAGCATCGCTTGGTAGGGCCGAGGATCAATCTCAGCCAAGAGATCGCCAGCCTTGACGTCCTGGCCTTCCTCGAAGAGTACCTTATCGAGGGTTCCATCGACCCGTGCCTTGAGCATGACCGAGTTAAATGCCCGTACGACACCAAGTCCGCGGCGATAGATGGGAACGTCGCGTCGAACCGGGTGGGTCGTTATGACGGGGATCGGGAAACTTGCAGCGGGATCCGCTGGCGCATTTGTTTGGGTGTTGCGGACTGCCAGCACCACCCCACCAGCGAGAGCGATCATTGCAAGAGACAATATCGTCTTACTGTAGCGGAAAAGGGGTTTACCGGACTGGACGAATTTCGCCGCCGTTGCTTTCTCCATCGAGCCGATTGTCGGGGTGCGATGCTACCAATTCCATTCCACGGCTCGTCCGGCGGTTCACGATAGGTTATCCGCTGTTGGCGGCCGCGGCGAGGCCGGCCACGCGCCCGAAGAAAGTCCCTTCGCCTAGCGAGAGCCCTGTCGAGTGATAGAACGGGGTGGAAATCCCCGCCGCAACTCGGCCCGCGGCGTACAGTCCCGAAATAGGGTTGCCGTCGCCGTTCAATACCTCTGCCCTGGCGTTTGTCGATAAGCCGCCCAGGGTGAAAAAGGGAAAATAGACGTCCTTGACCGACGCTTTGAGCGCCGTGAACGGCGGCTGGTCAAGCGGCCGCACGTGCAGCTTTTCTTTATGGAAGAAGGGATCCTCGCCCTTGGCCGCGTAGTGGTTGTAGATCTCGACAGTCCGTTGCAGGGCCGGTTCCGGGATGCCGATGGCGCGCTCGATTTCGGCGATAGTATTCGCCTGAGCGGCGACTGAGTCGCCTTTGAACCTCCCTCGGTCGGGCTGAATTCCGTTCAATGCGGGCGCGTCCAGAATCAAGTGGGCGATTCCGCGTTGCGTGCGGACGATCGTGGTGCCGATGTGGCCATAATAGGCGTCCTCATAGACGAAACGCTGGCCCTGCGCATTGACGAGAATGCCGTCCTTTCGCGAGAGCGGCGGGTATAGGTTGAAGTAGGCGACGGCACCGTCCATTCGTTCGAGCACTGCACCACCGGCCAGAGCGGCGCGGTGGCCCCAGCCGTCGTTTGCACCGACGTCGATCGGGGTGTTGTCGAGGAATTGCGGCGTATAGAGAGCCACCATGTCGCGGTTGTTCGCGAAGCCGCCCGTGGCCAGAATGACGCCCCGCCGGGCGCGGAACGATTTTACGACGCCGTCGACCTGTGCCAGCACACCGTCGACGCGTCCGTCGGCGCCGATCGCCAGTCGCTGGGCGTCGGCGGCGAGGAGTTGGGTCGCGCCCGATTTACGAGTTGCGTCGAGCAATAGCTTCTGAAGTACTTTGCCGCCATTGAGGGAACTGCCGGTCGCCGCCATGTGGCCGCGCTGGGCAGGCCTAACGATCTCGCGGAACGGGTAGGATCGCTCCTCGCTGGAGAAAAACAGTCCCCCGGGTTCGGTCCGCACGAGTGTGTCGCTCGGCCAAGAATCGTTGGACAGCCGCCCGCCGAACGGAAGTCCGACCTCGGCGAGCCAGTCGTAATGCTCCGGACTTCTCTCGCAATATGCGCGGATCTTGTCCTCAGCCGGTGCCGGCTGATAGAGGGCCGTCAGGAACTTCGCCATGTCCTCCGGCGTGTCCTTGACCCCGAGCTGTTGCTTCAGCTTGGTTCCTCCGCCAAGGTAGAAGACGCCTCCATGGGATTCGTTCGCCGCCGCGCTCGCGCGATCGAGCACCAAGACGCTGACGCCAGCGCGGACGGCCTCATGCGCGGCGGCGCCGCCTGAGACACCGAATCCGACGATGATCACGTCGAATTCCTGATCCCACTTCTGGACCCGGACCGGCTGTGCGGCTGCCACGAGCGTCGGCGCGACCGCGGCGCCAGCGATGCTGGCGACGCCAGCCTGCAAGACTTGACGTCGATGGAACTCCGTCTTGCCGCCGGTCGGCATTGAAATCCCCTATTCTCCTTTGGGCATCATAGCTCGGCACCCTCTGAGGGAGGATTATCTACCCTTCTTGCCTACACAACAAAGAAGCGGGAGGGGCGCCTCGCCAAATGGCAGGTAGCAGGCTCTGCCGCCTCGACGGGTCAGTTTGTGCGCTGTTCGGCGCAGAATCTAAAGACTTGATTGGGCCCAATTGGCGGCATGGATGGCAGCGTGAGCGAATCTCTCGGCAACCGGATCTTCCACATTGAGAACGCTGATCCAAAGAGTACAATAGCATGCCGGCAAGGCTACTGAGGGACACGCGTCGGACGGCATATCCAATGACGACTTCAGTGGCGCTGCGACGCTGAGGGAAGGTTGTGCCCTCATTTTGGCCGAGCAGGGAGTTTGGTCCCATGACGCATCGCGCCCGATCACGTACGCTGCCGGGTAAGGGCATCGAGGGAGGGGAAAAGCCGGGTAACCCGACGGACGAGACCTTTGGACGAGGTTCCTCAGTGCTGAGCTTTAGGGCCGCTTCAACCGAGATTAGCGATCGCGGCTCCCAACCCGTCAGCATCCCAAGCAGGACTCGTCGCCTCGACGACGTTGACCTGAATCTCGATGCAGTCAACCCATCGGATAGACAATCGAGGAAACGCGGAGATTCCGTGGAGGCCCGGAAGGAAGATTCGAGCAGCGACTTGCCTTATCTTCTGAGTACGCTGAAGCAGTTATTCAGTTCTCAAGGAATTATATACGCCGATATCGCTCTGCAATTGAATGTAAGTGAGTCGACCGTTAAGAGATATCTTGCTGGGCGGGGACTATCTGCACAGATACTTGAGCGTCTTTGTCGAGTACTGGATCTCGGTCTCGCTGATGTGGCCGATATCATGCTTCAGAAGCAGAACCGAAAGGCGACGCGACTTTCGAGCGAGCAGGAATTCGAACTCACCCGTGACTGCTTCACCTCTTTTGTCTTCTATCTATTGCGATGCGGTTGGACCCCTCGAGAGATTCAGGAAGAATTTCAGCTGTCGGAGGCGGAAACCGTGCTCTATCTCACCCGGCTGGACCATCTGCGACTGATCAGCCTGCTTCCGCACAACCGTATCCGTCTGCTCACGGTCCGTGACCCCGAATGGCAGCGCGGTGGCCCGATGCAAAGACTATTCGACGCGTTTATCAGGCAAGAATTCACGTCGTTGAATTATCTTGATCCTAAGGTTCTCAGCGGATTGGAAACACTCAAATTGTCCGGGGCGTCGTTAGTTCATCTCAAAGATATGATCGCTGAGTTTACCGAGAGAGTGCAGCGGCTCGCAGAAAGCGATCAGAGGCTAAGACACAAACAAACCTCGTGGTATTCGGTCTTACTGGCCGCGCGGCCCGTCGACCCGGCTGCTCTACGGGGCCGGGGGTAGGGTCGCTCCGCGAGCCGCGGTTTCATTGTTGGATCCCGCTTCCGCTGGCCAATATCAGGTCCCGTGGTTGGCCGCGGCGTTGACGCCTGCAATTCGGCCAAACAGCGTGCCTTCGGCAATCGATAATCCGCTGGTGACGTAAATCGGAGCCGGAATTCCGGCGGCAACACGACCGGCGGCATAAAGGCCCGGGATGGGGTTGCCGTCGCCGTTCAGCACTTCGGTCCGAACATTGACCCTGAGCCCGCCCAGCGTGAAGAAAGGGAAATAGACGTCTTTCACCGACGCCTTAAGCGCCGTGAACGGCGGTTGGGTCAGCGGCCGGAGATGTCTCGGGTTTTTGTGGAACAGCGGGTCCTCACCCCTGGCAGCGAAGCGGTTATAGAGTTCGACCGTGCGCTGCAAGGTCAGTTCCGGCAGGCCAATGGCGCGTTCGACATCGGCGATCGTGGGCGCCTGTGCCGCGACCACGGGGCCGCGACCCGGGGTCCGCGGCCCCTCGGCCGCGTCGATGTCGCCGAGCGCCGGGGCGTCGAGGATCAGGTGCGCCACGCCCTGCTGCGCTTGGACGATGGCGTTGCCGATTCTGCCGTAATAGGCATCTTCATGGATGAAGCGCTGGCCCTGAGCGTTGACCAGCAGGCCCTCCTTGCGTGACAGCGGCGGGTATAGGTTGAAGTAGGCGACCGCGCCGTCCATGCGCTCAAGCGCTGCACCTACCGCCTGGCCGGCGCGATGTCCCCACCCGCCAATTCCTCCGACATCGATCGGCGCACAGTCCAGGAACTGCGGCGTATAGACCGCCGCCATGTCGCGATTGTTGGCGAAGCCACCAGTGGCCAAGATTACGCCGCGTCGAGCGCGGAAGGACAGGACCTTGCCGTCGACCGCGGCCAGTGCGCCTTCGACGCGTCCGTCGGCGCCCACCGCCAGGTTCTTGACGTCCGCCGTCGGAAGCTGTGTCGCTCCGGCTTGGCGGGTCACCTCAAGTAAAAGCTTCAGCAGCGTCTTGTCGGCGCTGTGCCCCTCGACCGGCACATGCCCGCGCTGCGCGGGTTTGACGATCTCGCGATAGGGCCAGGATTGCTCCTCGCCGGAAAAATACAGCCCTCCGCCATCTTCAATTGGCAAGGAGTCGTCGAAGAGCCTATCGCCAAAGCGAATGCCCAGCTTGACCAGCCATTCGTAATGCTCGGGACCACGCTCCGAGAAGACTCTAATCTTGTCCTCGGCCGGCGCCGGAGCATAGGCCGCCATCAGGAACTTGAACATGTCCTCGGGCGAGTCCTCGACCTTCAGCGCGCGCTGCAACGCCGTCCCGCCGCCAAGATAGAAATATCCGCCATGCGATTCGCTGGCGGCTGCGCTGGGAGGATCGAGGATCAGAACCTTGGCGCCGGCTTTCAGCGCCTCGTACGCGGCTGCACGGCCGGACACGCCGAAGCCGATCACGATCATGTCGAATTCGTGGTCCCACCGCCTGACATGCGCCGGCGGTTCGGCCAGCGCCGGCAGCGGCCCCGCAGCCGCGCCAGCGAGCGCCGCCGAGCCTGCTCGGAGCAGCCGCCGTCGGCTGCAATCGACGCCATCCTGGTACGACAATTCCATTCCCCCTATCGCAAACACGTTCCACCGTCCGGTCGTTTCCGGGTGCAACAGGCGGCATCCCTCCTCAGCCAAAGGGCGCCGGGCGCACGGCACTGGCGCTCATTCGGTGGCTATAGATCTCACGCTCGGTCGCCGGTCTCATCCCCCATTTCCAAAGCGTTCACCCGCTGATCCTGCATGGTGGCAGGAATTGCGCCGTCAGGAATGGCAGTTCCAATGCGGTGAGTCTTCAAGCTGTACTTATGCTCGGCGACAAGGCAGCCTTCGGGCGCTTGGCCGTCGAAGTTAAAACCAAGAAATCGAGACGGCAGAGTTCGCTCTGAGGACGGCCGGGACGCGGTGCCATTTTGAGAAGGAATCATGGCGAGCATAGTGAGGGCGGCAAAGCGCGCCAAGTTGTGAAGCTCTTTCCCACCGAAGGTAGGGGCAACACCGAGGGGGCGCTGACCCACCTCTCGGCGGAGGACTATGTGGCGCTGCACACGCTCATTCACCTCTACCCGCATTTCATCGACAAATCGATGTATCGCGAGGTGTCGCGGGTGATCAACGGGCCGGAGGCCAACCACCGCCAGATCGTCTATCAGGACGGCACGCCGCGGACGCGCCATACAGCCTCCAACATCCGCATCACCGCAGACGGGCCGGATAGCGCATTCGCCTACGTCTATTACACCTTGCCGCACCAGCCCGATGGACATCCGCTCTTCATCGGCATCACCGGCTCCTGGTCTTACCGGTTCGCCAAGATCGAGGGGGTCTGGTTTGTCGCGGACAGGGGAGGCGGCGGCGCTCGTCTGTGGGGCGACCTCGTCACGCATCTCAACCCGGTATCGACCGAGGCCGCGCCGTGACTGCGGCCCGCGCGGTTCTCAGGTGGGCGGACGGGGCGAGTTGCAACCACCGCCGCCGGCGGGAAGAACCCTGGGCGGTGGCGGCATCGTCGGATCCTGCGGACGCTCGACGGTGCAGACGAGAGCCTCGATCTCGGTGATGCAGGGCGATAATCCCGAACCGCATTTTGCCTTTCCCGGTTCGACCTTGAATCGCTCGAAGATAAGGACGGTCGAAGTGAACGGCCCATCGCTCGACTTCTTCGCATCAATCTTCCAGAAAAAGACGGCCTGGTTGCCGTCGACGAGGACCCTGTCGAGGTCCCGTGGGAAGAAAATCGAACTCGGCCCCGGATCGGCAATGTAGTTCTGCGCAAGAATATCCGCCGCCGATTCGGCCGTCAGCCGGCCATTCTCCCAGCGGTGAATATTGGGCGCCAAGCGCTGGGTCGGTTTGGCGCTGTTGTCGGTGCGCGCATGCAGATAGGTCTGCGCCACCTCTATGATGCATTTGCGTGACATGTCGGTGCACGGCCTATTGGTATCCTTCGCGGGCGAATCGGCTGCCGTCGCCGCACCGCCCCCAAGGCTGATCGCAAGGGCTGCGCAACCGACGATTTGCTTGATCCCCATCTTGCTTCTCCCAGCTGTCGTACCGCCGAGTATTCGGGGGCATTGCGAAGTCAGATTTCCAACGCGTCTCACACCGCCTGGTCGCCGATCGACCAGCCGATCTTGTGGCCCTCGTAGGTGGCGTGCTCGACCCCGCGCGGCGCGAGGCAGTCCCCGATGCGGACGAGGTCCGGCACGCGCCCCTTCAAAGCCTTGTAAAGGTCGTCGACCGGATCGGTGCCGATCGCGAGCACGATCGCATCGGCGCCTTCGATGGCAAAGGCGGGCCCGTGCGAGCCGTACCACTCGTTGGTGCCGGGCGGCACGTTGACGGCGCCGGCGCAGTAGACCGCCTTGTCCGTGATGTCCACCACCTTGGTGTTGAGGTGGATGGTGAGGTCCTTTCCTTGCAGGCTCTCCCACATTGTAGGCCAGTCCGGCGCCGCACCGCCTTCGCAGAAAACCGGCGCAGCGGTGATTACCGTCACTTTGACGTTACGCGCCGCGAAGTATTCGACCGGATCGGTCGCTGGATGATAGTTGACCGCATCGATGACCACGACATGCTTGCGGTCACGAACTTTGCCCTGCATGACGTCCCAGGGCGTAAATACGTGCGGTAGATCGGAGCCGGGATAGAGACCTCTACGCGGCTGCCCGCCCGTGGCCAGCACCACTACATCCGCCTTATCGGCCAGGACGGTTTCGGGCGTCATTTCCGTCGAAAGATGAACCGGAACGCCGAGCTTGGCGAGCTGTCCCGTTCGCCAGCTTATCACGTTGTAAAATTCACCACGGCGCGGCGAGCGGCGGATCAAGTTGATCTGGCCTCCCGGCGCGCTGTCCTTCTCATAAATCGTCACCTGATGGCCGCGCCTCGCTGCAGTCAGCGCCGCCTCGAGCCCAGCCGGTCCGGCGCCGACCACCAGCACCTTTTTCGCGACCGGTGCCTTGGAAAACTTGTCGGCACCCCAGCGGCTTTCATAGCCCACCGTCGGATTCTGAGTGCAAATCGAGGGCCCCTGATACCAGTAGCCGAGGCAACCCTGGCCCGAGCCGACGCAGGTGCGGATATCGTCGAGCTGGCCGGCCCTGGCCTTGCCGATAATCTCGGGATCGGCGATTCCGGCGCGCGCAAGGCCCACCATGTCGACCTTCCCGTCAGCCAGGAACTGCTCGGCCTGACGCGGGTCAACCACCCTGTCGCCTGTCGACATCACGGTGATTTTCCCGCCAATCGCTTGTTTGATCAGGGCCGCCTCGGCGATGATGGCGCCCGCAGGGGTGCCCATGCCGCGATAGTAGGGATAGCCGCTGATGCTGAGGAAATCGACGAGCCCGGAATCCGCCAGCAGACGGGCGAAGGCGTGAGAGTCTTCGCGAGTCTCGATCGGGCCGCCCTTGGTGTCGTAAAGGCCGTTGCGCCGGAGGCCGACCACGAAGTCGCGGCCGACGGCCTTGCGAATGGCCTCCAAGGTGCGGATCTCGAAGCGCAAGCGATTCGCGATCGAACCGCCATACTGGTCGGTGCGACGGTTGTAGGAGACGGTGAGCCAGTGCGACGGCCAATGCATGTGGGAGAGGTGCAATTCGATGCCGTCGGCGCCCGCCTCCTGCATGCGCTTGGCCCACAGGGCGGCCTGCTCGATGCTGGCCTCGATCTCGTCCTCTTCCATCTCCTTGGACATGACGCCCTTGGCGCCGGGCGCGATGACGCTCGGCTGCAGCGATGGGTCGCGACGGTCGCGCATGCCCTTGGTGAGGCCGGTATTCTGCGGATACCAGCCCTGATGGAAGATTTTGGTGCCGTGGCGGTGGACGGCCGGGGTGATCTTGCCCATCAGCGCCTCGCAGGCGCGCGAGGTGACGATCAAGCCGTAGCCGCCTCGGGCGCGTTCTTCGTAGTAGGCGATCGCCCGCTCATCATCATATTGGTGAGAGTGCCCGGGCCAAAAGGCGCGGTTCGGCATAGTGACCGAGCCGACCTTCAGCGGCGTGAAGAGGTGCGTGAGCGCGTCTGCCATGGCGTGTTCCCCAGTGTGTGGCCGCCGATCTTTCCCTAATGGGCGAGATAGAGATCGCTCCACGGCCGATAGGTCCGCGCTTCGAACGCTTGCGCTGCCGGTGCCACGGTCAGCGGCGGCGGCACGGCGAGCGCTTCGGCGGGCGCCAGCGGCAGCAGGGCGGCCGTGCCGGCGATGCCCGACAGGAAGCTGCGCCTGTCGATCTCCAACCTGTCAGCCATTGGCGTCCCTCCCGTCATTTCGTGCTCCAGGCGCGTAGTGTCCGCCCGCTCCCGGCATAGACAGTGCCGCCGATCACTGTCGCGCCGGAGCTGCAGCCGGCGTCCGATTTCAGCTGGGCCAGCAGCTTGCCGCTGGCGCCATCGAACGCCAGCAGTTGTGAGCCGTCCTTGTTGGAGCAGCCCAGCACGATGTCGCCCGCCGACAGCAGGGGCCCGGCCGGTAGCTCATCCGGGACCTCCCAGAGCGTGCGGCCGGTGGCGCAGTCGAGCGCCATGAAGGCGGTTGGGGGGCCCGGCGGCTCGGTTCCGGCAGGGAACTGGACATCGCCCTTCACGATGCGGCCGGTGGCGAGATAGACGCGCTTCCCGTCGGTGGCTTGGGCGCGGACGCCGCCGACGCGACTGCCCGGGCCCACGACGCGGTGCCAGACCACTTGGCCGGTGTCGGCGTTCAGCGCCCAGAACTCGCCCGACTTCTGGCCCGCCCCGACCAGGTCGCGCCCACCGGCGCGCCACAGCATCGGCCCTTGGGCGAAGCCGTAATCGGGCCCGCCGCCGCAATCCTTGCGCGGCCGGCTGTCGGCGTAGAGCAGCGTTCCGGAATCGTCATAGACGAGGCAGGTGCCGGTGAAGACGTCATAGTCGTTGGCCCGGAAGCCCCATTTGATGGCGCCCGTCCGCTCGTCGAGCGCGAGGATGGAGTCGAACCACACCCCTGCGGGATAGCAGCGACGCAGCGCGGCCCGGTCGTGCAGATTGGCGAGCGCGCATTTTTGCACGTCGGGCGGGATCTGGAAGGCGTTGCCCGCGGTGGCATAGACGATGCGGCGCTTCGGATCGACCGCCGGCGCGGTCGACCAGACGGCGCCACCGAAATAGCCTTCCGGCAGCGTGTAAGTGCGCCACAACAGCCGGCCGGAGGCGAGGTCGAAAGCCATCACGCTGCCGCGAAAACCGCAGCAGGTCTGACCCGCCGCCAGCTTCAGGATGGATTCCTCGCCGAGGCCCGAGGTGCCGACGAAGACACGGCCGTCATGCACCAACGGCGATTGGGTGATGTTGGCCAGTTGAGAGTCCGCGATGGCGGTCTTCCAGCGGAGCTTCCCCGTCGCCTTTTCGAAGGCGGCGAGGGCCGGAACATTATGTATGGCCACCACCACCAGGTCGCCCGCGAGCGCCGGGTTGCCCTTGGAGAACGCGCCCTTGATGTCCAGCGCCGTCCCCAGATCGACATCCCACAGGACTTGCCCCGAGGTGCGGTCCAGCCGAGCAAGGCTGCCAAGGCTGGTCGTCACGAACAGGGACGTCCCGTCCGACACGGGCGCGAAGCGCATCGTGCCCCTCAGCGGCACTTGCCAGAGCGGCCGCAGGCTTGCGAGCTTCGCGGCGGTGAAGGCGGGGTCGGCGGCGGCGTGGCGGGTGTTGCCGAGATCGCCGCCCTGGGAATTCCAGGAGGCGTCCGCGGCGATCGCGGGAGCGGCGGCGAGGGCGAACAGCAGCGCCGCGATGGCGGCCGTCATACGCGCTTTCGTCACGGGTTCTTCAGATGCTGGGATACATCGCCGGTCAGGCGCACCATGTCGCGCCGTTCGGCTATACGCCAGGATACGCCGGAGCGGACGAAGGTGTCGCGATAAACGCCCATCATGATGGCTTGCAGCGGCAAGGATGGCGTTGCCTGGAAAATGCCATAGGAGGATTCCACCGCGGCTTTGTCCGTGACCGCCGGCGTGATGACGAAATTGGTCACCAGGGTCGAGGTGCGCGGGGTGCCGTCGGGATATATGATCACGTTGCTGGCCTCGCGTCCGGGGCGAAGGAAGCGCGCCGCCTCATCGGGCTTGCCGTAGTCGATGAAATAGGTGTGGTCGGCCAGAACCGATTCGATGGCGAAAAGATCGATAGGCTTCAGCGGCGAAGCGGCAAGCGGCTCCGGCGTAGGTCCCTTCTCGAACTCGCCCAGCAACCGATCCGACATCGGTAGGCTGGAGGCCCCGGCGGGATCTTTCAGGTGTTGGCTCAGATCCCCCCTCAGCCGCACCTCGGTGCGGCGCACGGCAATGCGCCAGACCCCGTTCTGACGCAGGAACCGGTCATGGTGATAGCCGGCGAGGACAGGCTGCAGAGGCAGCGTCGGTGTCGCCTGGAAAACCGCGAAATACGACTCTACCCAGGCTTGGCCTGGACCCTCCGGCGTCACCAACGGATTGGTAACCAGCGTCTGGGTAAGGGGTGCGCCGTCGGCATGGAGGATGATGTTCTCGGGTCCGCCTGGAAGCGGGGCCAGCGCGTGCGCCTCGGCCAGCTTGCCGTCGTCGAACAGGCGGGCGTGACGGGCCAGCGTCTGGCGGATCGCCCAGTAATCCTCGGCGCTGTGGATCGGCTTGACGCCGATCGCTTCGCCACGACCGAGCGGCCGGTCATCGGCGCGCGCTGGCGCAGGCTGCGCGGCGGCGCCCGGCAGCGCCGCGGCAATGCTCATCGCCGGCAGCGCCGCCACTGTCTTCAGCACGGTGCGGCGCGCGGTCACCGCCGCCCGCGTGACGAGATCTTCGAGGTTCATGGCGACACCGTGGGCTTGGCCGGCACGCCGTCGGGCGGAACCGGATTGAGGTGCAAGGTAAGGTCGCCCCACAGGCGAGGGCCCCCGTCGCGCCGTTCGGTCACGTACCAGACACCGTCGACGCGCTCGAGCCTGTAACCCCAGATACCGGTGATGCCGATATGCAGCGGGTGGTCGAACGGCTGGTGCAGCAGCGTGTAGGCGACATAGGCGAAAGCGCGACCGGGTCCGTCGGACACGATGCGGATGTTAGAGCCGGTGTGGCGAGTCCGCGGCGTGCCGTCCTGATAGACGATCTGACCATGGCCGATCCCCATGCTCGGCGCGTTTTGTAGCCTCTGGACCTCGCGATACATCGATTTGTCGATGAAATGCGGATAGAGGTGGATCAGCGTGTGGATGGCCACGAAATCTTCCGCCGAAAGGTGGGTCAGCGCCCCCTCGGCGGTACCCGTGCCTCCCGTCGAAACACCCGGTGCAGCCGGCCGCGGGCCGGCCGCATCCGTTACGGTGTTCGCCATCGCTCCCCCTCGCGCCCCGGCGCCGCAGCTAACGCGCGGTTTGGCCCTCAGGACGCCCCCAGTCAAAGCCATCCTCGCGGGATGGCTTGGCGCGGCCAAACCAGAAAGCGCAAGGCGCAGATTATGACACCGCTTCGGGGCAAGTGCTGGCTCCTGCCAGCACCCGCTTCCGATGGGACACATTTGTAGCACCGTCATCTGTGCCACGTTCAAACGTCCTTGCTTGGGAATGGCAGCGATTGATCCGAACGCGACCAGTTCCCGGTTCTATGCGTCAACCGGACTGTCGCTTTGGAAAATGAAGGTCGAGGGGAGATTCTTGTCATGACCGCACAATATCCATGTCTGGCTGCCGCGCTGGCGGTACTAGCCGCGATCTTGGGCAAACCCGCGATCGCGCTTGGAGCGGATCAGGCGGCGGGAACCGAGCCTCGGTCGGCTGCAGGCGTCGAGCTCATCGCTCAACATCTGCGCGACGCCAGGACCAAAGGCAATTACGGGTTTCAGAATGTGCTGGCGCAGAGTCTTGCCGACCCGGTGGCGCTTGTTCACGGGTCTAGCAGCACGCCTGTAGCCAAACAGCTCATACTGGACGGTGGCGTGGCCGATCTTGAAGCCCTCAGTAAGGCGATGCCGGATTTTCGAAACCAGATCGACGACGTCAGCGTCCAAGGCGACGTGGTGACCCTTGCCTACACCTGGAGCGGCACGACAAGCGATCGGGTGGCCTTTGCCGCCCATAAGCACGCGGTGATGACCGTAAAGGATTCGCTCATCGTCGCGCTCGCCGTCCAGGAGGATCCCAACCCGGAATCGCGAAAGATCATCAGCGAGACATTCAAGAAATGGAAACCGCATCCGGCCGATGCCGGGGCAGATCAAAAAGCCGAATAGCGCCTCACCTTCGCCGTGCCGACAACCTCCATACGCACAACTCAGCCGGCCGCGTCCACGGAGAGAGTGACGCGCAGCCCGTCGAGGTCCGGCCTGAAGGTGAATTGGCAGGAAAGCCGCGAATTCGGCCGGACATCTATGGCGGAGTAGATGACATCCTGTTCATCGTCCCCCAGGGGTTCGATCTTGTCGAGCCATTCAGGATCGACATAGACATGGCAGGTGGCGCAAGTGCAGGCGCCTCCGCATTCGGCGCGAATGAGTAGGCCGCTGCCGCGGATGATCTTCATGATACTCCAGTTTACCACGCCCTCGATCTCGTGATCCTGGCCGTCAAGGTCGGTCACAATTATTTTCATCATAGGCCGGGTTTGCTGTGCAGGTGGCTCGACAAGGTCACGTAATTTTGGACCGATCGGGGCGCTACGTTCGACATCGCCGCGTTTTTTCCGGGAGCCTGGGAAGGCCGGATTTACTCCGCGGCTTGAAGCTCGCTCCGTTGTCTCGCGCGGGCGGTTGCGGCTTTGAACTTCACGCGCGACTGGCGCTTGTTGAGCCAGATCACGAAACCGGTAACCGACAGCATCGCCGTGCCGGCACCGAGAATTGAGGCGACGACGCGTCCCCAATAGCCGTAGACCAGGCTAGAGTGGAACGGGAATATCTGCTGCATGACGACGTCGGCCACCGTGCCGTGCCAGGGGACCCGGTCGCCCACCACGCTGCCGTTGACGCCGTCGATATAGATTTCCTTGATCCGGTTGCTGCTGATGTTGGGGGTGAAGCGATTGTCGTCGCCCGGCTCGAAGAAGCGGACGCGATAGACGCTGGCGTTGCCGGTGTAAGCCCCGCCGACCCCCGTCGTATAGAGGACCCGGCCGGCGGGCTCGGTCCAGCCGCGCCGCGCGGCCTCGGCGCTCGCCGCCTGGACCGCTTCGGAGAAGGTTACTGTCGGACCGCCCTTGACCGGATGCTGCGGCACCGGTCGTGGGGCGCTGTTCAGGAGACCGAAAGGCCCGCGCCAGCCTAGATCGGCATAGGTCCCGACAAACGGTCCCGGCGTCTGCTTTGACGAAAACACGCTAAGCAGCGGCAGAACGATATTACGCTGCACGATGTGCATGGTGGCGGTGGCCGAGATCGCCTGCATGAACAAGAGCACGAACACCCACAGCGCGAAGGCGCGATGCAGGTCGAAAGTGATGCGATAGCCCCCCTTGTTCCAGGCGATCTTCCAGCTTGCCTTCCATCTCCGCCAGAACGATGGTCCGTTCCTCCGCGCGGCCGCGCCGGCATTGCCCACAAGCGCCGGACGTTTGACGCTTTTCGGCATCGTAATATAGAAGCCGATCAAGCAGTTGATGGCCCACGCCAATCCCACTGTCGCCGATAGACGCCTGGCATACCACCAATATTGATCATGAGGGCCTTGGGCGATTCCCCAAGTATAGTGCATGTAATAGACCAGCGGGATGAAGCGTCGACGGTCCAATCCCACATCACCGTTGTCGCGCTTGCCATTAATCTGGCCAGTCGTCGGATTGACGAACACCTGATTATAGCCAAGGCCGGTTCGAGGCCCGACCTGCGGACCGTGCTTGGCGCGAACCTCGACGATGGCGGCGCGACCCTGCTGAAACACCAGCGGCATCGAGGTTACTGTCGCGCGCGGATCGTCGGCTTCGACGATCGCGGCCAGTTGCGGTCCCGTCATAAAGGGGCCGCCATCGGTGTAGGCGCGGTAGAGATCGGGATTCAACCAGGCGTCGATCTCGTAGCCCCATGAAAGCAGAGCCCCGGTCACACCCATATTGATGAGAAAGGCGGCGGTGAGCAGTCCTACCCAGCGATGAATGAAGATCCACGCGTTACGCATCGATCAGCCCCTGAAGAAGAGCCTGATCTTGAGGGTGCGCCACGTCAACTTCATTTTCGTCCATGTGTCGCTAGCTTGTAAAGATGTCCGGTTTTTGTAGCTCATGATCTGTCCGCTTCGTTTTTGCTTCTTTCTCCGGGGGGCATGCCCCCCGGAGAAAGAATTGCCGGCGTGGAGGCGTGTC